>Ga0208198_1002525_pt1 | contig 13540 bp, 7 predicted proteins | sample AD_JPNTR2_MetaG_FD_184446 | JGI IMG/M metagenome (GOLD analysis project Ga0208198, IMG submission 184446) | Active sludge microbial communities of municipal wastewater-treating anaerobic digesters from Japan - AD_JPNTR2_MetaG (SPAdes) (version 2) | ecosystem: Engineered > Bioreactor > Anaerobic >... | reverse complement strand
ATCGATACAAACTTATGAGATTATCAATGACAGGAGGGATAGTGATGAAATGGGATCTCAGTAACATCTATGCTTCTTTTGATTCTGACGATTTCAAAAACGATTTACAGAGGTTAGAGTCAGAATTAGCTCTTTTGTTGAACTGGATGGATGCGAATTTCAAAGATACGAGCGAGGCCATCGAAAAGATTGAATACTCTGTGAACAAATCGAACGAGTTATCTTTACTTGCAGACAGATTGTATGCATATGCAAGTTTGACACTCAGTGCCAACGCAAACGATACAGTCGCTGCGAAATATCTTGATATCATCAGGAGCAAGTTTGTCGCTTTTTCGATGGTTCAGGCTAAATTCATGAAGTTTTTGAAGGAAGTCAACGTGGATTTCGATAAAGTAGACTCGCAAATTGTTCGTCTCCATAGCTTCCCGTTGAAAGAAATCAAGACATTAGCCAAACACATGCTTTCTGAGAAAGAAGAAAGGCTAATCAGCTTGATGAGACTCACCGGCGGGAATGCGTGGAATGACCTGTACGAAAAAACAACTTCAAATCTACTTTGTGATGTTGAAATCCATGGTGATGTAAAAAAGTTACCACTTATGAGAGTTAGAAACATGGCATACGACAAAGACAAAGAGGTAAGAAAAGCAGCCTACGACGCAGAATTGAAGGCATGCGACAGTGTAGCAGAAGTCATTGCACAATCTCTAAATAGCATAAAAGGTGAGTTCCTAACAGAAGTAAACCTCCGCGGATACAATACTCCACTCGAACCGATGCTTTTTGAAAACCGCATCAGTGAGGAGACGTTTCATGCAATGATGGATGCTGTCAAAGAGAGCATGCCAAAATTGCGGATGTACATGAAAAAGAAGGCTCAATTATTGGGATATACTGGAGGGCTTCCTTGGTATGACATGTTTGCACCGATCGGTGGATACGATCGACAGTGGACCTTCGATGAAGCAAGGTCATTCGTAGTAGAAAAGTTGTCGATTTTCTCAAAAGAACTGGGGCAGTTCATAAACAATGCCTTTGATAAGAATTGGATAGATGCCGAAGTAAGACAAGGGAAACGTGGTGGAGCATTCTGCGAATCTATAAAAGCGATCAAAGAATCGAGGGTTCTGATGAGCTTCGATGGTACACTTGACAATGTACTCACCATCGCACATGAACTTGGCCATGCGTTTCACAACTACTGTTTGAAAGACGAAACGCCGTTGAACAGCTCAACACCTGCTACACTAGCTGAGACTGCTTCAATCTTCAATGAAACACTATTGCTTAACCTGATAAAATCCGAAGTTACGACAGAAGATGAGAAATTGGCACTACTCGACAAACAACTTTCTGATTACGTACAACTGACGATCGACATATACAGCAGATTCTTGTTTGAAAGTAAAGTGTTTGAAAACAGACAATCTGGTCCATTGAGCGTTGAAGAACTGAAGGGAATAATGCTAAATGCACAAAAAGAAACCTATGGTGATGGTTTAGATGAAAATTACCTTCACCCATACATGTGGGTTGTCAAACCTCACTACTACTCACCGACATTCCATTTCTACAACTTCCCATACACATTTGGCATGCTCTTTGGACTTGGGGTCTACGCATTGAAAGATGAACCAGGATTTTACGAGAGGTACAAAAAACTCCTCTCTTCTACTGGAAAAGGAACAGCAGAAGAAGTAGCTATGAGCGTTGGTATCGATATCACAAAAAAAGATTTTTGGAAATCATCCCTCAGTGTTGTCGAGAAGGCTGTAGATCAGTTCATAAATCTATGAACAAAACAAGAAAATATAACAGATGTGGAGGAAGGAGAACAAAATGGACAATCCATACGGCTACATAGAAAAAGAAGTATTCGATATGACTGAAGAAGGTACGGTGGTTCATCAATTCACACTCGTAAATGCTAACGGGCTGATGATGAAAGTGCTTACGTACGGTGGTATAATCAGGGAACTCTGGGTGCCAAGCAAAGACGGTGACTTCATCGATGTGGTATTGGGATACGATACACTAAACGAATATGAGCATAATTCAGGATACTTGGGTATGATCATTGGTAGGTACGCAAACAGAATTGCAAACGGACAATTTGAGATCGATGGCATTAGGTACCAGTTAGCGATGAACGAAAAAGCAAAACATAACGCATTACATGGTGGATACAGAGGTTTTTTCAAAAAGGTTTGGAAAGGTAATGCTTCAATCACTCCACAAGGTCCTCAACTAACTCTAAAATACACAAGCCACGATGGTGATGAAGGCTACCCAGGAACTCTGGATACCACCGTTGTTTACACACTCACCAACGACAATGAACTCAGAATCGATTACACAGCCACAACCGACAAACCGACGATAGTAAACTTGACCCAGCATACATACTTCAATCTTCGTGGTGATGGAAAGATATACGACCACACGATAATCCTAAACGCCGATAAATATACCCCAGTAAACGAAAACCTCATTCCGACAGGTGAGGTATTACCAGTTGAGAACACACCATTTGATTTAAGAAAAGAGACAAAAATGGGTGAGGGTATTGAGAAACTGAAAGACAGTATGACGAAAGGTTACGACAACAATTTTGTGTTAAATTCAGACTTTGTTGCGAAAGTCCACGAACCAGATAAAGGTATTACAATGGAAGTTTACACAACACAACCCGGCGTACAATTTTACACAGGCAACAATCTAACAGGTGTAAAAGGAAAAAAGGGTAGGATATATGACCCCCACACGGGATTTTGCCTTGAGACACAGCATTTTCCAAACTCACCAAACCATACCAACTTTCCAAACGTTGTTCTACGTCCCGGTGAGTTATACAAACATTCAACCATATTCAAATTCTTATAAGAAACTCTCATAAGGGCACGTTAGTTGGTGCAATTGTGTAATTCTTGAATTTGTTTTTAAATTATCGATGGTCTCGACTATGATTCCAGTTCATATCGAGACCATCTTCTTTTTTAAACTAATCTTAATCAACTTTTTAATTATCACTCTTGACAAAAGAGTGCTAATGATATAAAATATGAACGACAGAGTAAGAAATGCGATGAGATCGAAAAGTGGAGGTGAGTTAGTATGGCAAAGAACGAGTACGTTGTAGGAATAGATCTTGGTACAACAAACTCAGTTATAGCATGGATTAAACCAGATGGATCAGTTGAGGTTATACCAAATGCTGAAGGTGCAAGAACGACACCATCGATAGTTTCATTTACAAAGTCCGGTGAGATCATCGTCGGTGAGCCAGCAAAACGGCAACTTATATTGAACTCAGATAGAACGATAAAGTCTATAAAGAGGAAAATGGGTTCAGACTACAAGGTGAGGATTGATGACAAAGAATACACTCCGCAAGAAATCAGTGCACTCGTACTCAAGAAGCTCAAGAAAGATGCAGAAGAATACCTCAACGGTGATATTAAGAAGGCAGTCATCACTTGCCCAGCTTATTTTAACGATGCTCAACGACAAGCCACAAAGGAAGCAGGTATCATAGCTGGCCTTGAGGTTTTAAGAGTAATAAATGAACCAACTGCTGCGGCGCTTGCTTATGGACTAGACAAGATGGAAGGCGAGAAGAAAGTACTAGTCTACGACCTCGGTGGTGGTACGTTCGATGTGTCGATACTTGAAATAGGTGGAGGAGTCATACAAGTTATTTCAACGAGTGGTAACAACCATCTTGGTGGAGACGATTTTGATCAGAGGATTATAGACTACTTGGCAGATGAATTCAAAAAACAATATGGTGTTGACTTAAGAAACGATAAGCAGGCACTTCAAAGATTAAGCGATGCTGCTGAAAAGGCAAAGATAGAGCTCTCATCGAAGTTTGAAACGGACATCAGTCTGCCCTATATAACGGCAACTGCTGGAGGCCCACTGCACCTTGAAATGAAACTCACGAGAGCTATGTTTGAGTCACTTACGAGAGATCTAGTCGAAAAGACAAGGGAACCAGTGGAAAGGGCACTAAACGATGCAAAGCTCATGCCGCAAGACATAGATGAGATCATACTCGTTGGTGGAATGACGAGAGTACCGATGGTGCAGAAATTCATAAAGGATATATTTGGTAAAGATCCTAACAAGAGTGTCAACCCGGATGAGGCAGTTGCGATTGGTGCGGCAATTCAGGCAGCAATACTTGGTGGTACAGAAGGTGCAAAGGATAAGGACGTCGTACTAGTGGATGTTACGCCACTAACACTCGGTGTTGAGGTAAAAGGTGGGCTACTTGAACCGGTCATTCAAAGAAACACTACGATTCCTACGAAGAAGAGCAAAATCTTTACGACTGCTGAAGATGGTCAGACGAGTGTAGAAGTCAGGGTTTACCAAGGTGAGAGAACAATGGCAAAAGATAACATATTCCTTGGTAGCTTCCAACTCGTTGGCATTGCACCGGCACCAAGGGGAGTACCACAGATCGAAGTTACATTTGATATAGATAGCGATGGTATCGTACACGTATCAGCAAAAGACTTGGGTACGGGAAAAGAACAATCGATGGTTGTTACCGGAAGACAGCAACTCAGCAGTGACCAGATAGAAAAGATGATTAGGGAAGCGCAGATGTACGAAGAACAAGATAAGAGGAAACGAGAAGAAATTGAACTCAAGAACAGAGCAGACGACACTGCGTACCATGTTGAAAAGATATTGAAGGAAAACGGTGACAAGATACCAGCTGATGTTAAGGATAGACTAGAAGAAATCATAAGAGATTTGAGAGACGCTATAAACAAAGACGATGTTGCAAGAATAAAGATGCTCTTCGACGATTTGCAGAGAGAAAGTATGAAGCTCGGAGAATTCTTGTACAAGCAACAGGCCCAAGAAGGTACGGGCACACAGGGCTCAGAACAGTAATTTATGATATTCAAAGCCTTAATGAAGTTACAACGGGAGTATTGTACTCGGCTTCAGATGAATCTTCTTTCATGACAGGCTCAGAGATGGTTATCGATGGAGGATACATAGCTTTGTAATTTGTAACTGTAAGAACCACGATATAGATTTTCATAATATAAATAGAAAACACCCTCGGTATATTAATACGAGGGTGTTTTTGGTTTTATTTGTTTATTTCAGTACTAAATCAGGCCATTTTGCACGTCCATAAAAAATTTCACAAGTCCGGATAAGTATTTGTCTCCTATCTGTTCAATTTCATCATTGGATGGCTGGTAAGCGAATGCCTTTATCAAATTTATCACCAAATCATCATATTTTTCACAGTTAGCATCAAAAAAGTCATCCATTGGTTTTTCCAAAAGTGAGAGCAGTTCTTTGGAAAAATCGAAGTGTAGTTCTTCGATCTCTCCACTCACTTCTTCTAAAAAGTGGTCAACATCGTATTCTCCAGAGAGTATATATTGGTAAAATCTCAAAAACGTTGTTGTGCAAGCCAAGGATAAACCTGCGCCCATCGTTGCGATAGTTATCAGTGTTGCATTCTTTTCCATCGTGATTGGGTCCACTCCAGCTATGTACATACCAGAAAATATGAATGGTACGTATTCTGAGTCTGGAGAAAGATTGTCGGACGGATCTACGAATATACCGGTTTTTTCGACGAATTTGTCTATCAACACATTCCCATCGTCATCCGTCGATTCAATGATTGTATCAAGTTCATCCGCAAATGGAAAATCTATACCTTCGAGTATTCCTTCAGCCCTCTTCATTTCGTTTGGATACTCATCTTCCAAATTCTTCTTCCCAACGTAGAATTGTATCCTCTCGAAATTTTCTGGAAAATCATCTTTCACTCTTTCAAAAGTTTCATAGGCCTCATCGTAAAGGCCCAATCGGCGTTGCATTATGCCCATCTCGTTGAGTACTTCTGGTGTTGGTACATCTTTCGATAATTCGTAAAGTACATTGTACGCCTCAAAGTGTTTTCCCAATCTTGTAAGAGTATGTGCGAGGTTGTACAATATTTCAGACCTTTTTTCTATCTTCAGACCTTCTTTAAAGGTTGCTTCAGCTTTTTCGTATTGATTTCTCAGATTGTAAACGACGCCGAGTCTTAGATACGCTTCTGGAAGTGGTTCAATTTGGAATCCTTCCTTAGATGCCGTAGTAAATCGTTGAATGACAGTCTTGTAAACCAATTCTGCATCATCGAGCTGTGAAAGTTCAACGTAAATATCTCCCACTCTCATTAGCGGAAGGAGAAAATCAGGCTCGAGTTGGTATGCTTTGGTATATTCTTCAAGTGCTTCATCGTAATCTTGTTTTGAAAATAGCAAATTACCAAGTTCGTAGTGTGCGAGTGGAAAATCTGGGTTCAACGCTAAGGCTTGCTTGAACTCTATTTCAGCAATATCATAGTTCTCAAGACGCGTTTGAAGCAGTGCATTGTAGAAGTGGTATCTGTAGTCGTATGAAAGTGTCTTCGCTTTCTCCAAATAGGTACTTGCATCGTCGTATTTTCTTGCATTCAAAAGCTGTTTGAATCTTTCGTAGTAAAAATACACCAAATAGGAGAGCCAATAGTTATCTTTTTCCAAGGAATATTGTTCTTCTAAACCTCGCAGTATAACATCCAAAGGAATGTTATTTTGGTCCGTGATCAACACTAAATCTTCCGCAAGTATCGGTAGTTTTAACGGTAGATTCAGCCTTTTTGCCACTTCTGGTTTCAGTGGAAGGTATACAATTGCTTTTATCTTGTTCACCTCCGGTTTTTTTCATTACAGTATTACGTTATTACACTATTTCAGGATTTATTGATGTCTATCCAAGGTGCCCCAACTTCCTGCCAGCAATGATGTGGAAGTGGATGTGATCCACCTCTTGACCTGCATCTTTGCCATTGTTCTGAACGATTCTGTAACTCTCTATGCCTTGTTCCTTTGTTATCTTCTTGACAATCTCAAACAATTTCCACATATTTTTTGAATCTTCGACGCTCAAATCTCCAACGGTAGGTACGTGCTTCTTGTAGACTGCAAGTAAGTGTACCGGTGCAACTGGGTTTATGTCTTTTATGACTATGAAATCTTCGTCTTCGTACACCTTCTGCGATGGAATTTGACCAGATATTATCTTGCAAAATACGCAATTTGTAGCTTCTGACATGTGAATCACCCCTTTATCATTGCGTCATTGAAGTATAGAGCCATTTCATTGTGCTGGAATACTATTTTTCTATCCTGGACACTTGTGAGCTTAGCGTGTAATACTTCGAATTGCTCGACTTCAACTTTTCTATGCTCGACTTGAATGTATAGAGCACGGAGTAGTCTTCAACGGAAACGGATGAAATATGTGAATCTTTGATCTTTGCAACTGTACCTCTCGTAGTGCCGAAGTTGCTAATCGTCGATGAAACAAAATTGACTTCTGAAAAATCGGATGCCGTTGCATCGATTAGGTCTGAGCTGTATGTAATGACTTTTGACATGATGCTTGCATTGAATTTCGTTGTATTAACGTTGTTGATAATTACCTGCCTACAATTCTGAATATCGAGATTTTCGATCTGCGAGTCTATGATGTAAGCAGCGTATGCAGACGAGATCTTTACGTTCTTGGCACGTGTATTCCTGATAACGACGAAATTCGTCCGTGAGACACTTACATCATCTACTGTAGCATCATTCAAAAATACCAATGCGCCACCGCTACCATTTACATCTGTTTCTACGGCGTTTCCTTCCAGATAAGCAATCCCATTTTCCGAAACGGTTATCGAACCTGGGCCAAATATGTTAACTGGTCCAGTTGAAAAGAAGACACCTTTAACATTTAAGTCAGAATTAAGTGTGTTGATTACAGTTACACCATCTTCAAGAATGAGTGCATTGCTTGAAGGCAGTAATACCTTTCCCATGATTCTGTATGGCGATTGGGAAGAAAGCAAAAATTTCTTACCAGATATGTTGTTTATAGGTGTTTGGGAATCTAAGATGTCAACCTTTTCTAACGATGGTGGAACACACAACACATCTGAAACGTTTCCGAATGTGTCAGATAAGATTGCAATTTGTGGCAACTCCGGTAATTTTATCTCTGTACCTGTACCGATACTTTTCATATTACGATTTATTGGGTTGTAAAAAGTTGCCGTACTATCTAGTACGAATGTGTAAGATTCCAATGATGAATTTAGCCTTTGATCAAGCGGTTTTGTACTTACAGTTACATTGTACGTCTTTCCATCGACTGCTACCTTTCGTGTGCCATCGTTTAAGAGCATGCCATCTATGAACGTGAATGGGAAAGTGACTCCATCTACTTTTATAGCTTTGCCGATTTCTATTTTGCCAATTCCAATATTTGCAGGTATTTTGATTGCATCAGTTTGCGTTGTCGTAGTAGCATCGGTAGCAAATGCTACCGTGCTGACTGATATTAGATTGAATGTAACTAGAAAAAGCAATGCCAATATGAAAAATCGCTTGTCAAATTTCCAAACAAGGCGAGAAATCACTTTCTCTCCCCTCTCAAAACAGCACTGCACCTTGGACACGTATCTGGATGCTCTTTGTCTTTCCCAGTTTCCTTGTCGTACTTCCAGCATCTTTGGCATTTTTCACCTTCCGCATGCTTTACGAGAACGTTTACAAATTGACCTACAGTTGGATCTTCTATCTCATCTACCAAAGTGACCTTCGAAACGATGAAAAACTCTTCCAAACTGTTTTCGTATTTTCTCAATAGTTCTGCGATCTCTGAATTCTTTGCTTCAATCATAACGTGTGAATCTAATGGATGACCAATTACACCAGATGCACGGGCATTTTCCAATGCCTTTAAAACATCGTCTCTGACCAATAATAGTTGTTCGAATTCTTCGAGTAATTTCTCGTCAACTAATTCATTCCTTATTTCTGGCCAGTATTCCAGATGCACACTTTCATACTTTTTGAGCGGACTTTCCAAGTATGCCTCCTCGGCAGTAAATGGCATGATTGGTGCAAGTATTTTAACCAATGCTTCAAGTATGTAGTACAAGGTAGTTTGAGCGGATCTTCGGTATACAGAATCTTTTGCCTCAACGTACAACCTGTCTTTGAGTATGTCCAAGTATGTGGAGCTCAGTTCCGTTGTGCAATACTTTACCGTTGCACTGTAGACTTTCGAGTACTCAAAACCTTCGTAGTATTCGGTCACTTGTGCAATGTACTTCTGCAACCTTCCAAGTGCCCATTTATCAAGCGGTAACAACTGATCTTGCGATAATAAATCATCTTCCGTAAAGTCGCTCAAATTACTTAACAAATATCTCAATGTATTTCTCAATTTTCTGTACACTTCAACTTGTTGTTCTATGATGTTCTTTCCAGCCCTTATATTATCAAAGAAATCTGTACTTGCGACCCAAAGTCTTAGTATATCTGCACCGTATTTATTCACAATTTCAACCGGATCAACGACGTTACCAAGCGACTTACTCATCTTCCTGCCTTGTTCATCTTTTATGAAACCATGCGTTACAACGTTCTTAAATGGTGCTTGGCCAGTTTTCGCAGTTGAAAGGAAGATAGAGCTTTGGAACCAACCTCTATGTTGATCATCACCTTCCAAATACAGGTCAACTGGGAATTTCTCACCCTTTGAGCGAATCACCGCTTCCCAAGAACAGCCGGAATCGATCCACACATCCAATGTGTCATATGTCTTATCGAATTTCTTATTTCCGCATTTTGGACACGTAAAATCCGATGGTACGAGTTCATTAACATCCATCTCAAACCATGCGTCCGTTCCTCTTTCTTTCACAATATTTGCAAAATGTTCGATCACTTGTGGTGCTAATGTGACCTCTCCGCAAGACTCGCATCGAACTGCTGGAATTGGAACTCCCCAAACTCTTTGCCTTGAAATCGTCCAGTCTGGTCGTTCTTGAACCATTGCGGTCATTCTTGTTTCTCCCCACGCAGGGTACCATTTAACCTTCTTTATCTGCTGCAACACTTTTCCTCGTAAGTTATTTTTGTCGACAGAGATGAACCACTGCGGAGTTGCCCTGTACATGACAGGACCTTTGCAACGCCAGCAATGTGGATAACTATGCAGCAACTTTCCAGATTTTATGAGTGCTCCAACTTTGTTTAAATCATCTATGACAACTTTATTTGCATCCCAAATTTTCAGCCCCTCGTATTTTCCAGCTTCTTTTGTGAATTTTCCTTCATCATCAACGGGTGATAAGATGGGCAAATTGTATTTCAGACCAGTTTGATAGTCCTCCTCACCGTGACCTGGTGCCGTGTGGACTGCACCGGTACCATCTTCCAACGTAACGTAATCTGCCAAGACTATCACAGAAGTTCTATCGTAGAGTGGATGCTTTGTGAGTTTACCTTCCAATTCTTTTCCCAAGAATTTTTGGAGTACTTCAAAGGATATGCCAGTCTCTGCAGCAAATTTCTGCAGTAAACCTTCTGCAACTATCCAATATTCACCATCCACTTTGATTTTAACGTACGTGTATTCTGGGTGGAGTGCGATAGCTACGTTTGCTGGTATCGTCCACGGCGTTGTTGTCCATATGACCACATAAGTATTTGGATCTTCCACCGTCTGGAATTTTACGTATATCGAAGGTGATTCATCGTCGTGATATTCTATCTCGGCTTCAGCTAATGCGGTCTTACAATTTGGACACCAATAAACTGGTTTATTACCCCTGTAGACATTGCCATTTTCTACAAGTGTTTTGAAGATGTCTAGTATATGATATTCGTATTCTGGTTTAAGAGTTATGTATGGATCATCCCAATCTCCCTTTACACCAAGTCTCTTAAATTGTTCCCTCTGCGTATCAACGAACTTCAGTGCAAATTCTCTGCACATTCTGCGAATTTCAACTGCCGATTTCCTCTTTGCCTCATCACCGAGCGATGTTGTGACGCGATGTTCAATTGGAAGGCCATGAGTATCCCATCCTGGTGTGTATGGCACTCTATAGCCTCGCATTGTCTTATACCTTATCACGAAATCCTTCAAAATCTTATTCATCGCAGTTCCAAGGTGGATATCACCATTTGCGTACGGAGGCCCGTCGTGAAGCAGATAAGTAGGCGCTCCTTGGCGTGTTTCAAGCGTTTTCTTGTATATCTCTTTTTCTTCCCATGACTTTAGCATTTCCGGTTCTTTCTTTACCAAATTTGCCTTCATCTGAAAACTTGTCTGCGGCAAATTCAAAGTCTCTTTATAATCCATTTTGACACCTCCAGCTCGTTGCACATTCAACAGCAGAATTTTTGTTTTTGTATGTGAAATATCCATTGATTTTACCATTAAAGTTCAAAAAAGTATAAAACTATCTAATAACGAAAAAGGGGTGATGGCCCACCCCTTTTTCGGTTGGTAGTGGGCATCACTCACATATTAATTAAACGGCTTACTACTTCTTTCAATTCTGTTAAATCAGAAGATTTTACGATGTATGCATCTGCGGCCCAAGATGCCATGTCACTTTTGTAGTGTGAGTATGCTGTTAGGAGCACGAGCTTTGTTTCCTTTCGTATTTCTCTCAACCTACCAGCAAGTTCTAAGCCATCCATACCAGGCATCTCTATGTCAATTGTGACTAAATCATATGTCTTCTCTCGAAATCTTTTGAGCGCGGCCTCACCATTCTCTGCTTCATCGACTTCGTAACCTGCGTCCATGAGTTCTTCTGTAACAAGTAATCTCATATTCGGTTCGTCTTCAACCACAAGAATTTTTCTAGGCATATTCGTACCCCCTTTCTCGGGGATATTATACCACATGTTGTCAAGTATTTTCAATACTCTTGAACTTTGCTTGAAAGTTACTCGTTGTTGATTTTTTCGGACTACTTTGCCTTGTACATCACCATAGCGGAAGTTGCCTTTACGCTTATCTTTCCACTTACTTGGTACATCGGCGTTGTTCCAGCATTTGCTTGATCCACAACGACGTTCCATGTGCCATCTGGTAATGAGAATTGTTGCTCCTTGATCTCACCGTTGTATATGACAACTATCTCTTTCCAAGGGTCATTCGCATCGTTTATAGTGAACATTACACCTTTTCTCGGCGATGGCAGGAAACTAATCTTAGCCTTTATATCAGCAGCCGTTCTCTGCCTGAATGCCACGTGTTCTTTTCTCAGTTGAATAAGTCCTTTGTAATAGTTAAACACATCTATAAATTGTGCCTTTCTTGCATAGTCTAATCCATTGATGGAGATAGGAGAGTTGTAGGAATTTTCATTTCCATTCTTTGTCCTTGCAAAATCTTGTCCTGCTTGCAAGAATGGAACACCTTGAGATGTAAGTATTATCGCACCTGCAAGCTTTTGCGCATCCTTGAGCATATCTGTCGTCCAGCTTGTCTTTGCATCAGCTTGAGCGGCTAAGTAATTCTTATCCCATAGTGTGTGGTTATCGTGGCATTCAACATAGTTTATCGTCTCTTCTGGATCCTTTGCAAAACTCTTTATTATATCGTCGTACTCAATGCTTCCAGCAACACCACGTTTAACCAAATTCTCTTTCGCTAAAGCACCCATGAGAAATCCTTTAACCGTCGCATCGAATACCGAGCCTCTTAAAGCGTCTCTGAATTCATCGTTGAATGCCGCTACCTTTGTTCCTCCGACGTCAGACTTTCCGAATCTTACGGCTGCGCCCATACCACCCCAAGGTTCACCGTAGAGTATGATCGTAGGATCTATGGCATGCAATTCTTTTTCAATCGTAACCATCGTTTGTTTATCTATAAGACCCATCTGATCGAATCTGAACCCATCAACATGGTAATCGTTGACCCAGAGTTTGAGCGTATCTACAATGTACTTTCTGAACATTGGTCTCTCACTTGCCGTTGTATTGCCTATGCCGCTTTCGTTTAGATAAGCACCTGTTCTATCAATTCGATAGAAATAATATGGTACAGCTTGATCAAATGGAGACATTGGCCCAACGCCCCACGTGTGTGGGAAGACCATATCGAGAATTACACGGATACCATTATCGTGCAATGCCTTTACCATTTGCTTGACTTCGTTGATCCTGACGTAAGGGTCATACGGATTGGTCGAATATCTGCCTTCCGGTACCGTGAATAGATATGGGTCGTAACCCCAATTGTAACTCTTTTCAAAATCCTTATCTGCTTCATCACCAGTCCAGAAATCGAACATTGGGAGTATGTGTACGTGCGTTACACCAAGTTCTACAAGATGATCTAAAGCAGTCGTAACGTCATTCGGACCTTTTGTGCCTTTTTCCGTTAATCCAAGATAAGTCGCCTTATTCTTTACGTTAGAATTGTCGAGGCCAGTCATATCTGCTATGTGGATTTCGTATATGATCGCATCTTCGTATGCACCCATTGCAGGACGTTTATCATTGCCCCAGCCTTGAGGATTCGTCTTGCTCAAATCTATGATCGCACTCTTTGCAGAATTCTTCGCAACAGCTTTGGAAAAATAGTCTACACTCTCTCGATACTCACCGTAGCTGAAATATCGGACCTTGTAAAACCAACCTGCCCAATCTCCATCGAG
>Ga0208198_1002521_pt1 | contig 13556 bp, 11 predicted proteins | sample AD_JPNTR2_MetaG_FD_184446 | JGI IMG/M metagenome (GOLD analysis project Ga0208198, IMG submission 184446) | Active sludge microbial communities of municipal wastewater-treating anaerobic digesters from Japan - AD_JPNTR2_MetaG (SPAdes) (version 2) | ecosystem: Engineered > Bioreactor > Anaerobic... | reverse complement strand
GCATCTTTATTTTACCATCCTTCGTACGGCTCGAAGCATTTGGCATTGTTCAACTCGAAGCTCTTTCCATGGGAGTACCGGTCATAGCTTCGGATATTCCTGGAGTAAATGAAGTGGTCAGAAAGTCTGGAGGCGGCTGGCTTGTACCACCCATGAATTCCCAGGCTCTGGCAGATCAAATTCAGTATGCGCTTCAGCATCGTGAAGAACGACTAGAACGGGCCCGTAAAGGTCAGAAGTATGTGTATATCAACAATGACTGGTCTGTTATTTCTGAACAGTTTGAAAACCTCTATTATCAAACTATAGAACAAAAAAAACATAAGGACCTCACCAATGATTGATATTCGCAGTGATACGGTTACAAAACCTACGGAGGCTATGCGGAAAGCCATGGCCGAAGCCGAAGTTGGGGATGATGTGTATGGCGATGACCCGACAGTAAACGAGCTGGAACGCCTCGCCGCAGAGATGGTAGGAAAAGAGGCTGCCCTCTTTGTACCCTCCGGAACCTTTGGAAATCAGCTCGCCCTCTTTACCTGGTGCAAACGGGGCAGCGAGGTCATTTTAGGGGAGGATTGCCACATTATCCAGCATGAGGCAGGAGCCGCTTCGGTCATTGCAGGTGTGCAAACTCGGCCAATTCCTGCCCCTAGGGGCATCATGAACCTGGACGATATAGAAAAGCGAATCCGCGGCAATGATATCCATTACCCATCCACAAGCCTTATTTGTTTGGAAAACGCCCATTCTGCGGGAACGGTGGTGCCTCTGGAACACATGAAAGCGGTATATCAGCTTGCACAAAAGCATCGGATACCCCTTCATCTTGATGGGGCCCGCCTCTTTAATGCGGCAGCGGCGCTCCAGGTTCCGGCAAAGGAACTGGCTGCCCATACAGACTCGGTCATGTTCTGCCTTTCCAAGGGACTCTGCGCGCCGGTGGGCTCCATGCTTGCCGGATCGGCAGAATTCATCGCCCGGGCCCGGCGGAACAGAAAAATCATGGGAGGGGGCATGCGTCAGGCGGGCATCCTCGCCGCAGCGGGCATTGTGGCCCTCAGGGACATGACAGGCCGGCTTAAAGAAGACCACCGCCGGGCCCGGCGCCTCGCCCAGGGGCTCGGCGCCATACCGGGGATACAGGTCGCCACGGATCGGCTGGACATCAATATGGTATTCTTCTCGATCCCCGCACTGGCTTCTACAGAAAAGGCTGCTCGTTTTATGGGACTATTAAAAGAAAAGGGCATCCTCGCAAATCCCCCTGAACAGGGCAATTTCCGTTTTGTGACCCATTATTGGATTGGAGATACGGAAGTTGATACCATCATTGCAGCTTGCAAGCGCGCCATGGACCAGATACAATAGCAGGTACTTATGACAGAACTTCGTTTTTCCAAACAACACGACAACCTCACCAATTATATGGCTTCGGAGGGTATTCGGCTTGCCCTTTTTCAGGACTTCGAAGGTATGCGGGATCCCACTATTCGATGGATGACGCGACACCCCGGAGATGCTCTGCTTTTGGTGTCCTCCAATATAATCGACATACCCATACTTATCCCCTGGGACGTTAATATGGCTCAGCAGTATGCAAAGGAAAGCTATTGCCATATTGTTCCCTATACCGAGTTTGATCGAAATCCCTATAAAGCCATAAAGGCCGTGGTTGAAAACCTCAATATCCCCACAGGGAGCCGTATTGAGATCCCTCCAACCACTTCTTATCCTTCGTTCCTTCGTTTTGTAGATGCCCTACCGGATCATGATATCATCTGCCGTGAAGATGGCACCCACTTCTTTACGCAACAGATGCGAGCAATTAAGGATCCTGAGGAAATAGAAATTTACCGGGAAGCCAGCCGGATTACCAATGATGTTATTGCAGAACTGGAAAAACAAATTCGTCGCGGAGCCTTTGCGACCGAGGTTGATGTAGCCCTCTTTATCGAACAGCAAGCTCGAATCCGGGGCTGTGAAGGCACGGGCTTTGAAACCCTTGTGGCGGGCCCAAAACGCAGCTTTGGTATCCATGCATTTCCGACCTACACCGGAGAAGCCTTTGGGACCCCAGGGCTTTCTATCATCGATTTTGGCCTGAAATACCGGGGCTATACCACCGATGTCACCCTTACCGTTGCAAAGGGTCCCCTGAATCGAACCCAGGAGCGTATGCTGACCCTCGTGGAAAAGGCCTATAATCTGGCTGTTTCTATGGCAAAGGAGGGGCTGGCAACGAGGGAGCTCGCCCTGGCGGTGGACGCCCATTTTGAAAAGGCAAAAAAGAAAATGCCCCATGCCCTTGGACATGGGATTGGCATGGAAGCCCACGAAGCACCGGCTATCCGGAGCCGATCTGATAACGAGTGGATACTGCAGCAGGGCATGGTGTTTACCCTGGAACCGGGCTTGTATGACCCGGTTCATGGGGGCTGCCGCTTAGAAAATGATTTTGTTTTGACTGAACAGGGACTGGAACAGCTGACTAAAGCCCAGATTATCAGGATCCCTGAATAAGCAGGGCTTTAAGGCTTTCAACAACTGGCAGGGCTGTTTTATCAGTCTCTGCCAGCAGGAGTCCTTCAGTGCCATCCAACCTGGTGAAGCGAATTGCCAGCTGAGGCGGCGAAGCTGTGAGCAGTTTTCGAATCCAGGATTTTTCCAGAATCAATTCCACTGATACGATCTGGCTTCGGGGGATGAATATGGTCCTTTCTTTCGGAGCGGAACCGCCGCCACCGGACATCCTGCTTAACAGCTGAATCCACCCTTCATGTGGGAAGTGATGAAACCGAAAGCCCCCATCGGTTGCAATGAGGAGCCCCCAGAGAGGGCCAGTAAATTCATCCCAGCCAGACATATAACAGCCCAACGCATGGGACAGCACTTTCTCGCCATGCTGAGCTTCATAGTCCCGCCAGAATCTGGCGGGATCATTTGCATCAAATTCCATGGGACTAGTCTAAAGCGCGGACGGCAACTACGTCTAGTCCCAGATTTTTCCAGTTTTTAATAATAATATCGCCCCTTCGTACCGGTGGATTCACCTGGGTACGGTAAATTTCTGAGAGAAGTTCATCAATATATTCCTTGGGACAGGGAGCGCTGGTTTTTACCGGCAGTCTGCGGGGATCGCAAAGCCCATGTCGGCGCATCCGCTGATAGATTGGGTCCTTTGAATCCGATTCTGAGCAAGCCCCGGCAGGCCCAAGCCTGCAGGTAGCGGTAACAACCCGTTTCGGTGCAGTAATTTCTTCTACCGCATAGGCGGCTCCCCGGGGACAACGGTTGCCCGTTACTTCCAGTTCGCCATTTTCTTTATCTGTTACGGTCAGGGAACATCCGATGGGACAAACGATGCAGGTTAATTCACGGCGCATCGGCAACCTCCTATAGTAATGCCAATTCCAAGGCAGAGTTTTCGGTATACCCTTCCAGTTCTTTTGGACCAATGGAGAGGGTTATCATTTCTGAAGGCTGGATATGGCCCTTTTTAATTGTTTTAATGACCCGGTTATCCAGACGCAATTCCAAAACCGCATCGTTCTTCACAATCATGGACCGCAGGTACACCTTGTTGTCTCTGGATGGGTCCAGTTTGCCCGGATTTACATAGCGGACATTCGGGCCCGCTTTTACTCGAACCTGATGCAAAGGCCGTTCACCCCGCAGCCAAGCTGCGGCCTGTTTGCCCGCAAAGCGGGATTCCTCCGCAACCCAGTCTACCAGGTCATGAACATGGAGTACGTTACCGCAGGCAAATATACCCTCCACGTTGGTCATCAGGGAGGCATCTACCAGCGGTCCGTTCGTAGTAGGATGTAGCTCTACCCCCGCATCTTTGGAAAGTTCATTTTCCGGCACAAGACCCACCGAAAGCAGTACCGTGTCACAGTCGATACGGAAAGCCTTTTCTGGTACCAAGGCCCCGTTTTCCATGGGGGTTACCTCGACGCCCTCTACACGGTCATTACCGAAAATATTGGTTGTCTGGCAGGATAGATAGAGGGGAATGTTAAAGTCATGGAGACACTGCACAATGTTACGGGTTAACCCTGATGGATAGGGCATAATTTCAACGACGGCCTTAACATGACAGCCAACCCAGCTCATTCTGCGGGCCATAATTAGGCCGATATCGCCGGACCCTATAATCACCACTTCTTTTCCTGGGATATACCCTTCTATGTTGACGAGCCGCTGTGCGAGACCCGCCGTATAGACCCCCGCAGGACGGGATCCGGGGATACGCACATTGCCCCGGTTACGTTCACGGCAGCCCATGGCAAGCACCACCGATTTACAGGTGATTTTTAAAACCCCATGGTCCGGCGAAGCGCAGATAAGCTCCTTTTCATACTGAACAGTCTGTACATTGATATCCGTAACCGTGGTCCCCAAATAGACCTTTATATTGGATTTCGCAACCTGTTCGGCAAAACGTTCAGCAAATTCAGGTCCTGTCAGTTCTTCCTTGAATTCATGCAGGCCGAACCCATTGTGGATACACTGCATAAGGATACCACCGAGATGATCTTCCCGTTCAACAATCGCACAGGTAAAGCCTGCCTTATCTATTTCCAGGGCTGCTGCCATGCCGGCTGCACCGCCCCCAATAACTACCGCATCGTAACGGAGTTCTTTCATAATTCACCCTCCAGTACCCGGCTTGCCCCGCCATGTTTGGTAATTTCTTCATAGGAAAGTCCGGTTTCACGCATGATGATTTTGATGATCTTAAAGGTGCAGAAACCACCCTGACAGCGACCCATCTGGGCCCGGGTAAAGTATTTAATACCATCCAGTGTGGTGTGGCCTTGCCGGATTGCCTCTACAATTTCTGCCTCCGTAACCTGTTCACAGCGGCACACCATATTACCCCATGCGGGGTCCTTGGCAATAAGGGCATCAAGCTCATAGGGAGAAAGTTCCCGAGCCCGGGGCCGACGTTCCACGAAGGGGTCCCAATCGGACTTTTCGGTCAGCTCAAGGCCAATATTTTTAAGCAGGTCCTTCACATACTCACCGATTGCCGGGGATGCGGTAAGCCCCGGGGATTGGATACCCGCCACCTGAATAAAAGCAGGAGTTACTTTGGAAGGCTCAATATAAAAATCCTCTTCCAGCACCGGTCTGAGCCCTGCAAAATTGGTGATTACATCGTTTCGGCTCAGGGAGGGTACCATTTTCCGGCCTGAATCCAGTATCTGTTCCAGCCGTTCTGAGGTAGTGGAAAAATCTTCCTTACTTTCCGTAATGTCCGCCGTGGGGCCAACCAGCACCGTACCTTCTACGGTGGGTATAACCAGCATACCCTTGGATACTGAGGTGGGAACCGGGAAAACAACCCGTTCAGGCCGGGCTTTAGTAAGCCGGTCTAGGAGGTAGTATTCACCCTTTCGAGCCTTTATCGTAAAGGATTCGCCTCCGAAAATACGGGAAACCTCATCAGCAAAAAGCCCAGCCGCGTTCACCACATAACGGGCGTTAATTTTTCTTCCGTCAGCAGCGGTAATTAACCACTTATTACGGGGCACATCCCGTTCAGCCTTTTCGACCCTGTAGTTGGTAAAAACATGGACCCCGTTCTTCATGGCCGATTCTACCAGGGCAAACACAAACCGGTAGGGTTCCACGATACCGCCACCGGGGGCATAGAGACCGCCCACCACATCGGGGGAAAGTTTTGGCTCAAGCTCAAGGATCCGCTCCCGGGAACAGAGTTCAATACCGATAACTCCGTTTTCCACCCCCTGCATATAGAGGTGTTCAACAGCCTTCATTTCATCCTCATGAAGGGCCGCTACAATAATACCGCAGCGTTTAAAGGGAAAATCCAATTCCCTCATAAGCCGGTCAAACATCAGGTTTCCCTGAATTTCAAGCCTTGCCTTAAGATATTTTTTATTATGATGAAAACCGCCGTGTACAATCCCAGAATTGGCTTTTGATGTACCAAAAGACACATCTGCTGCCTTTTCCAGTACGGCAACTTTCACCTTGTAAGCCGAAAGCCTACGGGCAATATTTGCCCCCGAAACCCCGCAGCCAATAATGGCCACATCATAATCGGGTATTCCATTGGTTCCGGGCAAAGTAGTCAAGTCCGGATTTAAATTGTGCGTAAAGGTAGTTGTCATGATTTTCCTCGCCCAGTAGTATACACCGGAATTCACCTGGCCGGTGGTATTTTGATACTATTTTTTATCAATATTTGATGTACAATAGGGCATGCTTATGAACCTGAGTGAACAAAAAAGACTCTTTATCGGAGAGGTTGAATTTGAACGGGATAGTGACCGTTGGATTCCCTGGGCAAAAGAGCATGGTTTTACAACAATTATCTTATATCCAGTTGATGAATTATTTACGTTAGAACGGATGGGAGACCATGTCACCGGCCGCAGAAGAAAATTGATAGAACTTGCCCATCAATATCAACTGAAGATAGAAGAAGGGGGCTTCTGTTTATCCCGGTTTCTACCACGGAGACTCTACATGAATAACCGTGAGCTTTTCCGAATGGTAGAAGGGAGACGGGTCGCGGATATTAATTTTTGTCCTACAAACCCGGACACTCTGGAAATCGTGGCGGCCCAGGCCCGGCGTTTCTTTCAGCGGCGTAGCGATCAGCAGGTTTTCCATCTCTGGCCCGATAAGGGGCCCCACGAAGGCTTGTGCTCATGCCCCACTTGCCGGGCCTTCACTCCCTATGAACAAAGCCTCATTGCAATAAACGCCCTGGCTGCTATTCTCCTTGATACAGGGAGCACCGCCCACTTGTCATATCTGGTACCAGACAACACAGAAAGTACCATCCGCTGCCGGCCCAATATGTTTCCTTTACCCTTCCCGACAGGAGGCCCAATACCAGATCGGGATGGATGGGCTATTGCAGGGCCTAGGCTTCTATCACCAAACCTTCCCGGGCCATCATAAGCTGCATATTCGTTTTGCCCGCAATACGTTGTCTATATTCCATTTCAAGCTTTTCCAGCTGTTCATCCGTACGGTTTGGGTCGTGGTGGAACAGCACCAGTTTCTTTACCCCAGCTTTATGGGCTGCATTAATCGCATGTTCGTAGGAAGAATGTCCCCAGCCCACTTTCCCCGCCTCATATTCTTTTTTAGTGTACTGGGTATCATGTATCAATACATCCGCATCCTTAAAAAACCGGAGTATCTTTTCATTCTCTTCCCGGGCTGCTAATTCTCCTTCCCGGGCTGCATCTTCATCATAGGAAGGATCAGCTGGATCGGTTGGAAACACATTTCGAAAGGGTTCATTATCATAGGCTGTAATAATGCTTTTGCCCTGATATTCAAACCGGTAGCCCAGACATAGAATCGGGTGGTTAAGATACTTGGTCCGTACAGTGAGCCCGCCTCCAAGATCTAACTGGATTTCCTTTAGCTGATCATAGGTTATGTCAGCCGCCAGTTCACTCTGTCGTACCGGCCAGTACCGGTAGGACAGCTGTGCACCGATGATAGATTCCAGGGTTTCATCCTCATAGGATACGGGGCCCCGGATACGAAGTTTGGTACCGGGTACAAATATGGGCGTAAACATGGGAAAGCCCATGATGTGATCCCAATGGGTATGGGTGATAAAAATATCCGCATCAATAGGGCCCTTTTTAAAATCATTGGCCATAAGCCAATCCCCTAAAGGCTTAATACCCGTACCAAGATCGACAATGACCAGTCGTTCATCAACCCTTAATTCTAGACAAGAGGTATTCCCTCCGAATTGTACCGTTGTCGGGCCGGGACAGGGGATAGACCCCCGATCGCCCCATATCCGCACTGAAAACATGGCCCCTTCCTTTTAATCAATCTTCAGGAATATTTTAGCCTTTTCAATTTCCTGGTTTACTACCCCTTCAATTTCATCAAAAACATCCCGTTCAAGACCTAAGTATTCCCATATTGCTGGATCAATCTTTTCAGGGTAACGGTTCCCGGAAAATCCGATCTCCATAACAGAAGCAAAGCGGTTTGCTAAAACAACTGAATACAAAACATCCTTGTATGGTCCTGTATAATCCATATAGTTATGATGATAAGCAATCGCATCACCAACCGCACCTTCGAGCCTCCAGGCTTTCGCAATCATGAACCCCGCAGCAGCATGGTTCATACCAATTATTTTATCCTCCGCCCGATGCAGCGATATCCGCTCCCGGTCGGAAATGCTCACTGCCATAACATATTCTTTTGAAAGTACCGCATTTATTGGAATCTTTCCAATATCATGGAGCAGCCCCGCCGTAAAGTATTCTTCAGCCTGCTTGGGATCCACTCCGCGTTTTTTAGCTAAAACCTTTGCAGCAACTCCAACACAGAGAGAATGCCGCCAGAAACCATCCATATCCAGAGCCTGAAAATCCCTTTTAGAAGTAAGGTTCCTCAGGACTGCACTGGACAGGGCCAGGTTTTTAACAGTATTTATCCCAAGCATGATAATTGCACGTACAAGGCTGGTAACTTGCTGACCGAGACCATAATAGGCAGAGTTTATAAGTTTCAGCACCCGCCCAACCAGTACCGGATCGAGGGATATTACCTGGTTAAGATCCGCAGGACTGGTCTTCGGGTTATTACATACCTCCAGCACTTTTGCCACTGTTGTGGGAAGGCTGGGCATATTTTTTATATATGCCTGTATTTTGCGCTCCGCATCTTCACTCACGGTGTCCTCCATCTGAAACCAAACCTTTTACAACCGTATCAACTTTTTTTTCAATGACATGGGTCAGGTCCTTATCCGGCAATGTTTTTGCCATATTACTTAAATAGGCAAGTGTTTTTGCCACTGCCAATGGATCAGGTTTAGATTTTTTTTGAAAAGGCGGTTGAGGTTCCGGCGATGAGTTAACTTTTTCTGTTAAAGATTTAAACAAACCCTTATGACCCTCTAACTTGTCAATCACATATTCCATTTTAAGCCGAGCTTCACTAGCTTTAAAGGCTTTTTTTTGAGGTTCAGGCAATTCTTCCGTAAGATTTTTTAGATACTGAAACAGATTAAGCATAGACTGTTCTGACAGCCCCTTCTGTTCAGAAACAGGCGCTGCTTCCAGTTCAGATTTCTGCCTAATAGCAGGTTCACTCCTCTGCTCAGCAGGAGGTGCCGGTTCTGCCTCAGGGGACTGTTCAGGCAGATGGTCAGAAGACTGTATAATGTCTGACTCTGCGGGTTCAAAAACCTCTTCGTTTTCTTCTTCATCTTCAAGCATGATGCTTTCATCCCAAAGTTCCTCATCAGGCAGTTCTTCTGGATATTCAAGCATTTCATCATCTTCATTCAATTCTGGGAGCGCTACCTCCTCAGGGTATTCTAAAAGCTCTGCCATTCCATCATCATCGAAGGTTGTTTCAGCAGTATCAGCACCAGGCAGTTCAGTAAGGACTTCCGGCTCTTGCTGCGGTTCAGGCTCTGGCTGAGGCTGTCGGGGTTTTTCTGAATATTTTTGGGGTTGTGGCGGAGTATATGGCTCTACTTGGTTCGGCGGCTGCAGCGGCTGGGACGGCTGTGGCGGAGGCGGCATGGCTGTCTGGGGTTGCATCTGGGGCTGGGGCGGCGGCGGCATGGCTGTCTGGGGTTGCATCTGGGGCTGTGGGGGCATATATACTTGAGGTTGTGGTGGTATAACCGCTGGAATTACCTGCGGGACTGCCTGAGGCATCGCGGATGGCATCGAAACAACCTGAATCGGCGGAATCTGAGAATTGGACACCGGCTGGGGACTCTCGATTTTTTCTGGCTGTTTCTGCGAAACAGAGGGTTCTTCAGACACTGGTTTATCTTCAGCCGTAGCTTCAGGTAAGGATCGAGCTTCTTCCGGTTCGACAAGACCTTCAAAGCTGTCCTGTGGTTCTTCCATTTCATCTAGAATCGAATAAGCCTCGTCATCCAAGACCAGTTCCTCTTCTTCCATTTCCGGCTCATCAATAGATTCTTCCACTTCCTCTATAAATAAATTATCCGTTTCTTCATCGACCGCCATGGACTCGATAGTGCTGAGTAAGAGCGGATTGGATTCCTCAGATTCTTCTGCTTCATTCAATTCCTTATTTTGCTTAAGGGCCTGCAGGTTACGATCCCATACTTCCTGCAAAGAAGCTGAATAGGTTCGAACCGCATCTTCATAGAGTTCCAGAGATTTATTCAGGTTGCTCAGATCTTCGGAAGTAGCCCGTTTCCCCTGCAGATTGATAAGAGCATCGGCAGTTTTAACAGCCTTCTCAATATCTCCCGTTTTTTTATGGATCTCCGCAAGGGCTGCGAGGGCTTCCACATCCTGAGGATTATCCTTAATCAATTCTTCAAAGATGGTAATCGCATGGGCCTTGTTTCCCGTCTCAGCATAGAGACGGCCCAGCATCATTTTTGCATTCCTGTCCTGAGGTTTTCTTCGTAAAAACGCCAGGATCCGTTCCTCCGCCTCCTTATATTCTTTTCGCTGAAAATGAAGGTCCGCCAAATCCAAATAAAAGGAATAATTTCCAGGATCAATTGCAAGAATTCGTTCAAAACATGCCTGTGCTTCTGCATCCTTTCCTATGGCCCTGTATGCTGCTCCCTGTATTCTCAATGCCTGCAGGTTATCCGGTTCCCATTCCAGAGCGCGACTGGATTGCTCTAATGCTTCGGGATATCGTTGCAGCTTTACATAGAGGGCCGCTAATTTCAGTCTCACCTCTGGACTGTCGGGAACCAGTTTTACCAGTTTTTCTAATTCGATGAGTGCATCCCCGGGGTGACCAATTGATTCCAGAGCATATTCCAAATTGACAACTGCCTTTACATATTTCGGATCCGCTTCTATGGCTTGCCGGTAATATGTAATTGCATCATTAAATTTACCCTGATCGGCAAGCACTACCCCGATATTATTTCGAGCCTCCGCATTAAAGGGATCAATGGTCAGTATGCGGTTAAAGAATTCCAGCGCATCCGAATGACGGCCCTGTTTTAATTTTAAGATACCTACATTATTAAGCGCTTCTACCCAGCCGGGACGGGAACGGAGGGCAGCTTCATACTCACGAACCGCTTCATCAAATTTACCCCTGCTTTCCAGGGCTAGAGCATAATTGAAATGCAAAGTCGGGTTGTTACGATCAAGACTTAATCCTTTCTGAAATATCGCAAAGGCCTTATCAGACTCCTGGAGCCGATCATACATGGTCCCCAGGTTGTTATAGGCCGGTACATACCGGGGATCAAGTTCAATAACCTTGGCATAGGCCATTGATGCCGCTTTAAAATTCCCAAGCTGTTTATATACATTGCCTAGATTGTAATACAATTCTGGACGGGTAGGATCGAGATCGATCGCATGTTCCAGCGCATCCAGTGCTTTATCCAGTTCTTCCTTTTTCCGATAAATGACCGCGATATTATTGAGTGCTTCCAGATCATCGGGATTAGCACCTAGAAGGGCATTAAATATATCCAGGGCTTCATCATATTTACCTGATTTAGCATAGGTAGAACCCAGAAGGAGCAAAGCTTCCCGGTCATTTTTATGTATTGCAAGGTAATTTTTTAATAATCGTTCTGCTTCTGCATGATCGCCTACCCGGGAGGCTCCCCGGGCACGATCCATAATATTCAGTGATTCTACAGGGCTCATCGTTCCATCCTTAATGGGCGGGCTGCCACCTCCCGTGATAATGCTCCGATATGGGCAGGGCTTGCTTTGTCATAGGCCGCAATCGAGAAATAGTATACCCTACCATTCTGCAATCCGTCGATAACTATCGATGTTCTTAAACCTACATCGATAGGGGAGGGCCCTAAAAGCGCGTCGGTGCCAAAGTAAGTACCGGGGGCTGAACCATAGTATACAACATAACCGGCTAAATCTCTGTCCGGACTTGGTTTCCAGAGCAGTTCAACCGCCCCGTCCCGGGCTATGGCTTGCACCATAGAAGGCGGAGGCGGGGGTACATCGGGTTCATAGACAATGGAAAGGTTATGTAAACGGGGGGCAGATTCTCCCGTATCAGAAGGATAGAGCTGAACCTTTACCTGCACATAGCGCCCCCTGACCTGCTGACCCAGCAGCTTCCCGCTTTCAATGGGAATCCAGGAATCGGAGTCATCCTCAATCCACTGGTACGGATTGTTTATGGTTCTGATAAAGAGCTGGATCTGAGGAGGAACCGCTCCTTCCTTTGGAATCCCTACATCAGCAAGGACCTTGAGTACCTGCGAATTGGTAAACCCCATATCCAGAGTTTTTGTTACGATATAACCACCGCTCAGTGCATATTTTGTTTCCACCCCTCTTTCGCTGTAGGCTGGAAGGATGCGAACATTATCGATAAGGCCGGAAAATCGTTCTCCAAGGATAAAAAGCCCACCGGCACCCAGTTTTGGTGTATATATCTCACCACCAGGCTTTTGATTCTTTGTGGTATAGATAACCGCTTCTATAGTTCCGTTTACCAGATACTCAAGCACCCCCTGTCTTGCATCGTACCGTATGAGATGGTGACTCCATGTGCGGGGAAGCAGCTTATCTATTCCCTTCAGGTAAAGATTGAGCCTGTCCTTATCCTCCACAGAGGTAAAAAAATCACTGAAAATCCATTCCAATGAATTATTGGCCACCTGACAGCGAATACGCTGAAAAAGGGACTGCCCCCCTGCGGTCTTTCTGCCCGAGGACCAGGTAAGAATCTGTTCTCCCTTTTCCAGATTGGCGGGATACAACCAGAAATCCAGAGAAAATTCCTCTATCTGGGAACCGGAAGCAAAAAGGGCTCCCGGACCTGGTTTTATTAAGATGCCAGTCTGTGCAGAACTTCCGCTGGGGGTCACGGTGATTCCCGTAAAGAGGGCTGCCCCGTTACCAAGCCGGGCCTGACTGCTGCTGGAACGCAGGACCGATTGGCCGGCAGTCACCGTATAATGCCCCATACTATCGGCAAAACGATCAGGCCCAGCTTCGTCAAAGGTAAGCCAGAGATCGGGAAGTTCTGTTACAGGTTTGCGGGAACTAAGGGTAACAGCACTGTAGGGCTGCCCCTGGGTTTCAATTTCAACACCCGCCATGGTTTCAACCCCATTCCAGGTTGCGCTACCACCCAAACGAAGGACCTGTTCCTCAGCTCCGAGAGATAGGGATATGATACAGATGAGTACTAGTAACTGGCCCTTCATGGCTGTTTCTTTTCCTTGTAATTAAAGGTATCTTAGTATAGATAATATCGGATAATTTTATGATGAACCGCAGTCAAAACATGGACCATTATACCCGCCTTAAGAGCTTCGTAAAAGAGGCACCCCTGGAACCTGGGGTATACCTGATGAAGGACGAAACGGGAACAATCATCTATGTGGGAAAAGCCAAAGTTTTGCGTAATCGGCTCACCTCGTATTTCAGTGGCGATAAGGATGTCAAAACCAGAACCCTCCTCGCCCATGTCCGCTCCATTGAGACCATCATTGTTTCCAGCGAATATGAAGCCCTGCTCCTGGAAAACACCCTTATCAAGCAGCACTCACCCCGGTATAACATCAACCTGAAGGA
>Ga0208198_1002512_pt1 | contig 13584 bp, 6 predicted proteins | sample AD_JPNTR2_MetaG_FD_184446 | JGI IMG/M metagenome (GOLD analysis project Ga0208198, IMG submission 184446) | Active sludge microbial communities of municipal wastewater-treating anaerobic digesters from Japan - AD_JPNTR2_MetaG (SPAdes) (version 2) | ecosystem: Engineered > Bioreactor > Anaerobic >... | reverse complement strand
CGCTCTGGCGTACATTCTCGTCAGTGACGGCACAGCCCCAGCAGTTCCAGCTGTTCCAGCCCATAGGAGGGGTGAGGCAGATTTTATCGCCGACCTCAAGACGGAGCATTCGCTCGGCCGTGCCCTGATTATTTCTGGCGATGAGCTTGATATTATAGGTGCCGGCTCTGTCAATAACGCCGGTAATGTGGCCGGTGGAGCTATTGAGTTTGAGCCCGGCCGGAAGGCCCTCGGCGGCAAAAGTCATAGGGCGAGAGCCGGTGGCTGGAATGGTAAACATGAATGGTGACGCGGGGCGAACACCGAAAACCTTTGCTCCATTGATTCTTGGTTCGGGGCCGGGGAGAGGCGTCAGAACGTAGGGCTGGCTGGCGTAGGGCTTAACGGGCTCAGGCTTGTTGCCCCGATATTCGATCTTAGCATCGCACCAGTCGGCATGATCATAAGCATTCCCATCGCCAGCATCGGAAACTATAAGATCAAGGCTAAGAAAGCCATCAAGCTTAATATCAACTGCCTTGGCCGGCTGGCCGGCTTTCATGACGCCGCTTTTCCAGAGGGTTTGGAGGATGTTATTTTTATCGCGAGCCGAAACAATAAATTCGACCGAGGCCTGCTCGTTGCCTTTTATCTCGTCATCAATGCCAACAAAGGCGCTAAAGCGGGTGCCTTTGCCATCCAGCTTTATACGGTACATGCCTTCAGCATGGGTGCCTAATCCGCGCTCATAGACCTTGCCGGCGATGGTCAGGGGATTGCCATCTATGGATTTATTAGCCTGAGTTTCACCCCAGCCAGAGATAGCATACTCGGGGCCAAGCTCATCGAGCCAGACGATACTGGTTGGTTGCTTGGTGCAGCTAAAATTAAAAGCCAGCACCAGCAAAATGAACAGAGCATAAGATAGCGCTGAAAATACCTTAAAATTATTGCTCGTGGCTCGATGCCGATTATTCATAACCTTCCTCCTTAAAAGTGCTTATTTTTTTAGCTTCAATAAGCATAAAGAATCAAATAAATATATAGGGCAAAAAGACTCCATCTCAAGAAACCATTTACCTTACGCAACAGTCGCTATAACCATCACTTGAACGATGCAATCCGTTAGCAAATTACCTCATGAAGTGTGCTAAACATTCTGGCTGGAGCATTTTGAATAAGCTTTTCTTTCTGCCCTAATGATAACAAATGTCAAAGGGTAAAATAAAGAAAAAGGAAATTTGTCTATTCAAGAAACGCGAATGTTAAGATGATCCCTGGATAGATTCTGACGGCTATTCACATTCACGCTAGCTCTTACAGCCTCGACCTACCGCCCGAATTAAAAATAATCCGCCTCACTCAGGCTGCAGCCCAGTTTTCGGACAGCAGCTCAGCCTGGCTCAGCACGGTCTGGGTGGCCTTTTCTTGTTTATCTGGCGGGTAATTATATTTTCGCAGCGTCCTTTTGACCAGCGTCCTCAGGTAGGCCCTTCTATCTTCCCTGACTGTCCAATCAACTGTCACATTGGCCCGAACTGTCTTGACCAGAGATTGAGCTATTTTCCTCAGCGTTTCATCGCCAAGGACTTTGACCGCGCTGTCGTTTGTCTCCAGAGCGTCATAAAAGGCCAGCTCCTCCTCGCTCAATCCAAGTTCTTCGCCTCTTTTATCTGCTTCTCTCATTCGCCTGGCAATCTCGATTAATTCTTCTATCACCTGGGTGGCCTCGATGGCTCGGTTCTGGTAGCGGTTTATAGCTTCTTGCAGCATCTCGGCAAATGACCTTGATTGAACCAGATTTTTTTGCTTTCTAACCTGGATTTCTCCCTCGAGTAGCTTATGGAGAACCTCAACAGCCAGATTTCGGTAGGGCATATTCCGCACTTCAGCCAGGAATTCTTCAGAAAGAATAGAAATGTCAGGCTTTTTTAGGCCCGCCGCCGCGAATAAATCAATGACACCCTCTGGAGCGATGGCCTTTGACACAATCTGCTTGACAGCATGGTCAAGATCGTCTTCAGGTCTCGGCAATAAGGGAGATTTCTTAGCCACACTATTTTTGACGGCCTGAAAGAAAGCTACATCATCTCTAATCTTCAGAGCCTCTTCGTGAGGAACAGCCAGAGCAAAGGCTCTGGATAGATCGTTGACAGCGTTTATCAAACGCTCTTTGCCATTTTCCTGAGCATAAATATGGTTTTGCGCGGCCGGCAGCAAATTAACCCTCTGCTCAGGTGTCCCGCTTCGCCACGAAGACCAGTCAAACCCATGGAAAAGCCCGAGGCAGATCTCATATTTCTCGAGCATTAGTGCCACCACCACATCCTGGTCGATGATGGTGTCGCCCTTACCGCCGTTTTCTGTATAAGCAGCCATAGCCTTTTTGAGCTCATAAGCGAGGCCCAGATAATCTACAACCAGGCCGCCCGGCTTATCTTTAAAGACACGATTCACCCTGGCAATAGCCTGCATCAACCCATGGGCGCGCATAGGTTTGTCTAAATACATCGTATGTAAGCTCGGGCAATCAAAACCAGTGAGCCACATATCTCGCACAATAACTATTTTAAATGGGTCATTGGCTTCTCTAAATCTAATAGCCAGCTTTTCACGCCGGCGCTTATCCCTTATATGCTGCTGCCAATCAAGCGGGTCAGAAGCCGAGCCGGTCATGACCACTTTGATTATTCCTTTATCGTCGTCTTCATGGTGCCATTCTGGACGAAGTTTTGTTATTTCCTTATAGAGCTCAACGCAGATTCTACGGCTCATGCCAACTATCATGGCCTTGCCTTCGAGAACTTCCAACCGTTTCTCAAAATGCTCAACTATATCTTCGGCGATGAGCCTTATCCTTTTCTCTGTGCCAACAATTGCCTCGAGTTGAGCCCACTTAGTTTTAAGCTTTTCCTTCCGTTCGACCTCTTCACCCTCTGTTACTTCTTCAAATTCCGGGTCAATTTTCGGCTTTTCGCTTTCATCCAGGTCAAGCTTGGCCAGGCGGCTTTCGTAGTAAATAGGAACCGTCGCTTTGTCTTCAACCGCCCGCTGGATGTCATAGATGCTGATATAATCTCCGAAAACTGTTCTGGTGTTTCTATCAGCTCTTTCCAGGGGAGTGCCGGTAAAAGCAATAAACGAAGCACCGGGCAGGGTATCTCGCATGTGCCGGGCATAACCATCAATAAAATCATATTGACTGCGGTGGGCTTCATCGGCAATGACCACAATATTATTTCGAGTGGAAAGAACCGGATTCGGCTCGCCTTTTTCTTCGGGCAAAAACTTCTGAATGGTGGTAAAAATCACACCGCCGCCTCGAACCGAAAGTTTTTCCCTTAAATCCGCCCGGCTTTCAGCCTGGACCGGTGGCTGACGCAAAAGCTCATGGCAGCGGCAGAAAGTCCCGTAAAGTTGATCGTCGAGATCGTTTCTATCGGTGATGACGACGATCGTCGGGTTCTGCATGGAAGGCTCTCTAATAATGCGGCCCGCATAGAAAGCCATGGTCAGACTTTTGCCTGAGCCCTGAGTATGCCAGACGACACCAATTCGCCGGTCGCCTGGTTTGCCACCGGGTTGGCGGCCTGCCCAGAATTCCCCGTATTCGGTAGAAAGTTGCTTCCATTTCTCAGGCATAGCGGCGCGCAGTGTTTCTGTTACAGCCACTCTCACGGCGTGAAATTGATGATAACCGGCCATCTTTTTGGAGAGGGCTCCGCCTCCGTTATCCTCAAAGACAATAAAATCGTGGATTAATTCCAGAAAATTATTTTTATTGAATATTCCCTTGAGTAAAACCTCAAGCTCGGCTCTACCTATATCTTCCACTTCTTGACCGCCGATTGTTCGCCAGGGCTTGAACCATTCCCGGCCGGCGGTTAGCGTCCCAACCCGAGCCTCGACGCCATCCGATATAACCAGAAGTTCGTTGGAAGCAAAAAGACCGGGGATTTCGGCCTTATAGGTTTGAAGCTGATTAAAGGCATTGAGAATGGTGGCCTTTTGATCAGCCGGATTTTTTAATTCGATAATCGCCAGAGGAATTCCGTTGACAAAAGCGACTATGTCTGGCCTTCTGGCATGTTTGTTTTCTACCACGCTGAATTGATTTACAACCAGCCAGTCGTTGTTATCAGGATTGGAAAAATCAACAACCTTAGCCTGTGCTCCGGCAATTGATTCGTCCGGACGGCGGTATTCGATATTGACTCCGTCAATGACCATTTTATGAAAAGTTCTGTTCCTGGCTTCGAGTGTGGCTCCTTCAGGGTGGGTGAGGCGGCGATAAGCATCCTTTATTGCCTCTTCAGGAAGTTCAGGATTTAGCAGCCTGAGGGCATCAATAAGACGATTTTCAAGGAATACCTGGCCATAATCCTTTCTTCCTGAGAAAAGGCTACCCGGAATCATATCAGGATCTGAACCGGAGATAACCGTCCAGCCCAGTGATTCCAGCCAGTTCAGCGCGGCCTCTTCCACTTCCGACTCAACAAATTTAGTCATCTTGCTGTTCTTTATCATACAAACTTTAAAAAAATTTATCCGCCTTCATTATCTATGATATTTTTTTCCGTATTTGTTCAATCAAGGTTTTCTCTCTTGCTTCGATAAAAGCATTAAAATCGTCATTTAACATAGCCTCGATTGCTTCTTGAGAAATAAGATGTGATTTTAAAATCTCATCTCTTCTATCCTTTGGAATCAAATGCTCCATATAATCTGAAGGGCTTCTCTTTCCAATCTTCTTATTCGTCTTTTCCGCTATCAAAGTCCTATTGACGATGCAATTAATATGAGGCTGATCATATTGGTTTCCCAGTTTGTCCTTTTGACCACGTAGAAATTCAACTGGAAAGATATGATGGTCTTGCAGGTTATAAAATTGTATTGAATCATCTGCGCAGAAATCCTTGGCTCCATTCTGCGCAATCAAACAAATGATACCTCGATAAATAGAGTTTATTCTACTTATGCTTCTCAAAGAGAATGCTTTATTTTCACTTATGTTTTGACGGGCCTCCTTGATAGCTTCTGGTTCATAATTGCTGTCATTATAGGCTTTTATAAAGTCACTGAAATCCTTATGAATTAGGCTCTCTACTGCGCCAGCATATCTCTCAGTAAACACCGATGACCAGTACCATCTGTTTATGAGCTTATAGGCTCTATGATCCATATTTTTTTCATCAATAGTAGCTAACATGGCGGCCATCGGGGATACCATAGTTATATATGGAACCCATTTATGGTCAAACGCACAAAATCCATCTCGATTTGTTATCCTATCAAGAGATTTATTTATATATCTTGAGGCTTCATCCCAGTCATCTTCAAAGTTCCTTGGATTAAGATTAATTAACGTCCTGCTCTTGACATCTAAACCTCTAATAAGCGCTAGGGCTCTTAAAATATAAATGCCTAACTCGTCAGGCTTTCCATCGGAAAATTCTTCTATAAGAGGATATTTTTCAACCGTTTTAATCCAGAGGGAATGCATATCTATTTTATCTTTGTACAAACGTGCTGTTAACAGATCATAAACAGAGAGCTTGACTCCCATAGTGTTTAATTTCTCGAATATTGTACATACCTCAGCCAGTTGATTTTGAGCATTCTGGTGCGATATTTTAGGAAGTTTCAAGATGGGTATTTGAAAGTCGCGAATTTGATCGACAATCTTTTTCCATGCCGGGCGTTCGATTTTAAAATATGTGGTTAGGTAATATTCTTTGTCTATCTCGACAAGCCATTTTTCATAATCGTTTTGCCAATCATCCCATGTTTCTATCATAGTAAGGGGAACTATCTTTTCTTTAAATTGATATTCAAGTTTGCTAAAGACATCACAATCTTGAGATCTTAAGCTATAAATGGCATTTTCGATATCACCCTGAGCAGCTTTCGTAAGACTAAGAAAAAATCGATATGGATGTCTTGTCCATCTCAACGGTATGTTTGCGCCTGCGAAGACGTAGTGTAAAGAAGTTAATCTCTGTTGACCATCAAGAATCATTAACTCTGGCTTATTGTCCCTGATGGCCTGGTGATCAATACCTTCAAGAAGGCGGAAAGAAAAAGGTATATCTTCTTTGTCTACTTCAAGGAATAGAAATGAACCTATAAAGTGGCCTTGTAAAATAGAGTTCATTAGTTCTGTTATTTCTTCGCGTCCCCATACGAAGTTACGTTGAAACTGAGGTATGACGAGTTTTCCTTTCCTTGCCCACTCTATTAAGTTTAGAAGCTTTTCATTATCTGGTGTTATTTTCATTTAAAACTCCCCACGCTTGATGCGTTTTTATAACCATCACAGGTATATTGGCACTAAACATCACCTTCGCACATATATATTTATTAGTCATATTTTTTTCAATTAATACCCAGTCTTTTGCACGCTCCCTTATAATACCTATTAGAAAGCCGCTCTTCCATGATAAGGTGCATTTTTTTTAAGGTAGTTCCCCAAATAAGGCTGACAAGTGAGAACGCAATAAATATAACAGCCGAGGATCTTAAAATCCATTTCATCAAATTATTTTTTGCAGTGTAAATGCCGCTAATCAGAGCAAGAAGAAAAATGATGCCGATAATAAAAAAAACGGCCCAGGACACTTTTCTAGCTTTTGATTGACTGGCTAATAATAATCTCTTTTTTATGTTTTGTCTCTCATCTTGTAAATATGAAAGTTGCAGTTGTGTCTGGTTGTGAGCCTCTTTCTCTGCCATTAACTTCTGCGTTTCCTCTTTTTTGATTTCTTTAATAGTTCTTTGCAATGTTTCAGTGATTGTCTGTTCGGTTAGGGCTTTTTCTTGGCCAAGGGTTAAGTGCATTAGTTCATCTTGCGCAATAACGCTACTCCTCAGAAGTTGATGGTCTTGACTTGTAATCTTTTGTTCTTGCTCAAGTTTATCAACCTCAGCCATATATTTATTTAGAAAGTCTTGAGAAGGTTGAAGTGCCGCATAAGAATAGGCAAGTATTTCTTTCATTGGTAAGTTAGGTGCGGCCATCGGTAGTTTTAACCAGGCCATGTTTGCCAGGCTCAAATCAGTAACGACAGTAGAAACCTCTTGTGACTCTTTAATATTTTGCCCAAATTTCCAAGCGGCATGAGCGAGAGCGGAGTTACTTGTCACGAGGACAGCTTTTGCCCTCTCTAACATCGTTGGACAGACATTCCTCCTTATGGCATATATGCTTCTTACCGAGTTAATGTCAAAAAGTTTTGCCTGATTATTATAATATGATATTTCCTCATCAAGTACTTCTTGAAACGCAGCTTCGTCAATTTGAAATGCTGGACTATATTTTGGCGTCTCAACTTCTTCAATGCCTAGCTCTTTAAGTTTCTTTTCGAAATTACCAGCTAATAAAATGAAATCAGATTTTGTTTTCTGGCAGCGTCGAGCATGCAGAATAATCGCACCTCTTGGGTCCGTTTTGTCTAAATTGTAAGCTACTCCCAATATTACCCTACGGAGTTCTTCTTTGGTATGAGAGAAAAAAGCCAGCTTCGCACCCAGGCGGTATAATAAATCGATTAGTTCCTTAGCTGCTTTGTATTTTAATTCTCCTTCTAATCCTAATAAATGGATCAAGATGGGCGTATCAAAGAAAAAAGTTACATCGCTATAGGATTTTGGAGCGTTTTGAAGGTCAGGTGCCAAAAGAGCATTCGCTATCATATGGCCCTGTACCATAATCATGAAACTGTTGAACCTTTCAGGACTAGTTTCGCTCAAATGAATAACATATTTGCTTACAAGTGCAATATCGCTTTCATTTCTAGACGTGAGGTTTGGAATTGTTGTTCCTCTAATGAAAGCCCGCAGGCATTGAATGCCAAACTCAGATAAAAACGTACATATGGCATCGACAGCGCTATCCTTGTCAGCTATTAGGAAGTTTGTACCTTTAGAAAATTCAATAAGGCCTTCCACAACCGAATCAATATTTCTTATTGCATCAGCTTTCTTGGATGTAATACCGGGATTGGCAAGGTTTCCTTTGATGTGATAGACGCCATCTTTTTTTTCAAGGGCATAGGTCCTTGATAACCTTTTTAAAACAATTTGTATTGTGCGGTCAGGTATCTCGAGGCCAAAGTCTTTAAGGATATATTCTTTAATTTTTGAATCAACTATTGGGTCAGGACGGTACTCATAAAGGACGTCTAAAACAAATGGTTTAAGGTAATCTAAATAATCTCCACCTTGGTCTATTGTCACTTTCAACATTGCTAGGCTTGTTAGGGTAGATGATTTATTCATGATTTTGTCTCCATAATATTTCTTGGTCAATATTCAGAGGCATTCTTCCTCCAAGAAGCTTTGGTAAAGCAGTATCTCGTATACTAAATAGGGTATGAGATTCTTTAAGATTTTTATTTATGCGATGCCTTATTGGTAATATAAAATCAAAATACGCTTCTCTTATAGGGACCGGAGGAACAATTAAATCAGCTGCAACAATGACTTTTGCATTCATACTTGGTTGAACAGAGCCAGTTGAAGTCTCTGTAATGTATCTTTTATATAAATCAGATTTAAGAAATCCATATAGATAATATGCCATACTAAGTGAGTCCGTCTTTAGTCGCACCAGATAAGAGGCAAACACAGCATGTAACTCTTCTTCTATAATAGCTGACTTGCCAGGATCAGCCATTCTTGCTACAACAATATCTCCAATCTTTAGTGAATATTTTTCTTTTTCTAGATCACTTATAGAGCAATATGGTACTGAATTCCAATCAATCCAGTTCTGTTTATTTATATCAGTAACTCTAAGTAACTTCGGCCCTATAGGTTTCTGGACAGCATTTGCCGTATAACCATATTGGACTGTACAGAGAGTCGAAAGTTTTTTTATCTCCCACCCTTCGGGGATCTCGCCTAATTCGGAGGGAACAAGGCGGTCGGGGAAGAGGTCCCAGAGATGGGCAGGGAGGCCAGGCAAGGACTCGCCCTTTTTCCAGCGGCCGGACATCTTGGCGCGAACAGGGTCGAAATCAACAAACCAGGATTTAAAAATGGCCCTAGCCATTTGTTCTAAAGTTTCGTTCATCCGGCGGTTCAGCTCTATCTTGTCATCGAGTGTGCCGAGGATATGTGCAATTGCACGTTGTTCTCTTATATCAACTGGGATATTGATTTCAATATCAGAAAAACGCTTTTTCGAGACATTAGTATAAACGGATCCCCCACTTCCTGCTGACTCAATTTGATTGCCTATTTGTGTGAACACATAATACAAAAATCTGGGATCAAATTCATTATTTGGTATTAGGCTATTGATTTGCTGGTTAGTAAAACTTGGCTTAGTTGTAATGCCACATTTACCCACCGTTGCTATGCATGACATCATTATAGAACCAGGAGGCAGTAAACAACTTTTGATAGATTCTGCCCCTTTTTTTGATAGTGTGCGCTCTGTCGTATCGATATATACCCTTCCATTAAGATCAGGTATCGTAATAAAAGGGTAGGGACCACTGAAGTTCGAACTGTCTGCTGTACGGGGAGTTTTACCAGTTACGACTCTCCCAATTGAACCTATTTTATAAGTTCTCCATTCACCCAATATCATTTACCTCCCTTATAGGATAACCAAAACCACTAATAATTGCCTTAATGATAGGGCTTATCCTTTAATAAGAAAACATGGTCTATAAATGGTCTGTGCCCATACATTCCATTACACTCCTATTGTTTCTCCTCACTATCGAGAGGAAAGCCAAGGTTCTTAAGATTGGTGGCAATAGCTTCGTCAAGCCTGCGCCCTTCGGTGCGTTGTTCTTTGAGCTGGGCGACAAGGCGCCGCATTTTTTCTTCAAATGGCTCATCATCATCTTCCTTAATCTCGGCTCCGACATAGCGGCCCGGAGTGAGCACATGGCCTTGCTGGCGGACCTCTTCTATGGTCGCGCTTTTGCAAAAGCCTGGGACGTCCTGATAATTGCCGGCCTCTGCTTCGCCACGCCAGGCATGATAGGTGCGGGCGATTTTCTGGATATCTTCAGCGGTAAGTTCACGATGAACGCGGTCTACCATGGTGCCCATTTTGCGGGCATCAATGAACAGGATATGCTCTCGGCGGTCCCGCAGAGATTTTGTTTGCCCGGCAGGCGGGCGGCCGCTCTTGTCCCGGGCCAGAAACCAGAGACAGGCGGGAATCTGTGTTGAATAAAAAAGCTGGCCGGGAAGAGCAATCATGCAATCTACCAGGTCATCTTCAATTATGGCCTTTCTTATTTCACCTTCACCTGATTGGTTCGAGGACATGGAGCCGTTAGCCAGGACAAACCCGGCCACACCAGTCGGCGCGAGGTGATAAATAATGTGCTGAACCCAGGCATAGTTAGCGTTGCGGATGGGCGGGACTCCATACTTCCAGCGCTTATCCTGACGGAGCCGCTCGCCGCCCCATTCTTTCATGTTAAATGGGGGATTGGCGAGGATAAAATCTGCCTTAAGGTCAGGGAAGCGGTCATTATGGAAGGTATCTCCCTGTTCGATCTTGCCTTCGATGCCACGAATGGCGAGGTTCATTTTAGCCAGACGCCAGGTGGTGTAGTTTAACTCCTGGCCATAGATGCTGATCTGATAGCGGGCCGGTGGTCGGTTGGAAATATTATTTCCATTGCTGGTGGCATGAGCATCGATAAATTCGACTGATTGAACAAACATCCCCGAGGAACCGCAGCATGGGTCATAGACGCGGCCTTTGAAAGGTTCAATCATCTCCACCAGCAGACGGACTACACAGCGCGGAGTATAGAATTCACCGCCTTTTTTACCCTCAGCACTGGCAAAGCGGCCAAGGAAATATTCATAAACACGGCCCAGGACGTCCTTTGAGCGGGCGTCTTTATCGCCGACCTTTATATTGTTGACCAGGTCTATGAGCTGGCCGAGACGCTGTTTATCGAGTGAAGGGCGAGCATAGTCTTTGGTAAGAACGCCTCGCAAGGTAGAGTTCTCCTTTTCAATTTGCTCCATGGCTTCATCGAGAATTTGCCCGATTTCGGGACGGCGGGCATTCTCCTGGATGCGCTGCCAGCGAGCCTGCTTTGGGACCCAGAAGACATTGACGGATCGGTATTCATCGGGGTCTTCAGGGTCAGCACCTTCGGCCACCTGTTCCTGGAGCTGGTTGAAGCGTTCCTCAAAGGCATCTGAGATATATTTGAGGAAGATCAGGCCCAGGACGACATGCTTGTATTCGGCGGCATCCATCGAGCCACGAAGGGCATCGGCCATCCGCCACAGCTCGGCTTCATAACCAACGGTGGCTCCGTTGGAAGCGGGGGAGGCAGAAGTTTTGGAAGAATTAGCTTTTCGTGGTGGCATATTTACCTCTGAAAGGACAAAAATTGGGGAATAAGCGGGCTGAATAAGCCAGGTTTTGAATGGCGGGTGAATGGAGATTTTTGCGCCCATAATTTAGACAGTATTTCAAACGACGCAATTTGTGCGTTATTGTGTCGTTATTGCGGCGGGCCGTAAGCGAAACATAGTCGAAAGAAGGACAAAATATCAGGCCTTCGATTAATCGATGTTTCCCCCGAGCCTTCAATTCGCTTCTTTTCTTTCCGTTTATTGTGTCAAGAGAGCATTTTAAATTTAGATAATATTTCTGTCAAGAAAATTTATAGACCAGACATTTTAGGCTGGTTATTTTAAAAAAGAGGGATATTCCACTTTCTTTTTTTAGCATTTGTTGCGCTTAATATGGGCATCTTTTTCCTCCATAATAAACGCTGCGTTGAATATGCGCTGAACTTGCTATCTTGTTCAAGCAAACTTTAATATGGCAGAAAATAGAGTTTCCCTGATTTATCCCATCCCTTGAACGTTGAACTAAGCTTGCCTTCTCTTTATCTCACAAAGGAAAAGAGAGTAATCTTATGTCTCTAATCCAATAAGCCACTTCCAGGCTGGTATGATCTTAATTTTCTTTTTCTCTACGGTTTCCTCTGCTTCTTCATCCATGGTTACAACTTTTAGCTCAGAGCAATTCAGTTCATTAGAAGCTGTGACCAATGCCCGGAATTCTCTTTCCTTTACCTTTATATCAGAGAGGTTGGCGCAGACCTGAATAAGATCAACTGGATGCCCGCTTTCGGTCACGATGCAATCCACCTCGCGCTTGCCTGCATCCTTCCAGAAAAAGACATCCAGTCTGGGGTTTCTGGCCTTTCTTCGCATCAGTTCTATTACGACAGTGTTCTCGAGTCTCCTCCCGGTGTCCCGGCTCTGGCCAAACCCAAATACTTCTTTCAAGCCGACATCCACCAGATAGACTTTTTTCGGACTCTGTACTTGCTCCTTGAGTGAAGATGACATCCTGGCCAGCATAATGAACAGTCGTGAATCCTCGAGGTATTTGGCATAATTGATGACCGTCCGTTTGGTAACCGGATAGGTGGTCTTTATCCAGCGGTAAAAGGCATTAGCTGAAAATTGAGAAGCGATGCTGGTGGCTAATTGTCGTGCCAATTCCCTTAAAACGGCTGGGTTTCTTATTTCATATCGTTCGATCAAATCGCGAATAAACATAGTTTCCATATAAGATTTGAGGATTTTAAATTTTTGTTCATCCGAGTCGGTCAAGACAACTTCCGGGAAGCCACCATAAGTTAAATATTCATCAAGGGAGTGAGCCAGGGAAAAGCGGACTGCTGAGTACTGGCTTACCTCATTAACAATTATCCCCCGAGCTTTGAGAAATTCGGCGAAGGAAAAAGGAAAAAGCTCATAAGTTAGTGCCCGGCCACGAAGCTCCGTGGCAATATCATAGCTCATTAGCCTCGAAGAAGAGCCGGTTATAAAAATATGAAATTTCCTGGTTTCATACAGCCGGCGAACCCCTGATTCCCAGTTTTTGCCAGCCTGAACTTCATCCAGAAAAATATAAGACTTAAGGGAGCTATCCAGAACACTACTTGGGTATAGCTCCCGGTAAGCCTCAAGGAAGATTTCAAAGCCAGAAGTATCGAATGGCCAGAGGCGTGGGTCTTCTAAATTGAGATAAACTATCCTTTCAGGAGAAATACTGGTGGCCAGAAGCTCCTTTATCAGGCCATAAAGCAGGTATGTTTTTCCGCTTCGCCTGGGACCGGTCACTGCAATTATTTTGTTGGGGTCCCTTGGGAGTTTTATATCCCGAGGCAGTACTTGAGGTAGAGATGCCTCTTGAGATTCCCTGATTATCTGTTTCATAAGAATCTTATCAAGCTTCATTCTGGTCTCCTATAGGGAACCGATTTATGGCCAAAATGGTATCATATAGAGATACAAAATGCAATACGAATTACCAAAGGTGAAGTGATACTCAGTCCTGAAAAAGTTACCAGCAGGCAGCGACCCATTTGAATAACTGGCTGTATAATTATATACAATGTATAAGACATAAAGGGTGTCGGAGGAGGAGTTATGGTAAATTTATTGATAAGCTTAATTTTAAGCACTCTTTTATTGGGGGAGAATATGATAATAAAACTGCCAGCTCCAGCGACAGATAGTAGCTTTTCGGTTGAACGTGCCATTAACGAGAGGATGTCCATAAGGACTTACAAAGATACTCCGCTGACTCTT
>Ga0208198_1002510_pt1 | contig 13596 bp, 10 predicted proteins | sample AD_JPNTR2_MetaG_FD_184446 | JGI IMG/M metagenome (GOLD analysis project Ga0208198, IMG submission 184446) | Active sludge microbial communities of municipal wastewater-treating anaerobic digesters from Japan - AD_JPNTR2_MetaG (SPAdes) (version 2) | ecosystem: Engineered > Bioreactor > Anaerobic... | reverse complement strand
GGATTAAGTAAAGTAAAAGGGACCCTGAATAAATCCTTATTTATTTTACGGCACGGAAAGTAACACTTATCACTGAGTTGAGGGCCTCAACCAGCCTGTCCTCGCTGATTTTTAGCTGACGGCTGACTTGAGGAACTTTCTTCAGGTCCATGATCAGCTCGGCCGGGAATGGTTTTTCATCAATTACCTTGATCTCTTTAAAACCGGCTTCTCTGATCATTTTAATATAATCATCCTTGAGGACAGCTCCAGCCACACAGGCCGCATATAACTCTTTCGATTTACTCAGGTTCTCAGGCAGCGCTCTGGTCAGAACCAGATCAGAAACTATGAGCCGCCCGCCATCTTTAAGAACCCGGAAAGCCTCTTTAAACACCCGGGGCTTATCGGGTGATAGATTAATCACACAGTTAGAGATGATGACGTCTACTGACCCGTCGGCTACCGGCAGGTTTTCGATTTCTCCCAGCCTGAATTCGACATTGGAATATTTATTCTGGCGGGCGGTGGCTCTCGCCCGGTCAAGCATTTCCGGGGTCATATCGACGCCTATGACCCGCCCCTCAGGCCCAACCCGTCCGGAAGCCAGAAAACAATCCAACCCGGGACCCGAACCCAGGTCCAGCACTGTCTCTCCCGGCTTTAATTCGGCCAGGCCGGCCGGATTACCACAGCCAAGGCCCAGGTTGCTATCTGCCGGAACCGCGGTCAGGTCATCGGGGTCATAACCGACTTGTTGACTGACCTGCCTCGTGTCCGGCCCGGACTGTCCGCAACCACAGGCCGCTGTCCCGCAACAGGAACTGCCAGTGGCGGCCGTTCGGCCGTATCTTTTTCTAACCTGCTTTTTTATTTCTTCTTTATTCACTTTTCTACCTCAAAATTCGTTTTTCAACTCAAAAAATGCTTGTTTTTAAATTTTATCATAAAAATTCACTAAACGTCGCTGGCTTCCGTTTTTTCCCACTCTCATATGTTTCGCTTCGATGTGGCCAGAGTTGGTTCATATTCAGTTTAATTCTTACTCTGTTTCATAAAATCGTTTCCAATAAGCTTTACAATTTTTAGCTGATTGCCGACAAGGAGGATTCGGGATGTCCTCCTCCCGGTCCTCCCTTATTCTCTGCTTTGCCTGGAAGAAGAACCCCAAGGAAAAAGATGTTTCTAAAAAATGGAAATGTTATAATTGTTTCTCAAATTAAAAGGAGGCTTTAGATGAAAAAGGCAGTTATCCTGAGCACCGTGCTGGTTTTTCTTATCGGCACATTTTTTATTTACGTTTCAGCTCAAACTAAAACCCAGGAGACCACGACCAAGGTAGATCAAAAAAGCGCGCCAGTTAATCCAGCGTCCTGTACGAATGATAAAGCCGGTTGTTGTTGCTCAGGCGGTTGTCAATCAGGCCAGCATCAGATGGTAGCTAAGTCGGCAGAAGACAAAGCTAAAATGAAAGCCGAAATGAGTAAGGCAGAATGCAACGAGAAGCACATGGCCATGGCCGGAGCTAAGGCTGAGACGATGGTTAAAACCTGCAGTCAGGTTGCTGCCGGGACGACTGCTCCAGAAGCTCATCAGGGCTGCCCTGAGGCTCAGGCCGCAAGCCAGGGCCAGCAGGCCAACACCAAAGACCAGGCTCAAACTATGAACTGTTCTCACCAGGAGATGATGGCTAAAATGGCCGAAGGCAAATCGGCTACAACCGGGGCCGGTTGCCCTATGATGCACCAGAAGATGATGGCCTCAGCTTCTAAAACCGAGTCTGGTGTCCAGACAACCGGACAGGCCGGGATGATGAAGAAGGGTTGCTGCTGCCAGAAGATGGCCGGTTCCGCTGGCTGCGGTCAGATGACCAAACCCGACGCGAAAAAAGAGACCGTCACCAAAACCGAAGTCAAGACCAAATAAGATTTCTCAGACCTCACCTCAAAATCGCCCGGTTGTTTGTTGATTGTCCCGGGCAAAAAGGCAGGCCGGCTGTATTTTTTGCCTATCGCTGGTCATAAGATGAAAATTTCAAGACGAAAATTCATAAAAACAGGATTGGCTGCCACCGGTGGCTTGCTCATTATTCCGCGCCATGTTCTGGGCGGACAGGGCTACCTCGCCCCCAGCGACGAGCTAACTAAAGCTATTATCGGCGTTGGTGGCATGGGCAAAGCTCATTTCCAGTATCCTGGCCGTCTGGTCGCGGTCTGTGATGTTGACCGGAAACATCTGCAGGAAGCGCTGGAGCTGGCCGGACCCGGAGTTAAAGGTTATCATGATTTCCGGGAAGTTCTGGCCCGGCGCGATGTTGACATTGTTCACATTGTCACCCCTCCTCACTGGCATGCCCTGATCGCCATAGCTGCGGCCAGGGCCGGTAAAGACATCTGGTGCGAAAAGCCCATGACCAGAACTATCGCCGAGGGCCAGAAAGTGGTTGAGGCCGTCAAGCGAGCCGGACGCATTTTCCGCATTAACACCTGGTTTCGTTTTGAGGGAACTTTCTACGGCTTTGGGACGACGGTTAAGCCCATAAAAAAAATCGTTGAAAACCGGCTTCTCGGCTGGCCCTTGCGCGTCACCCTCAGTGGGGCGACGGGTTTTGACTGGAAGTTTTACTGGCAGGGAAAAACTTATCTTCCCCCCGAACCGGTGCCGGAGGAGCTGGACTATGATTTCTGGCTCGGGCCGGCGCCCTTCAAACCCTATCACCATCATCGCGTTCACCAGACATTCCGCGGCTACTGGGATTATGATGGCGGCGGACTGGGCGATATGGGCATGCACTATATGGACCCGGTTCAATATCTTCTGGAAAAGGACAACACCAGCCCGGTCGAAATTGAAGTTGATGCCCCGCAGCAGCACCCGGATGCCTGTGGCCGCTGGCGAAAAATTGTCCTGCGCTATGCTGACGGCTGCGAAATTATTCTGGATGGAGAAAACCAGAGGCGGGATGTGCCGTTTGTTAGCGGACCGGAGGGCGAGCTTTTTCCCGGACTCAGGAGCAATGTCCCGGGCCTGGCCGAAAAACTAAAAAGCCTGCCCGACCCGGCGCCTCAACTGACCGATTTTCATCAGGCTGTCCGTGAGAGGCGGCCGTTTGCCCTGAATGAAGAAAACGGTCACAGGTCATGTACTCTGGTCAACCTGGCCAAAATAGCCGTGAGACTGGGCCGCAACCTGCGCTTTGATCCTGAAAAACAGATTTTTATAGACGATGAAGAAGCCAACCGGCTGATAACTGAACCGATGAGAGCCCCATGGAATCTGTTTATGGCCTGAGGAAAACCGAGGTGGGCAAGGGGATCGGAACAGGCAAAAGGATCAAGCAGGCCAACAGAGGCAAGTTTTTCGATTTTTGATTTAATTTAAAAATGGAAAATACCTGAAAGCGAAAAAGCAAGGTTAAAATGAAAAAATCAGGGAGCTTCGAAGAAAAACATGGAGGGAACTGGTTGCCTGGATTAGCCGCAAAGACAAAGAATTTGTCAAAAAGAAAGGGGACGTTTGCCAGCGGGGCCATCTTAATTCTATTTTTGCTCTGGTGTGGACTGATTCCAAACGTGCTTTCCGGCCTGGCCTTCGCCAGCGATACAGCGAAAGATGAACAAAAGGTTACTGCAACCAAGCGACCATCAGCCCTGGACGAAGAAAAAATAGCCGCCTGGCTCCGCCTGCTTCCTGCTTCTGACGAGGCTCAGGCTGATCGAATTTTTGGTGAGATGCTTCAGGCCATAGAATCTGGAACTCCGGTGGTTGGCCAGCTGGCCAGCCGTCTTCAACCGCCGGGCCAGGGCGACGACACTCTGGTTCGCTATGCTCTGGATGGAGTGGTTCAAGCCGCAGCTAAAAAGGCGTCGGCCGGTCTTAAGGGTAAAATAGCCAGCGAGATCCTGGCCACAGTTGCCGCTCAACCAGAAACTCAGCTTAAAACTTTTCTCTTGAGTGAAGCCGGCTACCTAGTTGAGCCAGGCCAGATTAAGCTGGTCGAACCTTATCTTCCGGTTCCAGAACTGGCGGATGAAGCGGTGAGAACTCTCTTCAGGATCAAGAGCCCCGAAGTGGAGAAAGCTCTGCTTAAAGCCTGGCCGCGGGCACCACTTGCTGCCAGGCTGTCACTTCTTCAGGGACTGGGCGAGTTAAGAAGCAAAAAGGCCGTCCCGCTGATTAAACCTCTGGCTGTGGCCGGTGATCCAAAAGTCAGGCTGATGGCTCTTTCTGCCCTGGCCGAAATAGCTGATCCGGCGACTGAGCCACTTTTTTCTGAGCTACCGGCCCTTTCTACTGAAGAAGAGAAAAGGCAAACTGTAAATCTTTATTTGCACTTTGCCCGAAGACTATCTGAAGATGGACAGAAAGACAGGGCTTTAGCCATTGCCCGCCAGGCTTGCCGGGCGCTCGTCGGCGAGGAAGAAGAGGCCCAGAGAAGCGAGGCTCTCGGGCTTGTGGCTGACATTCTTCAGGAAAAATACCTGCCCGATATAATGAAGGCGGCAACCGATGAGAATAAACAATACAGAGCAACAGCTCTGCGTCTCGCCAGAAAGTTCGACCGCCCGGAGTTGACTCCTGACTGGCTCAAGGCGCTAAAAGAAGCAGAGAGTGCAGCTGGCGGCACCGGTGCCATGGCTGACTTAATTTTCTTTCTGGGTGAAAGACTGGATAGAACCGTTCTCCCGGGGGTCACCAGGTTTCTCGGAAGCGAGGACGAGAGTGTCAGGCAAGCCGCAATCAGAGCCTCATTTCGTCTGGGCGGAAAAGAAACCCTCGGCGAACTCTGGCCTCTGCTGGCTAAATCGCCGGCCGATGGTCAGCTGGTTCTTGACCTCGTGGCAACGCTGAAGCCGGAAGATTATATGGGCCAGCTTATAAAAATTTATCCCGATCTGCCGGAGGCATCAAAGCTTGTCGTCTTAAAGGCGGTCAGGGATAAAATGACGCCAGCCTGGAAGGAAATTATTTTAGGTGAAATTGATTCACCCTCAGGTGAGATTTCCCGGGTGGCTGCTGCCAGCCTGAGCTCTGTCTGTCTTGAAGGCGATCTACCCTGGCTTCTCGAAAAATATGCCGTGCTCGAAGATGCGGCGGTAGCGGCTGGCTTTCAGGCAGCTATCAGGTCGGTCATGGGCGATATAAAGGATGAAGGAAAACGACTGAATTATCTACTCAGTTCGATAAATAAATCAAAGGGTAAAGCCAGGGCCAGTTTAATCCGCTTGCTGCCGCTGGCCGGCGGTCAGGAAGGTTTAAAAAGTGTTCTCACCTTTATGTCAGATAAAGACCCGGAGATAAAAGCGGCCGCGATTTTTGCTTTGGTCAGCTGGCCCGGTTTTGAGGCTGCGCCTCAGCTCATTAACCTTCTCTCCTCGACTCAGGATAGAAAAGTCCGGTATTTAGCCTGTCAGGGGCTGGTCAGGCTCGTTAAAGAAGCCGAAGCGAGTGCTTCCGAAAAATTAAGAATCTTAGAACAGATGAAGCCTCTGGTTTCTTATCCGGATGAAAAAGGCCTGCTTCTGACGGGCTGGGCCAGTCTGCGCGAGGTAAAAGCTCTCGAAGAAATTGCCGGGTTTTTTGATGATGAGTCACTAAAGGACAGGGCTGCTCTGTCCGCCTGCCGGTTAGCCAGACCCCAGGCCGGAGAAGAAGGACTTAAAGGCTGGACAACCATCTGGATCCTCAAAAAGGCTTTGCTTTTGCTTGACGACGAACTTGAAATTCAGGAGACAGAAAATTATCTCGACACTCTCCTCCGCCAGGAGGGGTTCGAGCCTCTCTTTAACCGGAAAGACCTTTATGGCTGGAAGGGCCTGGTCGCTGACCCGGTCAAGCGGGCCAGAATGAGCCACGCAGAGCTATCTGCCGCTCAGAAGAAGGCAGATGAAATTATGCGCCAGCACTGGCAGGTAATTGACGGTGTTCTGACCTTTGATGGCCACGGCGAGAGCCTTTGCACGGCTAAGGATTACTGTGATTTTGAACTTTTTGTTGATTGGAAAATAGAAAAAGGGGGCGACAGCGGCCTCTATTTAAGGGGCTCACCGCAGGTTCAGATCTGGGATCCGGCCCAGTGGCCAGAGGGCTCGGGCGGACTTTATAACAACCAGAAAAATCCCAGCAAGCCACTTAAGTGTGCCGACCGGCCGGTTGGCAGCTGGAACACTTTTTACATCAAAATGGTGGGCGAAAGAGTCACCGTTTATCTTAACGGCGAGCTGGTGGTGGATAACGTGGTCATGGAAAACTACTGGGAGCGGGACAAACCGATTTATCCCTGTGGACAGATTGAGCTTCAGGCCCACAACACCCCCCTGTATTTTAAGAACCTCTATCTGAAGGAACTTAAATAGGAAAATATTTAACAATTTTCCCATTAGGAAATTTGTTTGCAAAAAGAGCCAATCTTGAACGGATTAGGCATAAAAAAAGTTGGTGAGATAGAAAAAACTCGAGGCAAGATTCGATTTTATGAAACCCAGGGGTAAAACACGTTTTCTTTGCCTCGGCGTTTCTTCCTGTTTACCTTCTGTTTCTAAAACCAGCTAAAACATCCCATATGATCAAGCAATTAGATTTATTTATTTCTTCTCATAGACCAGAATATAGTTGTGGACTATGTCTAAGAACTCTTGCTTAATGGCTGGCTGAAAGGTTTTTTGGCCATCAGCCTCAGCCACGACAATTATTTCTTTAAGCCACCAGGCCTCATCCTGAAGAAGATCTACGATTAATTTCGCCATGGGAATGAGTTGCTCTCCTCTTCTTAAGTCTCGGGTTTCAATGGCCAGATAACCCCCCGATCTGACACCTGACTGTATTTCATAACTCAGGCTTTGCAGACGCTCAAGATAATCCTGCGGATTCACGCCCTTTCCATCGTCCAGATTTAAGACGGGTGATTTGACCCAGACCAGTTCCAGGTCTTCCCTTGCTCTCAATTTGATCCCATTACTTTTCTTATCCGATCTTTCAATTTTTACGATTTTAAAGTTACTTCCGAAGCTATACCTTTTAATTATATTTTTATCTGTCAATTCTTCTTTTTTATCCTTGGGGAAAAGCCAGACTGTAGTTGTCTCCAATTGATTAATTTTTATCGTTGACTCGAGTTTTTCCCGGCCTATAGCCAGGCCCGGTGCTTCTTCCTTAACCTTTAATGTTTTTCCTGCCTGACTCTTCTCCGGCTTCTCGAATACGGGGAGATATTCGTGAGCGAGTAACAAAAAATTATTCTTTATACTGCTCTCATACCAGAAGCCAGTAGTCTTACAGTTGTGCTGCCTCTTAATAATAAGTTCCCTCAATCGAAAGCCAGCCGCCAGGTAAACGTTAATCAGCTTGAAAGCTAAAGGAATCACATGTTTTTTCCTGCGCATATCCCCTATAAGTACAGCACACTGCCGGCCTGGTTTTAAAACCCGGAAATTTTCTGCTGCCACCTCAGCTATCTCTTGCAAGAACTCTTCTACATCCAGCAAGGAAAGATCGCCTTCCTTATTATCGGTGTACTGAATGATATTGGCATAGGGAGGGTGAGTGCAAATTAGGTCAATACTATCCGACTCCACCCAGGATAAGTCACGGGCATCTCCGACCCTGAGTTCTGGCTCAAAGATTTCTTTTATTTCATTATCAGGGAAGGGCAAAGTATTAATCTCCAAGTTAAGATTTTCTTCAGCCAGGGCAATGGCTTGTTCATTGATATCACAGGCCAGACATTTCCTGCCGAGCAATTTGGCTTCAATGGCCGTTGTCCCGCCACCACAAAAACAATCCAGCACAGTTTCCCCTGGTTTCGAGTAGCGTAGAATTATGTTTCGGGGAATGTAAGGTGAATAATTTCCCCGGTAAGTTCCATTGTGGGTAGCCCAGTCTCCCCGCTGCTTAAAACTCCAGACTGAGGAAGTTTCCAGGCTGAAATTTTTGGGAAATAGCGATTTGATTTTTTTCCTATTTTTTATCTCACTGACATTTATGCCCTTATTTTTAGTAACAACTTTTTCAATATAGCGATAGGTAACACCATATTTTTTCCCTATTTCCAGATCGGGGGTGCCGAGCTCTTTTTCCCGCAGGACAGCTTCTTCAAGTTTTTCCCCGCTAAGATTATTGTACCTATTTTCTTTCATGACTATATTTCTTCAATTATCTTTTGGAGAAAGCCACGTTTGACAAAGGAAGTATTGAGCACGTAGTCCAGCTCGTCAAAAGCCCTTTTCATCTCGTTTCTTTGCCCCTGCCAACCTGAGCCATCGGTCACCCAAATAAAATAATGGCCATTATTTTTTAGTTCCTGTTGTCTATTTATATAAGCGCCAACTATTTCTTGAGGTTTTGAGCCCGTATCACTAAAAAAGTTTACCTCTATGTTTATGACAACACCATTGTCTTTAATTAGAATAAAATCAGCTTTTCTTTCTTTAAGAGCACGACTTATTTCAAACCCACAATTAACCAGCGCCTGAAACTGTTTCTGCTTCAGGATAGTCCTGATATTTACCTGGCCATCAGGTTTTGTCAATAATCCTTCTATAAGTTCCTCCATAGCCCGGCCACTTCTGTTTTTTCGAGCATTAGTGTCAAGGCCAACCTCCACGCCAGACAGGTAATCTTCAAGACTAACCTGGCAAAGATTTTGGAAAAAAGCTTTAAGGCCAGTCTTATCACAAAAAATGATAGTCTTATTTATTTCTTCTTGAGTCATCTCATGCTCTGAAAAATTATATTCCATAAAATTCGGGTCCGCCGCCAGAAAATCATCTACTAATTTCATTTCAGTTTCTCTAACCGCTAGGAGTAGCGGGAAGCAGGGCAGCACTTCCGGGTATTTTTTAAGAATATATTCCAATTGAGAGTCAAAGTTCGGACTTTTTATTAAAGAATTCAGAATGTTCAAGCTAACTTTATATTTTTGAACATTTTGTTTAACTTTTTGCCAATTAACAAAGAATTTAAAATCACGATTGGTGTAAAGGAGAGTCCGATGGAATTCTTCTATCACTTCCTCGACGGCCCTAAACCTAAAAAAATTAAAATAGCTTTCTTCTTTCATTTTTTTCTTTAATTATACCTATCTATCTGATGTTTACGCAACCAGGCAAAACCATAATGATCTTCATGACCAAAGTAACCTTTCTTAATAATAGACGGAGAGCAAGATGATTATTCTCTTTGGCAGAGAGTTTTTTATTCTATCCAGAAAAGACCTGAAGTCGCAGCTAACTTTTTAATGGCGTTAAAAATTGGGTAAAGCACCGGAAGTAAAGGTGTCGAATTCAAAGGGAATAAAGGCAAGTGACGGTGGCCTTGGCAGGACATCCTTAAAGGTAGCCTGACCCTGGGAAATTTGCCCCTTAACCTAACTCAGATAATTCTAAATAGGCCATATGGCAGGGAAAACTTTCCCCAGATGGCGTCGATAGAGCGATAAATAAGGGATAGATATGATATAATTCGGCTGGCAATAAAAGGTAGAAACAGTTCTAAAGGCAGGCGAGGAGGACAAAATGCATCCGTGGCACGATGTTTATGTGGATGACACCTTGATCGAGCATGCTTTTCCGGTGGTTATTGAAGTTCCAATGGGCAGCAAAAACAAGTATGAACTTGATAAAGAATCTGGCTTTTTGCGCCTTGACCGGGTGCTGTACAGTGCAGTTTATTACCCAGCCAATTATGGTTTTATCCCGCGTTCTTTCTGTGATGATTCCGACCCGCTGGATGTCCTGGTGCTAATGCAGGAGCCCGTTCATCCTCTAACCGTTGTTCAGGGGCGGGCTATCGGAGCGATGAGGATGCGGGATGAAAAAGGCCTGGATGATAAAATAATCGCCGTGGCGGTAGATGATCCAGCCTTCGCCGATTATACCCACCACCGCCAGCTTCCCCAGCATACCTTGAAAGAAATACGGCGTTTCTTTGAGGATTATAAAGCGCTTGAAAACAAGCAGGTCATTGTCGAGGATTTTATGGGACCGGAAGAAGCAATCCAGATAATTAAAGAAGCCCTGGAATTATACCGGCAGCTGCGGCGCGGCGAGGTCAGCCGGTAGTTAAGTGTCAGGGATTGAGCTATCGGCGGGCAATCCCATTATATCGGGAATTTTATAAGTATAAGCTGAAACCTATTTTATATCTCTTTTTAACCTTTACACCTCCTGGCCAGGCGACTGTTTTTACCTTAAAAGGTGTTTCAGGATTTACTCTTCAAAGCACCCGTGGCTAAGAATGGCGGATTGGCTAAGGACTCTTTGTTGTAGCGGAGTGGCCAGCGGCTCGAGAATTCCACCACCTGACCGCCAGCTTCTTCCAGAATAGCCTGCCCGGCAGCTGTATCCCACTCCATGGTGCGTCCCAGGCGTGGATAAAGATGTCCGCGGCCTTCAGCCAGCATCATAAATTTAAGTGAGGAACCACGGCTTTCGAGCCTGGGCTCATTCAGACTTTCAATGAACTTTCTGGTCTCACTGTCAAAATGAGAGCGTGAGGCCAGGACGGTCAGGCCCGGGTCGTCCAGCGAGAATTGAGCTGCTCTGAGTTGTAATTTATTACCTTGTTTTATTGGCTTTATTTGCCTTTCGCTTCGATCTGCTTCTCGTTGCTTTCCGATTTCGATTTTAAAGGCGCCCTGACCTTTGACCGCCGAGTAAAACAAGCCTTTAACCGGCACAGAAATAAACCCGGCTACTGGCCTCCCCTGGTGGATCAAGGCCAGGTTAACTGTGAACTCGCCGTTTTGCTTGAGGAACTCCTTCGTCCCGTCGAGAGGATCAAGCAGCCAGCAGTATTCATATTTCCGCCTGATGTCGTATGGAATCTCGCTGTTTTCCTCCGAAATAATCGGTATATCCGGAAACAGCTTTTTCAGTCCTTCATTAATGATGGTATTGGCCAGCCGGTCGGCCTCAGTTATCGGCGTCTGGTCTTCCTTGAGGCTTACCTTCCAGTCAGCTTGCTGCCGAAAATAAATCTTGAGAATCTCCTCACCAGCCCGCCGGATTAAATCCAGAAGTACCTGCACTTCATTTTCATTCAGAAACATTGGCATAATCAATATTTATCATATTTTAATAGAGAACAGAACCCGTCTGAAGGCTTCAGCCCACTCCAAGGACTCAATTTATCGGCCAGAAGAGCAGAAAATCTCGGCTGATGTAGAGGCAGACTTTTTTAAAAAAGGGGAAAATGTACAACTTTATAACGGGCAAGGAACCTGGCCTGAGAGGGGTAAAGCATTATCGGGTCGTCTGGTCAGATTGAAGCACCCCAAATTATGGACTTATCATTCTGTTAACAAAATAGCAAAAAGGTCGTGCGAGAAAAGCTGAAACAAGAATGATGTAGCCAGGAGTAAACGGCTTAGGATTGGGGTCTGGCCACAGGATCTTACTGATAATAAATAAAATAAAATCGGTTGGATAGACCCCATTCAGCCTGCACTCGCAGGAAATGCTGTCTTAATATTTGACACAAGCCTTAACCTATGTTAATCTGTTCATAAGCGTTAACTTAGGTTAAGCATTGTCTATTTCTTAACATATGTTAATATATGGTAAACAGGAGTAAGGAACAATGGAAAAGAATGAATTTATGACCATTCCACAACTCGCCCGCCTTTTGGGATTAAGCCGGATTACTGTCTACAACAAAGTTAAAAGTGAGGAAATCAAAGCCGTACGAATCGGAAGAAATTATGCCATCAATACGAAAGACATTGCCGATATTCTGGGCAAAACTTTGACCAAAAAAAGTAAAGAAGAAATAAATCAAGCTATAAAAAAGACGATTGATGAATACGGCGAAGTGTTGAGACTTCTCGGACAGGAATAATGGAAACAATCAGTGTCCAGGAAGTAGAATATATTGCTCATAGATTGGCCCAAGAAATGCTGACCTTTGATGAACCAATCCCTGATTTTTCCAGCCGGTTTCCAAATATTCTGGAAAGCTGTTTAGCCGTTCCTTTCCAGAGCTTTTCCAGGAAGCAACTTTACCCGGGTCTTATCTCGAAAGCCAGTATCCTCTTCTACCTTCTGATCAAGAACCACCCATTTCAAAATGGGAACAAAAGAATAGCCATAACCACGCTGTTCGTTTTCCTTTATAAAAACAACAAATGGATAAAGGTTGACACCCAGGAGCTTTATAATTTCGCTGTCTGGGTAGCCCAGAGTCCGGCCAAGGTCAAAGATGAAACCGTCATGGCTATCGAGAAGTTTCTGAAAACTTATCTGGTATCTGCCTGATCTGATAAACGGGGGATCATCAGGTAAGTTGATCGCGTCGCTCGATATAATGAATAGTAAAGAAATGAGCGGCAGACCTGACCCAGATTCTATTAATATTTTCCCCGGCCCTCTTTTCAGGAAGTCCCTCTTTTGTCCGGTATTTCTATCCACAGATGCCTGGTGCCTGTTCTTCCATCTTTACAGGTTAACGTAATTACCACCCCATAGCGCCCCGGCTTTAATTTGAGTCTGGTCGTCGTAAATTCATAAATTAAATATTTTTTCCCCTGACGCAGGTCTTCACTGAGATCAATTTCTTGCTGACCAAGGTGTACTTTTTCCTGATTCATTTCATTGATGCCAATAAAGAAGGTGAGCTTTTCGACCATCTTATCCTCTTTTTTAAACTGCTCTAAAGGTAAATGCAGTTTCCCCTGAAGGATAAAATGGTCGCCGCCGGCCGGCCTGGCTTCAGTTTCAGCTTCAAAGCTAATATCCTGATAAAAATCTGGAGCCAGAAAGGCAGAAGCTAACCGTCTATTAGCCAGGTCCTCTTCTTCATATTCGACATAGCCATCTCGAAAGTGAACCCTTGCTCCTTTTCGTTTGCATTTCACTTTTACCTGATGGAATTTTCCATCCTCTTCCTGGCTGGCCGGTACATAGGCAATTTCATAATAGCGGCTGTTGTCTCTCTTTATGACTTTTTCGCCGAGCGTAAATTTGTTAGCCCCTCTAAAATAAGCCCCTCCCGTCTTCTTAGAAAGATAGGAAAGAGCGAAATTACTTTCTACCTCCTCCACCTGTCCCAGTTGAATCCCGTAAAAAGTGATCAGATTGAAATTAGCCAGATGAGCTACTTCCTCCAGGAATTCTGGATAAGTGCTATTTCTGGTCAGCCCAAAAGGATCAAAAAACTTCAATTTGTCTATCTGGGTAATCAGCCCACCGCCTGCTTTCTCTGAGTCGAGATACGGAAGGCTCTCCTTTTCTGGAAAGCCTGAAGTTATAAGCAGCACAGTCTTGCGTCCCGGCGTTTCCTTTATCATGGGAATAAGTTGAAGAAGACCGCTGATACTCTTTTGAAGGAGCTCTTGATATTGAAGCCTCAGGCTAAAATCAGATGTTTGATCTGGACTGGAATCTCTTTCCGCCGCAAGAAAAAGTGGCGTCAGATTGCCTTCGAGAGCTGAAACAATCTCGTTGAGATGCTCCTTATCTGAAGAAAAGTCACAAAGTACCTCCAGCCCTTTTTTTGGGTGAAGAGCCAGCAGTTTTAATTCAAATCCTTCCTCGACCAGATTCAGCACAAGTCTGGAAAGTTCCCCTCTGGCCCTTCTTAGAGTGATGGCATCGGTATTAAGGCAATCAAAAAGAACATGGA
>Ga0208198_1002504_pt1 | contig 13630 bp, 15 predicted proteins | sample AD_JPNTR2_MetaG_FD_184446 | JGI IMG/M metagenome (GOLD analysis project Ga0208198, IMG submission 184446) | Active sludge microbial communities of municipal wastewater-treating anaerobic digesters from Japan - AD_JPNTR2_MetaG (SPAdes) (version 2) | ecosystem: Engineered > Bioreactor > Anaerobic... | reverse complement strand
CTACCTTCTTTCCACCCAGATCAATTTTCTTTCCTTTCTTCTTTTCAATAATTCGATATTTAAATTTACTTAAATCGTATTCTTCACTCGGTTTGTTAGGTTTAAAGCCATTCTTTGTTCTTGAATAAATTAAAACTTGTTCAATTAATTTCTGATAATCACTAATTTCAGCTAAAGTTTTTTGCGCATACCTTACTTGAACATAAAAAGCATTAACAAAATTTTCTTCTCCAAATATCTGGTCCATTAACATTTTCAATTGTGCTGCCTCGTTATCATCAATTGAAATAAAAATTACGCCCGTATCTTTTAATAAATTCTTTGCTAATTTCAATCTTTTCTCCATAAAAGAAAGCCATTTTGAATGACGGTAAAAATCTTCCTTATCAACATAATGGTCATTAAAAATAAAGTCTTTATTTCCCGTATTATACGGCGGATCAATATAAATAACATCAATTTTTTTCGCATGGGTATAATTTAAAACCGAAAGAGCATGATAATTGTCGCCTTCAATTAATAAATTAACCGGTTTATTTTTATCGGTAATAATTTCTTTGTTTTTAACATCTTTCAACACCGGCAATTTTTTCTTACACATCTCAACTACTTCTTCTGGTTTATCTTCCCAAACAAGCCCATATTTTTTCTTTAACTTTAATTCTTTTTTAAGACGTTCAACTTCATCTTTTAATTTTCTCGTTTCTAAATTTGAAATATGGCATCTGGAATGTTCTTTAAACTTTTGTTCTTTTTCACTTTTAGCCATGATTTTATTAAGTTTATACCTTTATTTCATTTTAACCCTACTTTTCTGTGCCACTATTTGTTCTATTCTTTTCTCTATCCCCTCTTTTTCCTGTAACTTCTGCACTTTGTGGGTCAATTGGTTGAGTTTTTGTCGATGTTAGTAGCCTTATCGTGTAGTTCAATAAAACCAATTATTCCTATTATACCACAAATACCCCCCCCAGTGGGAAAACTGGCTTTGAAACTTGCTTCAAGATTCAAGAAGCTGATGTTCTTTAAAACTAAAATAGTTATTATGGCTGATAATCAAATGGTCAATAATCTCAAGACCCATAATTTGTCCGGCTTCTCTCAAACGCTTGGTAATCTCAAGGTCATCTTGCGATGGTTCTGGGTCGCCTGAAGGATGATTATGAATTAAAATTAATGAAGCGGCATTATGTTTTAAGGCTTCGCTAAAAATTTCTCGAGGGTGAACTAAATTGGCATTTAAGGTGCCGATAAATAAATCTTTTTTAGTAATTAACTGATTTCTGGCATTTAAAAACAAAACTACAAAATGTTCTCTTTGTTTATCTCTTAAAAAACTCACTTGACTAATGACATCTTTAGGGGATTGGATAACAGGAATTGTTTCTTCTCTTAAATTTAGACTTCTTTTGACTAATTCAATAGCGGCCAAAATAATTGAGGCCTTGCTGGAACCAATGCCTTTAATTTCGGTTAATTGGTTGGGTTGAATTTTTAAAAGTTTATTTTTTGGATATTTCGCCAAAATTTGCCTGGCTAATCTTAAAGCGCTTTTGCCATGAAAGCCAGTCCCTATTAAAATTGCTAATAATTCTTCGTCTTTTAAATTTTCTGGGCCGCGATTAAGCAATTTTTCTCTTGGCCGTTCGCTTTTTGGCAAATCTCTAATTAAAAAATTAGAGTTTTCACGGTGGGGATTTTTCATAGATTTATTTTTATTATTTTAAAGTAAGAAGGTGAAGTTTAAGGAAAATTTCTATGCTCTCTACTACTTTGTCTTTTAGTTCTGCCGGACTGGCCGCTACCCAATCGGTAAAATTATATAACTCTTGATTGTCAACTTTAAACCATTTGTTATTCTTATAAAGAAAAATCAACAAAGTGGCTAGGGCTATTCTTTTGTTTCCATTTTGAAAAGGATGATTTTTTATCATTAGATAAAATAAAATAGCGGATTTGCCGATTAAGCCTTTATATAAATCTCTTTTATTAAATCTTTGGAAAGGCGTCGCGAGGCAACTTTCCAAAACGCGAGGAAACCGGGTCCTAAAAGCGGAAATCAGTTCGCTAAATTCCGAGTCTTCTTTTGCCAGTTTAAAAGTAAGATATTCAACTTCTGCCAAAGTAATTGGTTTCATATTTGTTCTTGGCCTAAAAGTTTAAGCGCAACTTTATAATCGCTAATCACTTTTTTTATTCCTTTATCAATAATATTTTTTTGCTCTTTGGTTATGGTTTTTCCTAAAATGTTTTCCACTTCTTCTTTCAAAATAACAAAATTGCGGCCAATTTTAATGGCTTTTATTTGTCCTCTCTTTATTTGCTTTAAAACTGCTGTTTGGCTAATACCTAAAAGTTTTGATATTTCAGTAATGGTGAAAAACTTTTTATTTTTCATAAATTGTATATAACTCAATTTTTTTGAGTTCATTTAAAGCCAAATTGAGGCGCTGGTCGCTATTAGTATGAAGAGTAAATAAAGTGTCCCCAACTATTACCTTTTCATTAATGGTTTTGTTTAAATAAATGCCGGCCTGTTTGGTTGAAGGAGAACCCAAAAGGCGCGCTATTCTCACTAATTTTTTCAAATCAATTTTCGAAACAATCCCCTGTTTTTTTGCTTTAAACTCATAATTTACTTGACCTAAAGAAATTTTATCGGAAGAAATATCTTTGATTCCTCCTTGAGCTTCAATAATTTTTTTAAATTGACTTAAGGCTCCGCCGTTTTTCAATTGATTTAAAGCGATTTCTTCGCCTTTCCCAATTGGCGCTTTTTTAGTTAATTCCAACAAGGCACCGGCTAATTTTACTGCTCTTTTTTCCAAATCAAGAGGCCGGTCTTCTTTCTGCTCTAAAACTTTTAAGGCATCTTTAATTTCCAAAGCCGGACCTATTCCTCTGCCAACTGGCCCGTTTATTCTTTCAATAATCACTTTTGTTTTAATATTAAACTTTCTGCTTAAATAAAGGAACGTTTTTTTGACTTTTTTCGCTTCACAAAAACTGGAAATTTTTGCTCCTTCGGCAATTGGCATATCAATTACCAGATGAGTCGCACCCATCGCCACTTTCTTTGCCATAATAGAAACAATCATTTTTGAATAAGGCTCTACTCCCAACTCGTAACTTACTCTTAAAATTCTGTCATCTGCCGGCGCTAATTTTAAAGAACCGCCCCAAACCAGACAAGCATTAGTTTCAGCGACTACTTTTTTTATTTTTTCCAAGGAAAATTCCACTGGTGCGACTGTTTCAATCACATCCGCGGTGCCGGCTTCGGAAGTCACGGCTCTGGAAGAAGTTTTGGGAATAAAGATATTTAAATTGGAAATAATAGAAACAACAATCGGAGTAGTGCGATTGCCTGGCAATCCGCCGATAGAATGTTTGTCTGCCACTATTTCTTTATTCCAAAAAATCATTTCCCCAGTTTCTGCCATTGTCTTTGTCATATGATAAATCTCTTCTTTCGACAATCCATCTTTTTGGAAGGAAGAAGCTAAAAAGAAAGCAATCTGGATATCATCCAGCCGGTAATTGACAATATCTACCATTATTCCCTTAATTTCTTCATAAGTTAATTTTTTGCCTAAAAGTTTTTTTCTGATATTCTCGAGCGAAGGAGGTGGTTGAGTTAAAGATAGTTCCAGAATATCGCCCTCTTTAATTTTGTATCTTAGGATAATATCTTTAAAAAGGCCAATCTCTCCTTGGCTAACTAATTCTTTAGTTAAATCAACCCCCACCTCTGTCTGTTTATGATTCCATTTTAAAAGTAATTCATCGCCCGCTCTAATGCCATAAGTTTTTGCGTCTTGGTCATTAATAACTACCACCCACGGATGGCCAGTTTTTATATCCAAATATTTTGCTTTAAGAAAAAAAACGCCGTTTTTTTCTTCCATATGCTCTTCCATAGTTATAAAATATTTTGTTTTAAAAAGTTTGCCAAAGGATTTACAATATTCAGTTTAAAATAACGATTCTCCAAGGTATTGGTGGTAATTATTCTTTTGGGAAAGATGCTTTTTATTAAATCAAGTCCTAACTCGTCTATAAGATGAACAAAAGCGAAACTAATGCTTTTTGCTCCTTTACGTTTTATCATTTGAGCGACTTTTAATAAGGTTTTGCCACTGCTTAAAATGTCGTCAACAATAATTGCCTCTTTGTCTCTAAAATTAAAATCTGACTCTAAAAATTCAATTTCGCCAGTTTGAGCGTTTCGCTGTTTAAGAAAAACATATTTTTCTGAGGGCAAACTCTGGCAAAATTCATCCACAAAAGTTTTTGCTTCCCTATCCGGACCGACAACCACGGTTTTGGGCAATTCAAAATCACTAAAAAATGCTGACATCTCTTTAAAAAGAGAAATATTGTAGGCAGGGATAGTAAATAAATCAGATATCTTCTTTCGATGCTCATGAGAATTACAGGTGATAAAAACATCTAAATTTTTTTCTAAAATCTGCGCCAGATACAATGAGGAAACCGGTTCTCCCTCTAAAAATACCGCATCTTGCCTGGCATAGGGATAATAAGGCATTATTCCTATAACTTTTTGAGAAATTTCTTTTAGTTTTTTTGAAAGAAAAAGATATTTAATCAAATAAGAATTGACATTTTCCAGTTTCTTATTTTGGTAAATTAAAATCGCCCGATTGATTTCCGGCTCTTTTTCCAGTTTTGGCAGCACTTCTCCGTCTGGAAAAATTCTTTCTTCTACTTTAAGGTAGTCAATGCCTAAAAGTTTTGAGAGTTCAAAAGCCAAATTATCACCAACAACGTAATCTTTCATATCTAAAATTATATCACAAATCCTTCTTTCTTTAAAATTTTAATGATTTTTAAAGAGGTTTTGCCGTCGCCAAAAGGATTTTGCCAGTTTCTTTTTCTTTTAAGCATTGTATTTGCTCCTTTTAAAATTTTATAGGGGTCAGTGCCTGCTAAAATGTTGCTTTTCACTTTTAAAGTTTCCGGCCGCTCGGTATTTTCCCTTAAAGTCACGCAAGGAACTTTTAAAATACAACTTTCCTCTTGAATGCCGCCTGAATCAGTTAAAGCCAATTTAGCATTCATTAATAGATTCAGAAATTCAAAATAGCCTAAGGGTTTAATAGTTTTCACCCCTTCGGGGACTTTTAATTTAAATTTTTCTATCATTTTTTGAGCGCGGGGATGAATTGGGTAAATAATCGGCAAATGATAATTTTTGTAAATTAAATTTAGTCCTTCTAAAATTCCTTTTAATTTTTCTTTAAAATCAACATTTTCTGAACGGTGAGCGGTAATTAAAAAATACTTTTCTTTTTTGATTTTTAAATCATTAAAAATTTTGTTGTATTTTTTGGCGATTTTGATATTTTGAAATAGGGCATCGACTATTAAATTGCCTACCACAAAAATTTTTGTTTTTTCTATTCCCTCTTTTAATAGGTTCTCTTTCGCAATTTTAGTCGGGGCGAACAAATAATCAGCAATATGGTCAGCTACAACCCGATTTATCTCTTCTGGCATAAATCTGTCGTAAGAACGCAAGCCAGCCTCAATATGAGCCAAAGGTAAATGAAGTTTTGCCGCAGCCAAAGCAGCGCTTAGCATTGAATTAGTATCTCCATAAACTAAAACTAATTTGGGTTTTTCCTTCAAAAAAAGTTTTTCAATTTCAATCAAACCAACTCCGGTTTGATAACTATGAGTACCAGAGCCAATTTTTAAATTATAATCTGGTTTTAAAATTTTTAATTCTTCAAAAAACACTTTATCCAGTTCTTTTGAATAATGCTGGCCAGTGTGAATAATAAAAAAATTAGCCCTCTTTTTTGAAAGAGTTTTGATTAAAGGCGACATTTTAATGAAAGTCGGCCGGGTACCAAAAACAATCGCGATTTTATCTTTTTTCATAAATTGGAGATTTTTTAAGCAGTTTAAGAATTTCTTTCTTAACCATTTCCGGTTTTTCTTTTTTTATCAATAATTGGTAAAACCAATTGGCGATAATTCTCATTTCTTTTTCTTTCATTCCCCTGGAAGTAACCGAGGGAGTGCCGATTCTAATTCCAGAAGGCTTAAATGGTTTTAAATCGCCGGGAACAACATTGCGGTTGGCAATAATTGCCGCTTTTTCTAAAATTTTTTCTGCTTCAATGCCAGAAAAATCAGTGTTTCTCAAATCAATTACCATTAAATGATTGTCAGTGCCATTAGTCACTAATTTAAAACCTAATTTTTTTAATTCTTCGGCTAAAACTGCGCTATTTTTTAATATTTGTCTTTGATATTGTTTAAAATCTTTTCTCTGGGCTAATTTTAGCATTAAAGCAATGGCGGCAGTGACGTTATTGTGCGGCCCGCCTTGCATTCCGGGAAAAACTGATTTGTTAATCTGACTTTCTAAATCTATTTTAAATTTTTTGGCAATTTTAGATTTTTTGTTGATAAATATAATTGCTCCCCTGGGACCGCGCAAAGTTTTATGAGTGGTGGTGGTAACAATATCGCTATATTCAAAAGGATTAGGATGAAGATCTGCCAAAACCAAACCGGCAATATGAGAAATATCCGCCATCAGATAAGCGTCAACTTTGTTGGCAATTTTAGAAAATCTCAAAAAGTCTATTTTTCTTGGATAAGAAGTAGTGCCGCAAACTATTAATTTTGGCTTATATTTTTTAGCCAATCTTTCCACTTCTTTGTAATCTATTAATTGGGTTTTCTCGTTTAAACCATATTGGATTGCTTTATAGATTTTGCCGGAAAAATTAACAAAATGGCCATGAGTTAAATGACCGCCGCTAGCCAAACTCATTCCCAAAAAAACATCTTTTGGCTGAAGCAAAGCATTGTAAACTTCTAAATTTGCAGGAGAGCCGGAATAAGGCTGGACATTGACTGCCCAATCTTCTTCTTTGAGATTAAAAGCTTCAAGCGCTCTTTTTTGGGCTAAAATTTCTATCTTGTCATAATAAAAATTTCCGGGATAATACCGTTTAAAAGGATAGCCTTCAGAGTATTTATTGACCAGAGGCGAACCTAAAACTTCCAAAATCGCGGTTGGGGCAATATTTTCTGAAGCAATTAAATCAAGAGTCTGCTTTTGTCTTTGAATTTCTTTTGAAACCAATTGATAAAGTTCTTTGTCTGTTTTTTTTAAAAGATTAAACATTTATTTGGATTTCTTGGCATTAATTCTTTTGGCTTTCTTAAAATGATATTTGTGGCTTTTGCAGGAAAGCCGCGCTGGCCTTAAAACTTTAATTTGCCTCACTTTTTCTCTTTGATTAATAATTCTTTTTTTCATATTTTTATAAAGAAGTTTACGGAGAACTGTTCTCCGTTAGTTTTATAAATCTAGATCAGAAGCAATTTGCTTCATTGAATTTAGGGAAATTTCAATGAATTTCTCCAAAGGAAGAGTTAAAAATTCTTCGCATTTTAGAATATGCTGGCGATTGGCGCCGCGGGCAAAAGCTTTTTCTTTAAAGCGGTTTAAAACATTTTCCGCTGTTAAATCAGAAATTTTTTTTGAAGGCAAAACTAATGTTGAAGCCACAATTAAACCAGATAAAGGGTCTGAAACAAATAAAGCTTTTGCCATTAAAGAGTCAGGCAAAATATTATGGATTTCATTGTGGGAGGCAACTGCCCTTGTAAATTCATCTTCAAAACCCATCTCTTTTAACATTTGACTTCCAATTAAAGAATGCTCTTCTGGTTTATCCTTTGTTTTTTCATAATCAATGTCATGGAGCAATCCCAAAATCCCCCATTTTTCTTCATCTTCTTTGAAATATTCAGCCAGACCCTTCATTATCGCTTCTACTGCCAAAGAGTGTTTAACTAAATTTGGGCTTTTAATATTATCATTTAAAATTTTTAAGGCCTCGACTCTTGATATCATAGATTTATTTAATTTGACTGCCATCTTGGATGTCTGTATCAGGAACAATTAAAGAAAGGCTATTCTCGTTTGAAGCTGCCAAAAGCATGCCCTGGCTTTCCAAACCCATTAATTTTTTTGGTTCTAAGTTATCTACAATAACAATCAATTTACTTAATAAATCTTCTGGATTATAAAATTTGCCAATTCCTGCCACAATTTGCTTTTCTTTTTCACCAACTTTAATTTTTAATTTAATCAATTTCTCAGAATTCTCTACCCTTTCTGCTTGAAGTATTTTGGCTACTTTTAATTCAATTTTAGAAAAATCATCGTAAGTAATCATAAAATTATCCTTAATAATAACAAAACTCCGCTGTAAATGCAAAGCGGAGTTTTGTTTTGAAATCTTTTAATTTATTTGGATTTAATTTGAATTTTTCTCCCTTTTTGCTGGACCACTTCTTTTTTCGGCATGACAATTTTAAGAACTCCTTTGTCGTAAGTTGCCTCCACCTTATCTTCTTCTACATCTTGAGGCAATCTCAATGCTCTTTCAAAAGAATGATGGCTGATTTCTTTACGCCAATAATTTTTATTTTTCTCTTCTTTTTCCTCTTCACCTTCTCCTCTTACTTTCAAATAACCGTTATCAATCGCTATCTCTGTCTTATTAGGGTCAATTCCCGGAGCGTCGATTTCGGCAACTATTTCCTTATCAGTTTCGTACAAATTTAAGGCTGGAGTTACTCTTCCTTTCGGAAAAACCGGCAAGAGCCAGTCTTCGTCCTCAAAGAAGTTGTCCAAATCAAAAAGGGGTTTCCATGGAACTAGTGCCATATTTTTTATTTTTAATTTATTTTTTTCGACCTCTTATATTATAACAAAAAATTCTTAATTTTTCAAGAGGAACTGCTTTATGAGATAGACCTTTAGAAAAGAATCGTCGATGGCTTTTTGGACTTCTTCTTTGTCTAGTTGTTTTAAAAGATAATCAACTATTTCAAAAGAAACCTCGGTATTAGAAGAAAGAATTATTAGATTATAGCGCGCCAAAAGAGTTTCTAAAGCGCTCTCTTTAAAAGTATCATTTAGGCGATAGGAAGCCATTCCTATGCTGTCTGTCACTAACAATCCCTGATATGAGTATTTTTTTCTAAAATCTGAAACAAATTCTGCCGAACGAGTAATTGGCTTTTGGCCAAATTCTTCAATCACTAAATGACCTACCATTATTCCCAAAACTCCCTTATCTTTTAAAACTTTTTCAAAAACTTCTATTGAAGAGAAATAATCTTTTAATGGTTTTGACTCGTAAATTTTTCCGTGAGGATTTAAATCAGAATCAAGATAACCAGGAAAGTGTTTAATAACAGAAATAATGAAACTATCAGAAAAACCATCAATCATTGCCTCGGCTAATTGTATTGTTGTTTCTTTGTCTTTTTGAAAAGTTCTTGGCCAGATATAATCTTTTGAATTTTCGGTAAAATCTAAAACTGGCGCAAAAATCATATTAATCCCTAAATTTTTTAAAGCCCTCCCTTTTTGGTAAGCTTCGTAATAAGATTCATTAATGTCTTTTAAATCTTTTTGTTTTTTAAAATTAAACCAAGAGATTCTCCTAATTTCCCCTTCTTCATCAGCACCAATAAAAGGTTTGGCTTTCAAATACTTTGCGCTTAAATCATTGATTAAATTGATATTTGTCTTAAGGTCGCTTTCTTTGGTATACAAACCAGTGATATTAAAATTTCCTATTTTATAATCCTTTATCGCTTTAACGATGGTTTCTTTAGGGGTGGAGGGAGTGATATTTAAAACCAAAAGTTGGCCTAATTTTTCCTGATAGGTTAATTGTGTTTTGAAAAGAGCAGCAAATTCCGATGGTTGGGAAAAAATGAAACTTTCCAGTAAAAAAATAAAAATCAGAAATTGTTTAATAAACACAACCATTAAAAATGGAGAAAGATTTAGATTATGGCTGGAATAATTCTTCGGGCAAAAATTCCACTTTTTTTACTTCTTCAAACTGCTTAGCGGTTTTTTCAATCTGAAGCCATAAAATTCTTGTCCGGCAAGAACCGCCCGAAGTTTTATTTAATGGATCCTCAAATTTTAAAATCAAGGTTCCATTCGGTTGCAAATTCAGTTCTTTTAAAGAAAACCCTTCTAAGGGAAATTCAGTTGTAATCCCCTCGCTTAAATCTTCTGGTGTCAAATTTTCTTTTCCTTTAAGCAGAAGATTTAGAGTGTCTTTAATTGGGGTTTTGGTAAAAGGAATCTCTCTTTCAATTACTACTAGGCCTTTTTCTGAACATAAAATATTGTTAGATTCATCTGTGTCTAACGAAGGGTTGTAATAATATAATAAAACTTTTCTTTTATTATCTTCTTTAACTGGTGGTAAATGATTGGTTTTTGAATAAATGAGAAATATACCAATTAGAAGAATTATTAAGATTGTTAGCCAATTAATTTTTTTCATATCCTTTATTTTAACACAAATCGCCATTTTATTTTACTCCAATAAGGTCCGGCATAATCAATGCCAATGCGAGCGGTTCTTTTAATTTGAGAGAGTTTTATTTTTTCTCCTCTATCTTCCAGCCAAATTCTTTTACTTTCTGTTAAATCTTCGCCGTAAAAAGATTTGTCTAATTTCAACCATTTACATAACTTTCCAGGACCATTAGTTAAATTTAATAATTTTGAATTTTGATTTTTAATTTTGAATTTTGATTTTTGCATTTTTAATTGTTTGCTTTTATTTATGGGTTCCAAAACCCTAATTAGCACACACTCCGGCTTCCCCTCTTTATAAGTAGTAATGTTTAATTGCCAATACATTCCATAAACCAAATAAATATAGATATGACCGCCTTCTAAAAATTCTGCTTGATTTCTTGCTGTTTTTTTTCCTTTATAAGCATGCGAGGCTTTATCTTTCGGTCCAATGTAAGCCTCAGTTTCAATAATCTTTCCAACCAGAGTTTTTCTTCCGATTTTTCTCACCAAGTATTTCCCTAACAAATCTTCTGCCACTTGAAGAGTCGGTCGTGTATAAAATGACCTTGTCAATTTTTTTTCTTTCATATTTTCTAGTATAGCAAAAAATTCAAAAACTAAAAACCCGGCCAAAGGCCGGGTTTTAAACGGTTATCTATCTAAATCACTGACTTTTTTGGCCTAATTGTACTAAAGCAGCACTTAATTTTTTAATCAAATCACTTAATTGAGGTAATTGAATCTTTAAACTATCTAAATAAGAGGTTGCTCCATAAACAATTTGACAAACTCCATTTATTTCCCGGCACTCGGCACCTTCAGGTGGCATCACTTGAACACAATACATATTTGCAGTTTTTCTAACACATGATTGACCGCACCAAGTACAACTAGTAGGAGTACTTGCACTAGAAGTGATAAATTGGACACTGAAACTGGTATCAACATAATACTGGCCAGTGTAGGAACCTTGAGACCAAGTTACCCAATTATTAGTACTGGGATTATAGACACCTATCCTAAGCTTACACCTGGATGGATCAGAGATAGAAACAGTAGTTAAATCTAAAGTATAACTACCAGAACTCAAAGGTAAATTATCCCTAACTAATTGCCAGCCTGTAGTAGAAGTAGCTTCACCTCCTCCGTAAAAGAGAATTCTTACCTTACCTTCATTACCAGTAAAACCTTCCAGAGTCCAAGAAATTGGTAATGATGAAGAAGTAATAGTAGCCCCACCTTGAGGAGAAACAATAGTTACTTTCTTAGAAGTGATAAATTGGACACTGAAACTGGTATCAACATAATACTGGCCAGTGTAGGAACCTTGAGACCAAGTTACCCAATTATTAGTACTGGGATTATAGACACCTATCCTAAGCTTACACCTGGATGGATCAGAGATAGAAACAGTAGTTAAATCTAAAGTATAACTACCAGAACTCAAAGGTAAATTATCCCTAACTAATTGCCAGCCTGTAGTAGAAGTAGCTTCACCTCCTCCGTAAAAGAGAATTCTTACCTTACCTTCATTACCAGTAAAACCTTCCAGAGTCCAAGAAATTGGTAATGATGAAGAAGTAATAGTAGCCCCACCTTGAGGAGAAACAATAGTTACTTTCTTAGAAGACAAATTCTGCTGAATTAAAATATTTAACTGCTGTTGTAGTTGTTGAATTATCTGAAGTAATTGCTGAATTTGAGCTTGTAATTCTTCTTCAGTGATAGCGGAAACTTTAAAAAGATTAGGCCCTAAAAAAAGAAGAAATCCTGTTAAAATAAGGGCTAAAATGATAGTTTTTTTCATATTTTTTGTTTGTTTTAAATGTTTATTGAGTTAATTTTGTGATCTTTAAACTAAATTATCGACCTTATATTAATATATTAATCTAAAAAAAATAAATATCAAGTCAAGTTATTATTCACATAACAGCAGCAGATACATTAAGGCGGCGCCTAAAATCATTGCTAAAAGAAAGACAAAAGATTTTTTTAAAGATTTTTGGTTTTTATCTTGATTTTTAATTAAGGGCACCAAATCTGAACCGGCAATATAAATAAAGCCACCGCTAATAATTGGTAAAAATATGTTCAATTGTCCAAAGTTCAATTTTAATACAAAAGGCAAAACTGCGCCCAAAACAGCGGTTAAGGCAGTTAATAAATTTAAAAAGATTGCCTTCTTTTGAGAAAGGCCGGCATAAACTAAAACACCAAAATCTCCGATTTCCTGAGGTATCTCGTGAAAAATGATTGCCAAAGTAGTGGTTATTCCTAAAGAAAAATTAGTTAAAAAACTTACTCCGATTGCTAAACCATCAAAAAAATTATGTAAAGCATCGCCAATCAGATTCATAAAAGCCACCGGGTGAGGATGAGATCCACTAGTCTCTAAATGGCAGTGTCGCCAACAAATAAATTCTTCTAAAATAAAAAACAGAAAAATTCCTATCAAAATTAAAATGCCCAAAAGTGGAAAATCCAACTTTTCTATGCTTTCTGGTAGTAAATGCAGGAAAGCGTCACCAAACAAAGCGCCAGTGGCAAAACCAACTAAGATTTCTACTATTTTCTGAGTTCTAATTTTTAAAGCCAAAAATATAATTCCGATTAAAGAAATCAAACTCACTATCGCGGCACTGATTAAACTATAAAGCAAAGAATCCATTTTATATAAATGTTATAAATGTTATAAAGGAATTATTTTAATGACAATTTCTCTTTCTCTTGGTTTGTTGTCAAAATCAATCAAAAAAATATTCTGCCAGTTGCCTAAATCGAGTTTTCCTTCTTTTAAAGGGATAATTAAATTTTGTTTCAAGAAAGCAGATTTTATATGAGCATCGCCATTTTCATCTTGCCATTTTTTGTTATGCTTATAAACAATATTAGCAGGAGCAATTTTTTCGAAGGTTTTCTTTAAATCTAAAAGATGCCCCTCTTCGTCTTCCAAAAGTAGTAAACCGGCGGTTGTGCTTTTAATAAATAAAACTACCAAGCCTTCCAAAACGTGGTTTTTTAATATTTCTCTTTCAACCAATTCAGTGATATTGATAAAATCAGCAAATCCTTGGGTTCGAACAATTAAACTCATAAAAATATTTTCCTCAGTCGGGCCGGTGGGATTTGAACCCACGACCTCACCCACCCCAAAGGTGCGCGCTACCACTGCGCTACGGCCCGCCATAAAATTATTACAAAGAATTACTGCTAATAATGTTAATTTAGCTTGATCGCGCG
>Ga0208198_1002488_pt1 | contig 13717 bp, 13 predicted proteins | sample AD_JPNTR2_MetaG_FD_184446 | JGI IMG/M metagenome (GOLD analysis project Ga0208198, IMG submission 184446) | Active sludge microbial communities of municipal wastewater-treating anaerobic digesters from Japan - AD_JPNTR2_MetaG (SPAdes) (version 2) | ecosystem: Engineered > Bioreactor > Anaerobic... | reverse complement strand
GGAAGGTCGTGAACTACTTAAGGGATTATTATCTCAAATACGAGATAGCACCGCCTATAAGGATGCTTGTAAAACAGACAGGGTTTGATTTAAAAAAGATATATCAACTATTTCCATCTGGACCGGCAAAAGGGGCATGCAAGATCGCAGGGCTACCAAAACCCACAGGGTGTGTATAAAAAAAAGAGGAAGATGCAGGGTTTAAGGGTACAGGGTTTAGAAGCATCTAACCTTATATGCCCTTAAACCATGTGGATTTTATGGAGATATTTATCGCAATCCTTACCTACTTTGCATACATATTCATCGTAGTTGCCTATACGGTGAAGATTGTTAAATATCTGAAACTACCCATACATCTCCGGTGGGAACTCTATCCAGTTATCCATGAAGATGCCTACCACTACGGTGGGTCATGTTTTGAAAATACCAACTGGTGGGAAAAACCGAGAAAGATACGAAATATAAAAGGTTTTTTGTGGCTTCTAAAAGATTATTTCACCCTCCATGACTATCTTAAACAGAATCTCTTCTACTGGCTGGGGCTATATCCCTGGCACATAGGTTTCATATTCATAATAACCTTTCATATACTCTGTTTTTTTGGCGCCCTTTTTATGGTATCGGGCATATCTATCTCCCATAACTCGCAGGATATATTAGGAATAATCATATACTATGCAATACTTTTTACAGGTGTATTAAGCTTCATATCAGGGGCAATAGGGAGTATCATAATCCTCATAAACAGGGTCATTGATAAAAACTTAAAGACCTATGCCTCACCACTACAGTTTTTAACGTATATTTTTACCCTGATCGTTTTTTTGAGCGGTCTTTACTCTTGGTATTATGTTGACCCAAAACTGGAGGAATACAGAGAGTTCTGGGTGGGTCTTTTAACCTTTAATTTTATAGGTGTTGAAACAGCAACAATGGTGCACATAATATTGTTTGATCTATTTCTCATATATCTTCCCTTTACCCGCTCCCTTCATTATATAACCCGTTTTTTTGCATTTTTCTTGATAAGGTGGGATGATAAACCCAACATAAGAGGCGGGGATATGGAAAAGAGAATTGCAGGACAATTTGAAAACAGGATAAACTGGTCAGGACCCCATATAATCACAGGAAAATCTTGGAGAGAACAATAAATGGATATATTGGACCTGGGTAAGGATATAGACGTGCTTGTAAATATAGAACCAGAAGACCTCATACCCCTTCCTTATCCTTATGATGACCCGGCAAACGAACCTTTAATAAAGAAATTGACAGATGATCAGAAAAAGCGATACGAGGCATCCCTTGATGGTGTTATTGCCATAGGCATACCAAAACCCACCACAAAGGAAGAGGAAGAGACATTTGTAAGAAGGTTTCTATCAGGTCTTGAGAAACTTTTGTCCCTGGAGAACAACTGGACTTTTCTTCAGCCCCTATATCACTCCCTTGAATACTGTGTTAAGTGCCAGCTCTGCAATGATGCATGCCCTGCCTATATAGCATCAGGTAGAAAGGAGATATACAGACCTACCTACAGGCCTGAGATACTCCGTCGTATAATCAATAAATACATAAAAAAGAAACATCCTTCGCTTTTAAAACTCACAGGCAGCGATATAGAGCTCAACTGGCAGCTTGTGGCAAGGCTCGGTGAACTTGCCTACCGCTGCACCTTATGCAGAAAGTGTGCCCAGGTATGTCCCCTCGGTGTGGATAACGGGCTTATCAGCCACGAGATAAGAAAGATATTCAGTCAGGAGATGGGGATTGCCCCTAAGGAACTCCATGAATCAGGCACCATGCAGCAGCTCAAGACAGGCTCATCCACAGGGATTACGCCTAAGGCCCTTGCCAATATCATAGAGTTTATGGAAGAGGAGATAGAGGAAAAGACGGGTAAAAAGATAAAGATCCCCGTGGATAAAGAGGGTGCAGATATACTTCTTATACACAATGCAGGGGAATTTATATCCTGGCCAGAAAATACCATGGCCTTTGCCATCATCTTCGATGCAGCTCATATTGACTGGACGCTCTCCAGTGACCTTGCAGGCTACGATGCAGTAAACTACGGCGTCTGGTATGATGACATCCAGCTTGCCAGGATTGCCAGACGCCATGCCGAGATAGCAAGGGCACTGAAGGTAAAAAAGATAAATGTAGGTGAATGCGGGCATGCCCATAAGGCCATGATTGTTGTGGCAGACAGGGTCCTCACAGGGGAGCTAAATATCCCGAGGGAGAGTGCACTGCCCATCCTGGCAGATATTGTTCTAAACGACAGGATTAAACTCGACCCCTCGAGAAACAACTTTCCTGTTACGCTCCATGACCCGTGCAACATGGTGAGGCTTATGGGTATTGTGGAGCCCCAGAGGCAGATACTCAGAAAAATCTGCCCCCAGTTCAGGGAGATGGAACCCCACGGCGTGGATAATTACTGTTGCGGTGGTGGCAGTGGATTTGCTATCATGCAATCCATGAATTTTCCGGACTGGCGAAGCGTGGTGTCAGGAAGGATAAAATTAAAGCAGATCCTTGAGGTATTCCAGGATGTTATCTCGGTGGATACAAAAAAGTATGTATGTGCCCCCTGTTCCAACTGTAAGGGTCAGATAAGGGATCTGTTTGCCTTCTACAATGTGTTTGAAAGGTGTAATATTTTATACGGCGGCCTTGTGGAGCTTATCGTCAATGCCATGGTGGATATAAAAAAACCTTTTATAGAATGGGAGTGGAGATAATAGATAGGTAAAATGGGTTTAAAAGACATACTTGTAGAAAAAAGGTCTGAAATACTAAATGCATGGTCTGACATGATTATGGATACGTATCCCCCTGATGCAGCAGTTTTTTATAAAACAGAAAAGGACAGGTTTTTAAACCCTGTGGGATATATAGTCAATGAAGGGATAGGACATATATACGATGGGCTTCTCAATGGAGGTAGTGCAGAAACCCTTGCCTATGCCATTGACAGGATTATAAGGGTCATGGCTGTCCAGGATATCCCTCCATCAAAGGCCGTGTCCTTTGTTTTTATGCTAAAAAAGGTATTGAAAGACTTAATTGGCATAGATACTACCAACAATGTCATTATCCAAGAGTTAAACGACCTTTATGATAGGATAGAGGAGACAGCCCTTGTTGCATTCGATGTGTATATGGGTTGCCGTGAGGATATAAGCCGTATAAGGATGGATGAGATAAGGCAACAGGGATATGGGGCAACAATGAATCCTCATATCTTAAAAAGAAGAAGGGGATAATGAAGATAGCCCTGCCTTTTTTCGCCATTGCAGCTATTGTCGCTGTTATCTATTCAGGCGTAAAGTTCTATAACCTTCAAATATTTTTCGGTATTGTCTTGCCGTATATATGCTTTACATTGGCTATTGTAGGTTTTATAGCAAGGATAATAAGGTGGGCAGCATCACCTGTGCCCTTTCATATAACAACTGTCTGCGGTCAGCAGAAATCCCTTCCATGGATCAGTCACAGCAAGATAGAGAGCCCCACTACAGGCATGGGGGTTTTATTAAGGGTCATAGGTGAGACCATTGTTTTTCGCTCCCTCTTCAGAAACGACAGGGCCTCACTCTATAAAGACAAAAGTAGGGTTATTTACAGCAGCGATAAACTCCTGTGGGCAGGGGCATTATTATTCCACTGGTTTCTTTTTATTATTGTCTTGAGACACCTCCGCCTGTTTTTGGAGCCTGTCCCCTACTGGGTTATAACCCTTCAGAATATGGACGGTATCCTCGAGACCACAATCCCGGGTGTCTATATCAGCAATGTCATTGTATCCCTGTCTGTTTTATATCTCATTCTCAGGAGGTTCAGGTCGAGGATAAGATACATATCCCTCCCTGCTGATTATTTTATACTTTTTCTCCTGGGCAGCATAATACTATCCGGTATCCTTATGAGGCATATATATAGGGTGGATATCCTCGATGCAAAGGCATTTATCATGGGGCTTATATACCTCAAACCCCTTGTCCACGAGGGCTTGGGCGCCATGTTCTATGTCCATCTTGGCCTTGTAAGTGTTTTGTTCATGTATATACCTCACAGTAAACTCATGCATATGGCAGGAATATTTTTGAGCCCCACAAGAAACCTAAAAAATGACAGCAGAATGAAAAGACACATAAACCCATGGGGCTATCCAGTAAAGGAACATACATATGAAGAATGGGAGGAGGAGTTTAAAGATGCCCTGAAAGAGGCAGGGATACCCCTGGAGGGTGAGGATATAAGGTTAAGACAATAGCAGATTTTGATAAGTGGCACGATTTTATGGATTGGTGATATGGATAAACCAGAAGAGATAATAAAAGATATTGAGCTTACACCTAAAAGAGGGGACTGGATGACCCCTGAGGTGGAATTCAAAAAGGGGAGATATTGCTATGGTGCACCCCTGAAACACCAGCAGTATCTCGAGCTGCCAAATCCAAGGGAGTGGCAGCCGTCGGATATAGATTGGAGGTTACCTGATAACTGGCAGGAGATAATACTAAAGGGTATGGCAGACCTCTTGAAAAAGAACCGCTCCTTTAGGCTCTTTATGGATATATGCGTGCGTTGCGGTGCCTGTGCCGACAAGTGTCATTTCTTTATCGGTTCAGGGGATCCGAAGAATATGCCGGTTTTAAGGGCAGAGCTTCTGCGTTCTGTCTACAGGAGATATTTTACCCTCCAGGGCAGGCTCCTGGGCAGGCTTGCCGGGGCCAGGGGTTTAACTGTAGAAGTCCTCAAAGAGTGGTTCTACTATTTCTATCAATGCACAGAGTGCAGGAGATGTTCGGTCTACTGCCCCTATGGTATAGACACCTGTGAGATTACCATGATAGGGAGGGAGCTATTAAACCTTGTGGGATGTAACATCCAGTGGGTTGTAGAGCCGGCATCCAACTGTTTTAGAACAGGAAACCACTTAGGGGTGCCACCCCACGCCTTTAAAGAGACCTTTGATTTTGCCATAGACGAGATAAAAGACCTCACGGGCATAAAAATAGAGGCACCCATAAACAGAAAAGGGGCTGAGATCCTTTTTGTGGCGCCCTCTGCTGATTATTTTGCAAGCCCTCACTGGTTCACATTCCTTGGTTACCTTATGCTTTTTCACGAGATAGGCCTTGATTATACCTGGAGTGCATACGCATCAGAAGGGGGCAACTTCGGGCTCTTCCACTCCATGGAGCTTGCAAAGAGGCTCAATGCCAAGATATATGCCGAGGCAAAAAGGCTCAAGGTGAAATGGATTTTAGGCGGTGAATGCGGCCATATGTGGCGGGTGATACACCAGTATATGGATACATTCAACGGGCCTGCAGACTTCCTTGAGGTGCCTGTTTCACCCATTACAGGGACGAGGTTCGAGCATGCAAAATCCACCAAGATGGTCCATATAACCGAGTTTACAGCAGACCTTATATACAACAACATCCTAAATCTCGACAAATCAAGGAATGATAAATGGAGGGTAACCTTCCACGATTCCTGTAACCCGGCAAGGAGTATGGGGCTCTTTGAGGAGCCGCGTTTCATTATAAAAAATACCTGTAATCATTTCTATGAGATGCCGGAAAATACCATAAAAGAGAGGACATTCTGCTGTGGAAGTGGTGCCGGCCTCGGTGCTGATGAGAATATAGAGATGAGGCTCCGTGGCGGCCTGCCAAGGGCAAATGCCGTTGACTATGTACGAAAAAAGCACGGGGTTAATATGCTTGCCTGTATATGCGCTATAGACAAGGCTGCACTACCACCGCTTCTTGAATACTGGGTCCCAGGGGTTGAGGTCTGCGGTGTCCATGAGCTTGTGGGTAATGCCCTTATTATGAAAGGGGAAAAACAAAGGGAGACAAACTTAAGGGGTGAACCCCTTAATACTGAAGGAGAGGCTGAAGAAAAGGAATAGTTTTATGGTGAAGATAATCATAGGCCTTATTTGCCTTCTCATTATACTCTTTTCACCCGTTGGCTATAATGTAATAACGGGCAGGACAGGCTATATCCCTTTATTAAAGACACCCCAGTATCAGGGAGACTGTGTAGAGGGCACTATATACATGAGAAAGAGGCATATGGAGGTCCTTGAGAGATGGAGAAATGCCTATGTTAGAGACGGTATAAAGAGATATGTATCCATAAATGGCATCTATAATATAAGCCTCACAGGGACATGCCTTAAGTGTCATTCCAACAAGGCAGAGTTCTGTGACCGTTGCCATGATTATGGAGGAATAAAACCAGGATGCTGGGATTGTCACCATATACCTGAGATAAAGGCAGAGAAATGAATAGGAGAGATTTTCTAAAATTTGCAGGTGTGCTGGCCTTTGGTATTGCAGCCCACCAGTCTGTAAACCTCATATCCCAGTCCAGGGCAAGGGACGAAAAAAAATCAACAAAGGCATGGGCTATGGCAATAAGCTTTAGTGCCTGTGCAAGGCGCGAGGGCTGCAGGGATTGTATAGATATCTGCCATCTCATACACAATGTCCCTGAGTTTGACAACCCTAAGGACGGGCTTAGATGGATATGGGCATCACCCTACGAGTCAGTATTTGCCGACCAGACAAATCCATTTAATAGGGGTATGCTGAAAAATCTCTCGGTCTTGTGTCTGTGCAATCACTGCGATAACCCGCCCTGCGTAAAGGTTTGCCCCACAAAGGCAACATGGAAAAGGGAAGACGGGATAGTAATGATGGATTACCATAGGTGCATAGGTTGCAGATACTGCATGGCAGCATGCCCGTATGGTGCCAGGAGTTTTAATTGGCGAGACCCCAGACCTTTTATAAAGAACATAAACAAGGATTACCCCAACAGGATGAAAGGGGTTGTGGAGAAGTGCAATTTCTGCGAAGAGAGGCTCTCCCAGGGGCTCATACCTGCCTGCGTGGATATATGCCCTGAAAAGGCACTGATTTTCGGGGACTTGAATGACCCTGATTCAGAGGTCTCAAAGGTGTTAAGGGCGAGGTTCAGCATACAGAGAAGACCCTATCTTGCCACAGGGCCAAGGGTATTCTATATCTTCTGAGGGTGTATGATTGAGAAGGCATTAAAAGGTGGTTCGAGATACTGGTTGTGGATAGGATTCCTCTTTGTTCTTATAATAGTCGGCTTTCTATCCTATCTAAAACAGCTTGCCCATGGCCTTGGCATCACCGGGATGGGCAGGGATGTTTCATGGGGTCTCTACATAGCAAACTTTACATTTTTTGTAGGTGTTGCCGCATCTGCTGTAGTAGTTGTCCTTCCTTACTATATCCACGACTATAAGAGATTTAAGGGCATAACCATCTTAGGAGAGTTTCTTGCTATATCTGCTGTTATTATGACAATACTGTTTATATTCGTTGACCTTGGGGCACCATCAAGGGTGTTGAATATCATACTGTATCCATCTCCATCCTCTCTTCTTTTCTGGGATATGGTGGTGCTGACAGGTTATCTCATACTGAACATAATAATAGGCTGGTGGTCTCTCGATGCAGAGGATAAAGAGATGGAACAGCCCCGATGGATTAGACCCCTTGTCTATATCTCCATCCCATGGGCAATAAGTATACATACGGTTACAGCCTTTATATACTCAGGGCTCATTGCAAGGTCATTCTGGCACACAGCCCTTTTGGCACCCCGCTTTCTTGCCTCTGCCTTTGCCTCAGGACCTTCACTGCTTATTATCCTCTCCCTCATTGCCAAGCGCTGGGCAGGCCTTGAGGTGGAAAGAGATGCCATAAAGAAGGTGTCTGTAATCATAGCATATGCCCTGGCTATCCACATATTCTTTGTCCTTGTAGAGATATTTACAGTCTTCTACGGTGACATGCCAGCCCATACAGACCACTTCAGGTTCCTTTTCTTAGGGGTTACAGGTAAACGTTTTCTTGTCCCCTGGGCGTGGGGCTCTGTGATATGTGCATTGATAGCCTTTATAACACTCCTTAAAAACTCCGACAGACTAAATGAAAAACCCCTTGTCTTTGCCTGTATATTAACCATATTGTCTATATGGGCAGAAAAGGGTATAGGTCTTGTTATAGCCGGGTTTATCCCAACACCCCTTGATGAGATACCAAGGTATTACCCGACCCTCTTTGAGGTGCTCATATGTATAGGTATCTATGCTACAGGTTTTTTGGTGCTTACGGTCTTATATAAGATTGCTGCATCAATAAGGGGCAAAAACCGTCCTTTTTCATAGTATTCGAATAAGTACAGCCACCACTCATATATGGCTTGAGACCTATGCTATCCGTAAAAAATCATTTTCCTGCATCATACCACTTGTTGCAAAAAACCTTGATAAGTCATAATCTTTTATGCTTATAAAGACCTTTGCATAACCCCTATCACCCATAATTTTTCCCTTTACAATCTGTTTAATCAGCATTATTGTTGTTATTACAGCACATATACGGGGGTGTTTATTATCTCATATGTGTCTTTTATGTGCCTTTTATGACCTCTTTTTATAAACCCTTCCTTTTATTTCATCATAAGCGCTACCTTTTTGAGGTTAAATGCCATGGCATTTATGAGGAACTCCATGTTCCCCTTATCAATACCTTTGTATCGCATACGGAAGAAGTTATATGACCTCTTCAGTATCCCTATGGTCTGTTCTACCTTATACCTCACAGAGCTTATCAACCTGTTTATTGCCCTCTGGGTTACAGTTAAAGGATTATTCCTTTTTGCCTTATGCATGATGAGGTCTTTTAATCTCCTGCATTTCAATATGTTCCTGTTCTCTTCGCTGGCATATCCCTTATCGGCAATGACAGATGATTCACAGGGTAGGTTTGATTCATCTATCAGTCTTTTAAACTCTACTGTATCAGCAAGTATTGGCAGGTGTTATGTGGCCTCCCAGGATAAACCCATCCTTTGTATCAACTGATATGTGTCCCTTATACCCGTAGTAAGACCTCTTACCTTTTTTTATCCATGCTGCATCAGTATCATCAGAATAGGTTATATCCTTTTGTGTATATACAGTATCCTGTTCTTTTCTATCCTCAGGCATGGTATTTATAACCTTCTTTGGCCTCCTTGAGGACTCTATTATTGTTGCATCTACTATGGCACCTTCTCTTATGAGGATGTTCTTTGACTCCAGTTGTCTTATTATCTCATCAAAGAGTGTCTTATATATGTTGAGTTGCAAGAGGGTGTTTCTGAACCTGCATATGGTTGAATGGTCAGGTAAGGGGCTGGTAAGGGAGAAGCCACTGAAACGGATAAATGATATCCTATCATTTAATGCCTCTTCTAATCCTGGATCACTTAAGTTATACCACCTCTCAAGTAATAAGAGCTTGAACATGGGTAGGGGAGGATATGCAGGTCTTCCATCTGCACTGGCTACCTTTTTATACCTCTTCTTTAATATCTCCTCTATGGGTTTCCAGTCTATTATACTGTTTATCTTATCCAGAAAGGTGAAGAAAAAAATGGACTTTTTAAAGGAAAAAATATTTATTTTGAATAATTTATAAAAAAACTGTCAATGAAAATAACACAATGTTTTACTCCCAATTTTTACCTGGTTTCCCCCAGTCGTACTGGTCAAATTTACCTATTGGATAATCATAGGTAGATTCATAGGCAAGAAACTCCTCATCACCGTAAATATCTCTAAAATCCTCATCATGATCCCAATAGGTCTGAAATTTTGTGGGATCAAGGTCCATAGAGTGTTCTAATCTATCAGGCACTCCATCATGATCTCTGTCTTCCTCTGCTCTCTGTTGCTCAGTTTTTCCACTCCACCAGGTATGGTAGTGATTAAAGTGGGTAAATTCATGTATCATTATAACTGCAAAAGTATCAATGTGATTATATGAAACAAGTTTTTTCTCTAAAAGAGTTGATAGGTCATATCTGTTTACAAGGGGTATTGTGATTTTGAAATCTCCTCCAACTTTTTCAGTCAGGTCACATACATGGATAGTTTTAAATAGGTAATCGGGCTTAAAAATCGCTACAGCATGTCCACCCTTACATAAATCAAAATCAGTACCTCCGAATTCTATATTTACATTCTGACCAAGAGGTTTTGCCGCAGGCGTTTGCTTCCAGTAATAAAACCAGTTAGGATACTTTCCCTCTGGATTATTCTTTGCATCACGGGGATAAAAGAACATAATTTCCTTTGTATCCTCTATGGTGCAACCATCTACGTTAATACGGGCTTTAACTTTTTGTATTCCAAAAGATTCCACACTGGATGGTAATCCTTTATACATTACTTCTGCCCTTGAACCCTTTGGTTGTGAAAAAACAGAGGCTGGCTGGATAATTTTATATGAACCTTCCATCTCGGGAATTTCCCACTCTATGAGGTCTTCATATCCTGAAGGTGTTGTTTTTGCCTCAAGTTCAAGAATAAGTCTTCCAGTATTTCCGTCATCAGTAAAAACATACTTGCTTTGTTGAACGGGTTTGATTATTTCAACTTTTATGTTTTTTGGTTCTTTACATTGTTCAGGCTCTTGTCTTTTTATCTTTAGATGAAGTGTCATTGTTGAACCTAATGAACATGAAGGTGTAGCCTTTGATTTACTGCCTATTTCTTTTCTTAATGTAAAAGCTCCCATATTAAGTAATTTTTCAAGTTCTGCTGAAGTAAGTCTCCATTTTCCAGCTGTGCATCCTATTGATATAGGTATCTTATCAAGTCCATCTTTTGCATAGAAAGTTACATTTGGAGTGTAAGCTTCAATGTCCATTTCTTTATTATCAACAGGAGAAATGCTTACCACTCCCGATGAAAAATTGGGATAAAACTCACCCTTTTCAATCTCATAGAGAATAAAACTTGCATATCTATCACAGGTCTTGGGTGTATAATAGCTCCATTTAGTACATGTTTTACCTGCAAAGCTCAATATTTTGATATCCGTAGATAGAGTGTCAAGTTCATACTCTTTTTCATTCTCGAATTTTCCTGTATGGATGTTGTAAGTTTTCAAAACTACAAGATTGCCAACAAATTTTTCTTTAATTGCATAGTTTATTTCACGCTCAATCTGTTCCCTATCTCTCAGAATTTTTTCACCACCTTCAACAATTATATATCCTTCAACTGGTATAGCTTCAGCAATTTGGGGATTTTCTTCTTGCTCACTTAGTCCCCCGAGCATATATTTTGCATTTCTATATTGACTGTTTATTATTTCCCTGCGTCTTTGTATTTCCTTTTCAGGGGTATCTGCCGGTCTGGATGAAATAACTGAGGTTCCTCCTGCTGTTCCTGCTTCGATAAGTGCTTGATCCAAAACAGGAATAACCTCCCTGTATTTTTGCAATAGCTGATTTAAATCCGTATTCGCAGGGACATCAATTCCCATATCTCTTAATTTTTGTTCTAAAACAGAGGATGATTGAGAAAAAACAATTGAATTGATTAAAAGCAATATAAAAATTGAAAAAATTATTCTTTTATAAATCATAATTTTTCTCCTGTCATCTTAGCACATGCCTGAGTATATCTTTTTTTTATACTGAAAAACAATACTTGAGATTTTTGAATCCTTGTCTTGGTCTGTTTTTGATTTTAAGAGGGGTATAATCTTACTATTCACCTCCTTACTCGATTTCGAATATTTGAGAATAACGTTGCTTGGAATATAAGGTGACCAATTACCTCTGTATTCTCCACTGTGGGTTGCCCAATTACCCCTCTAGTACATCGCTCACTAAATAATATTGCAATTAATATTTTCTGTGGTATAACTGTCGAAATCCCTAAAAGGAGACAATTATGCCATTTGCCAGAAAGAGAAGTAATTTGATACTCAGTGAGGAAGATAAACACAGTTTGTTAGAATTGAGCCGTTCAAGGACTCAACCCCATGCTGTAGTAAAACGTGCACGCATATTGCTGGCATATTCAGAGGGTATGCCCATATCAAGAATTGCAAAAAGAGAAAATACAGACAGACCTGTTGTTGAAAGGTGCATTGATAAAGCCCTTTCAGGTGGTATACAGACTGCACTAAAGGATCTCAAACGTTCAGGCCGCCCTCCCTTTATAACAGATGAAGATAAGGCATGGCTTATCCATGTTGCCTGCTCTAAACCATCAGAATACGGTTTTGCATTAGAGAGATGGACATATGGGCAATTAGCAAAGTATATCCGTGAACATGCTGAAGAAGAAGGACATCCGTCATTATCAAAAACAGGAAAGAGTGCACTATTTAAAATTCTCACAAAAGCAGATATTAAACCCCACAGGATGACATACTACCTTGAAAAACGGGATGAACAATTCGAAGAAAAAATGGCTCAGGTTTTGTTTGTGTATAGGGAAGTCCAACAGACAATTAACGAAAAGAAAACCACATTATCATACGATGAAAAACCGGGCATTCAGGCAATAGGAAATACAGCCCCCGATCTTCCTCCTGTTTCCGGATTCCAGTCCACATGGAAAAGGGATCATGAATACAAAAGGCATGGAACCTTATCCCTTCTTGCCGGTATAGACCTATATGACGGTCATGTCTTGGGTATAGTCAGAGAGCGCCACAGAAGCAAAGAATTTATAGAATTCCTTCAATGTGCTGACAATCATTATCCCCATGACTGGAAGATACGGATCATCCTCGACAATCATTCCTCCCATGTATCAAAAGAAACCATTGCATGGTTAAAGACAAGACCAAACAGGTTTGAATTTGTCTATACCCCCAAACATGGTTCATGGCTTAACATTATAGAGGTGTTTTTCAGTAAAATGACCCGAGCCTTTCTTCGCTTCCTTCGAGTAAACTCGAAAGAAGAACTTAAACAAAGGATAGAGCAGTATCTCGATGAAGTAAACGCATCTCCTGTTGTGTTTAAATGGAAATACAAAATGGATGAGGTAAGGGTATAGGGGTCATGATATGTTAATTAGTGAATGGTATTAGCCTTGGTAAAACAAGTTTTCAGAACCTCGAAATCTACGCTGGAAGTAAGGCCAGTGTTTGTCAGAACAGAAGCGAGTACAAGGGGCATGTGTTTGTTGTAATGCTTGCGTATATATTGGTGAGGTGCTTTCAAAAGGCCTGGAGGGTCTAGATATTACAGTATCAGAAGCGGTAACTTTGTTGTCATAAATTTGTTCAATGAAGGTAACAGTCAATAAAAAAGGCCATTGTTTCAAAGTGCCATCCCCACTGGAAAAGCAAAATCACTCCTTGAAGTCCTATCAGTACACTTACCAGAGGTTTTTCCCCCAAGAAAACATGATGTAGTCACAAGAAAAAAGCTCTCCAAGTAAGATTTTTTCTTTAAATATCAATATGATATTAGATCTACCTTTCATGCTTTAATAGGGGAACTTCCGTTGAACCCAAGATCGTTCAGTAAGAAAAGGAGGCTCATCTTGAAGGCTTTTTCCCCTCCTAAATCCGATCTCCTTATTCTCATCCCAACCTATCTCCTGATTCCCCTTACCTATAAACCTTTTCTCAAATCATCAAATTTTTTGATTATTGATAATGGCCAAGACTTGATCCTCCTTTACGAGGAAGTCGTTTTACTAAGAATAGATTAACGATCCAGAGGGCTTCTAACACCAAGAACATTTTTAGAGGCAACATGGGTATAGATCATGGTTGTCTGAAGATTCCGGTGGCCCAAAAGCTCTTGGATCGTTCGGATATCATATCCTTTTTCAAGTAGA
>Ga0208198_1002485_pt1 | contig 13722 bp, 15 predicted proteins | sample AD_JPNTR2_MetaG_FD_184446 | JGI IMG/M metagenome (GOLD analysis project Ga0208198, IMG submission 184446) | Active sludge microbial communities of municipal wastewater-treating anaerobic digesters from Japan - AD_JPNTR2_MetaG (SPAdes) (version 2) | ecosystem: Engineered > Bioreactor > Anaerobic... | reverse complement strand
ATACCACCTGCATTATATTTAACTATGCTGTTCTTGATTACCTTTCCGCCATAAATTCCGCCACCTCCAGTTGTTGCAGTGTTACTGGTTATCGTGCAGGCGTCAATAGTGGCATTAGTAGCATTGACATAAATTCCGCCTCCATTAATTGTTGCACTGTTATTGGTTATCGTGCAGGCGTCAATAGTGGCATTGCTAACGTTGACAAAGATGCCGCCACCATAGAAAGCAAGATTACCATTGAAAACATTGTCTTGGATTTCAGCAACATCCATAAACAAGCCGCCACCAAGGCCATCATTGCTGTTGTTATTCAGATGAGCATTACCCGCATACATTACGTCAGTACCGGTTATGTATGCGCCTGCACCGTATAGATGGCTTACCCCAGCTGATCCTGATGGCAGACTATTATCTGATAACAGGTTATCGCTAATCTGCCCGCTCCCTGAAAAATACAAACCTCCTCCACAAGAATAATAAGAAGAATTAGAATGAAAACCAGAAGAATAACTATAACAGGAGCTGATCTCATTGTTATTTATCACAATGTTTGATCCATTGGAATACAAACCTCCTCCATACGAAGACATATTTGTATTTATAGCCGCAATAGAAGAATTAGAACATGTGCTGATCTCATTGTTATTAATCTCATTATCAGCCCCATTGGAATACAAACCTCCTCCATATGAAGAAGAACTACCATTATTGGCAGCAGCAGAAGAATTAGAACATGTGCTAATCTCATTGTTATTAATCTCATTGCCAGACCCATTGGAGTACAAACCTCCTCCAAATGATTGAGAAATAGGAGTATAGGTACCCATAGAATTCTGTGAACTATTAGAACAGGAGCTGAACACATTGTTATTCATCACATTGCCAGACCCATTGGAGTACAAACCTCCTCCATATGAATGAGTTGAAGAATTACCCCTATCAGCATAAGAATTGTTATTACAGGAGCTGATATCATTATTAGTTATCACATTATTAGATCCATTGATATACAAACCTCCCCCAAATGAATTAACGGGTGAAGTAGAAGCATAAGTAGTACTAGAAGAAGTAGAACAGAAGCTGATCTCATTGTTGTTTATTACATTATTTGATCCATTTGCATAAATACCTCCACCGTAAGCACCAGATGGTCCACTTACTGCGGCACAATTCGAAATTGTGTTACCAATAATCCGGTTATTGTCTCCACCGATAAAGATCCCGCCCCCATGATTGCCAGTTCCGTTTAGATTTGTGTTTTTCGTGAATCCGGAGATTGAACTGTTCGAAATCACAGAACCACCTCCTCCATTGCTACCTATGTAGATTCCACCCTTGTTTGACGAAATCCCTAGGACACAATTATCAATATACAATCTTGTGTTGGGTGAGTAGATTAAAGAGTTAGAACTACCTGCATAGTGAAAGTCCGTATACATGAAAACAGACCCGTTAATATAATTACCATCAGCATTGATCACAGAGGGAGAAGCTGTGTTGCTAAAGCGGATATCTTGCCAAAACCCTGGTTGAGGATCATTACTTGCAGTTGTAATAGTTACCCTGTTTGAGGCTGTTCCCATAGTTCTTATCTCACCTTGTACTTCTATACAATACACACCATCAATCTTAAGTTCAACCCCTGCTCTAATTTCGAAAAAATGGTTTTGCTGAATCACCAGATTACCTTGACTCAATGTGTATGGAGTATTTTGAGGGATTAGCGTTCTATTATATGGCATAGGGACAGAACCATTAACTAACCTTGGTGAACTGGCAGGTATTGTGGAAAACATCCAATAACCTGTTTGTGATCCCAAAGTGGTTGCCCAAGTGCTTTGCCCGCTTTGATCTATCGCCTGCACTTTCCAAAAGTAAACTGTGTTACCCATCACCAAATCTACTGATGGCCTGAACTGAGTACTTGAAACACTTTCGTACACAACCGTGTTTGCAGCAGAAAAATTTTCGTCAGTACTGATGTGTACATTGTATGTTACGTCTGTACTACTAGTTGACTGCTGCCACATTAATGTTGGCCATATGTCAATATCCGAGCTTGAGTGTAATGGTGAAATCAAATAGAAAGCTGACGGTGTTGATAACAGAAGTGCACAAGCAAAAATGAATACTAATGTGAAAATTAACTGTTTCATGTTTTCCTCCATGATAAGTTTATGTTGATTTAAGATTGCCTACTCTTTCACTGAAATCATTGTCTATGGCTTCGAGAATTGAGTTTGTCAAGATGTTGAGAATTTTAGTCGTATTTCGAGGATACGATTTATTGGCAGAGGGAGTTAGTTTACCGTGTGCAAAAACATGCCTCACGGCTGCCATTATGGCGATAGGCTGAAACTCATTTCCTTCCAGATAATACCTCATCTCTTTTTCTGCTTCAGTCTCCTTGGTTGGATTAGGTCTATCTAGCTTGTCCTTGACAAACTCAAGGAATCTTGCACTATTGCGCAAATTACTTAATGTTGTAGCCAAACTCTTTTGCCCATCCGGATATAGCGGATTAGGTTTTTTTAATATTGCTTTTGTTGAATTCTCCCCAGTCAACAACCTCATGTATCGTTCAAAAACGCTATATGTCAAGAATGCCTTAAAAATGGCAGTGTATGCGTCAGCAACGGGCTTGGAATATGAATCATACTCAATATACTTAATCTCCTTAGCCAATCTGTATCTGGCATTAACACGGTTGATATCTGCCAGCTCAATATCTTTCTCATAAAAATCTAATTTCTCAATAATACTTCGTATCTCCGACGTGTTTTCACCCGCCGATTTTACTGCTTTACAAAAAGCAGCCCAAGACAGTAAATTGTTTTTGCTTCGCATGCATCAACTCCTGCACCATTAGATATGACTTTACGCACCCTTTAGCAAATCAATGAATGTGTCAAGAACTAATTCAGTCTCATCCTTGCTCATCCTGATTTGTCAGCATACAGGGGAATGCTTTCCTGGCACCGGATCGTTGATCAGATCTGGAATAAGGAGTTAGCATGACCGAAGCGTTGATGAACCGAATCAAAGCTCAGTTAGTTAGACATGAGGGTCTGCGACTGAAGCCCTATCGCTGCACAGCAGGTAAACTGACCATCGGCATTGGCCGCAATCTCGATGATCGGGGAATCTCCCAGAAAGAGGCTTATGCCATGCTGGAAAGGGATATCCAAGACTGCGAGCAATGGCTTATCGATGAGATACCCGATGTTTACAATAAGCTCGATGAGGTTCGCCAGTCGGTGCTGCTCAATATGTGCTTTAATCTGGGTATCAAGGGACTACTAGGCTTCAACAACACCTTGGCTTTTATCGGTGCTGGAGACTGGGAGCGAGCAGCCAATGGCATGCTTGCCTCCAAGTGGGCAAAGCAGGTGGGAATGAGAGCAATTGAGCTTTCTGAAATGATGAGGAAGGGCAAGTGATTCCTATCCCGGTAGAGACCGATGCCATGCTCGCCATCCTCAACCTACCCAAGGAGATGTCTAACAATGGCATCTTCAAGGAGCATCAGGGTCTGGTGCTGGAAATGATCCACTCACTGGTTCTGCAAGAGCATTTTGATCGGGCAACTCACGATGACTTGCCGGAAGAGGAGCCTTTTCTGATTTCTTTTCGTTTTGGGTTTTCGTTTCTGATGCTGTACTCTACTGCCGAGTTCCTCAATTTGAAGACCCTGGGCGAGGGAATAGTCAAGACTGTAGGTTTAGACCAGTCTGCCACCGAACTGCTCACAGGGAGCGAAATAGACGCATTCAAAGCCAATCTTGAGCTGAGAGCACTTAGCATCCTGCAAGCCTATCTCAACCCTGCCGGTCTGGATCGATTGAATGAACTCAAGCCCAGACAGCCTCGTGCTATCCGGGTGGGAGTTATCTGATGCCTGATCGTGATTTTACTTCTCCTGATGATCTGATGATCGAGATCTACCGGGCTATCTATGCCGCCCTGGAGAGCCGGCTGCATCTGATCGGATCGACTATCGATGCTGACTCCCGCAGGGAGATTTTGGCACAGCAGATCTATGACAAGGGCGACTTCTATGGCAATACTGGCTATCTGCTCCAGACCACTGATACAGCCATGATCCTGAGAGTAGGCTCCAATGTGAAGCATGAGCCTTTCGTTTTGGGCGGTAAAGTGCCTTCCTGGACTCCGATCGCTCCACTTATAGCTTGGGTCGAACGCAAGCACCTGTCTTGGACTGATAAAGAGACAGGTAAAGCACTGACCGTAGCAGAGATCGCCTATCTCATCCGGGGCAAGATCAAGCGGGAAGGCATCGCCGCTCGTAATGTGTTCGCTTCAATCATCTCCAACCGGGAGCAGTGGATCTATCAGCAGTTGAACGATATTGAGGTGAGCCTGTGACCGCTCTTGAGAAGTACCAAGCAGAACGCAGCCGCATCTCCGAAGCACTGAATCTTGCTGGAGTGGCTGAGACCCTATACAACAAGGACAACATCCCTAAGAACCTGCCTTGTGCCATCCTGATCCTCGATTCCGAGACAGGTAAGCATGGCACATCCCGCCAGTTTATGGATACCGATATCGCCTGGACAGTCTTCCTGATCGTCAATGCCCAGAATGTAGCCGATCCAGACTCTGAGCTATATTCACTCAAGGAGAAGTTCCGGAGTTTTTATCAGAAGTTGATGAACCGGGACCTGCCCAGTATCGAATACTATACCAGCCGGATAGACGGCACCAGACTGGTCAGGATCGCCAAGATCGATTTGCTGAAAAGCGGAATAGGGGCAGGCTCATGAGAGTGATGCGTATCGGTGCCTATAACCTGGCGATCAGCTCAGCATCTGATATCCTAGAGACCAAGTACAAGCCTGAGCCAATTGATTTATCCAAGTGTCAGCGTATTGGGAAGCAACTTGTTAGCAAGGCTGCCGAGACCAAGAAAGTTTTGTCTCAGCCCTACTCGATGAGTAACCTGCTCAATCTCCTGGATACCGATGAGTACCACTCCGGCTGCATCGATGCACTGACTATGGCGACAGTCATGCAACTCGACTGCAAGAACAGCCAGGTCAAGTCCTGGATGGAAGCCGCTGAGTTCCCTGCTTGTGAAGACCAGACCACTATCCTGGCTGAGATGATGAAGTTCTATCTGGCCTGCGGTAATGGCTTTCTGATCAAGATGCGTAATGCCCAAGGTCAGTGGATGGGGCTTGAGCGCATGCTGCCTTCTGAAGTGCAGATCGTGGAGAACTATAACGAGTTCGGCTTCTTCAAACCCAACTACATCCAGGTCAAAAATAACCAGAAGAAGGACTTCGCTTACGAGGATATCATCCATGTGAAGAAGTCCACTCATAGATCAAACGCCTGGGGTCTGGCCTGCCTGCCCATCGCCATCAACATCGAGATATTGGGTGAGATCAAGACATTCGACTACAACAACTTCAAGAACGGTCTGATGATCGACTATTTCGTGATCGTGGAAGGTGGTACACTACGTGATGGCACTGTCACCGATGAGCAGGGTAACGAAGTGCTGACCGATGCCTATACCGAGATCGAGAAAGCGCTCACCGAGGTTAAAGGCAATGCCAAGAGCCACTCCACTGTCCTGATCGAGAGTGAGAGCCGGGACGTGAAGATACGTCTTGAACCACTCCGTCAGCAAGACAGGGAAGGCGGCTTCTTAGGTCTCAAAAAAGACCTCAGAGAAGGCATCCTTGCTTATCACCGAGTCCCGGCCAGGATAGTCTCTCAGCTCATACCTGGGCAGCTTGGTGGCGATAACCGGAGCGATATGCTGATGTTCTACCAGTTCGTGGTGAAACCGCTGCAGAATCGCCTCGCTTTGGCCCTGGCTAACGAGTTCAACTTCGACTTCGGATGGAATGTGAAGCCGGAGGATTTCAACTTCGGCAACCTGACCGAGGTGTTGCAGACTGCTGATGAGCAGCTTTTCATGCAGAACAGAAACTTTGGGTCTTAAACTATGCACAACTACATAATTGACAATCAACAACAAGGAGGTAGCGTGAATCGTAAACGCACCATTCTCAAGGGAGAACTCCGCAACGTGGAAGTAGAGCTGGTCTCGCTTCTGTTTGATGAGATGACTCCTGCCAATCAGAAGGGTTTTGTGGTCAAGAATGCTTCCGGTAGAAGCTTTGAACACAAGATCAACTCCTCCAAGTTCAAGAGTGAAACGAGTGGCACTCAGGGACGGCTTTACGTCACTCTAATGGAACCCAATATCCACGATTCCCAAGGTGACTATTACACCCGGGAAGAGATTCAGAAGTCCTGTGATCACTTCGCCAAGCACGGCTTAGTCGGCAAGTGCGATGTGAACCACAACATGCAACCCGTACCGGAGTTTACCGTGGTTGAGAACTACATCCTCAAGACCTCTGACCGGGAGCATTTCCCCGATACCAAGGTGGGAGCCTGGGTCCAGGTCTTGAAGTGCGAAGATCTCAACTCGGATCTCTGGCAGAAGGTCGAGAAAGGCGAGTTCAATGGTGTCTCGATCTACGGACGGGCCGATGACTACCGCAGTGCGGAAGCCAGTCTTGCTGAGATCAAGAACGAACTCAATAGCCTGCGTAAGGTAGCGGAGCACAACAACAACTCCGAACTGCAGAAGGGCATCACAGCCATCACTCAGAAGATCGGTGAACTGGAGAAGGGTAATCCGAATCTCCAGCTTGGTGATGCCATCCACAGCATCGAGAAGAGCCTCAAAGACCTCTCCGTAACCATGAGCAGAGCTATCTCCAAGAGCATTCCCGGTGAGCCTGATGCCAACCAATCCAATGTGGACAAAGAGGTTACCATCGACGGCAACAAGATCATGGTCAAGGCCAGCCATCGTGAGATCTATAAAGGCATCTCCGATGTGGACTCCGGCAAGGCCATGAACATCCTGACAGCCAACACCACTTCTCTGTTCATCGATGAGGTGATCGGAAGCCAGCCGGGAGATACCCTCTCGGATATCTCGGTCATACCGCTACTGAAAGACGAGAAGATCGACGTCGGCCTGATCGATGACCTGGTCTTCAAGAACAGCCTGGATGGTGCTCTGACCGCTCAGGGTGTTTCCACAGCCGATCTATCCGTTCCCACCGGGATACTCAATGCCGAGTTTACCTTAGGCAGGGATGTGGTCGAGTTCTACAAGGACAAGTATGGCGAAGATGCCTTCGGAGCCTATGTGGAGAACCACATCGCCAAGAAGACTGAGAAAGCCATCCGCTTGCTCCTCTTCAAGGGTGACAGAGCTTCAGCCACTGCCAAGATCAAAGCTCTGGATGGGGTGGTCAAACTGGCTACCACCGCCACCGACGTCACCAACCTCTCCAAGACCACCTACACCGACTGGGCTAAGCGCTTCGAAGCCGCTCTCATGGCTTTCTCCGATGAGATGCTGGAAGAGCAGGAGAACTTCAAGTTCTACGTGGCTCACAAGGACCTGATCCGCATCCGTGCAGAGCTCGCCAAGCGTGAGACCGGAGCCGGAGATCGCCTGCTGCTCGAAGGCGGCAACGTGTCCTTTGCGGGTATCCCCGTAAAGCCCCGTCTCATGGATGCCGATTACATCATCGGCGGTCTGCCCAAGTTCATTATCGTCGGCTATCGCACCGATGCCGAACTCAAAGTCGAACACCACGGAAGCGATTGGAAGTACCACTGGTACATCCGCATTCGGCCCGGCATCACCTACATTTCCGGTTTCGTGAAAGTGTTCAAGTTAACCACCTAAGCGAGTATAAGGAGACTCTATGGACTTCATCTTCGCCAATCAGGAGTTTATCCTTGGTCTGGTCTCAGCCCTGGTAGTCTGGATCATTTCCCGCACTACCGGCACGCTGATCGACAAGGCTAAGGTCAACTCAGCTCTGGCCATCATCCTGGACATCATCCAGGATATCAAGATCAATCCTGCAACCAAGGACCTGGACGACTATGCCAAGAAGCAACTGGCTGTGGAACGGGCTACCAAGTCCCTCCCGGCCAAGCAGACCAATGTCATCCTCAAGGTCTTTGGTACCATCGGAGGAGCCATCGAATACGTGTTCCACAACCGCAAATGGCTCTTTAGCATCGGTAAGGCGATCAAAGGGGTGTTCTGATGCCCCAGCCTATTCAACAGCCCACCTATCCATCCAACATGACCGAGGGTGACCTCAGCTTCAGCAAGCTCATGGATGTATTAATTGCCGATCTCGTCTATTTCGGGATCGGTACCTATGATCAGACCTCCATCGATACGCTGTATGCCACTCAAGGCTCGGTCAAGACGGAACTGACCACCAACTTCGATCTGCTCGGGGAACTAGCCGAGAAGCCCGGTAAGACGGACTCCAAGCTTTCCAAGCTCAAGACCCGCAATTATACCATCCCGGGCAAGCGCACCAGCACGGTCGAACTCAATATCTCCGGCTTATCCACCAAGCAGAAGAACTTCCTGGAAAGCACTCTGTTCATGAGCAAGGATACCACCATCGTAGTGGTCTCCAAAGAGTATGACAGAGCTGTGATCTTCACCGGACTCCGCTGGACGGTTGACTGGTCGGGAGAGGCGGATGGCCTCTTCAATGTAGTCATCTCCACCGAGTTCTCCGGAGTAACCTCCAACAAGATCTTCCTGCTCAAGGATATCCCTGCGGGTGTCTAATCTAACAGCACTTCGCAACTACACTATGAATAAACAAGGAACCAAGATGGATTGCCTGTGTAAACCTGAAATCGCGGGGTCCTCGCAGCACGACTTGTCGGGCTGTGGGGTGCTCAAAGAAAAGATAGATTCAGTGCACGAGGAGATCTACGGCAATGGTGACAGCAGCAAGTCACTGGTAACCAGAATGGCGAGAGTGGAGACGAATATGAAGATACTTCTGTCCGTCTCCACCTCGCAGTTCTTTCTGCTGTTGGGCATTGCCCTCAAGATGTTCTTCGGCAACTGAAAAAGGACTATTCTATGAAGCGAGAACCCAAACTCAGCTATAGCCAACTGCGGCAAATACTCTCCCTCACTATCTCCAATGCGACCCTGAAAGCCAAGCTGGAGGACTTCCTCTCCGGCCAGGCAGCCAAGGTCAGTGAGGTGGAACTGCTGGAACTGATCAGCCAATCGGAAGCCGATAAAGAGCTGATCAAAATCATCTCAGGAAGAGAACCTGACGAAATGGATGCCCTCGAGGCACTGGAGCATATCTCCGCTTTTTTCGTCTATATCAGAGCCAACAAAGAGAGGTTCGCAGGTTGGCTCGGGAGTTTCGGATTGGCGGTAACGGCGTCTCCAAATACCCCTTCGAGAGGTTCGAAATGATCCTGCGTAAACTGGGCTTCACCAATGATGATTTCAACAAGATGACTCTGCCAGAGCTATACCTCCGGCTCTGTATCACCGACCCAAAAGCCTACAGTGGAGACGCATAATGGATGCCATAATTGGCTGGATAGGCGGTAAACGCCTGCTTCGGAAAGTAATCGCTCCCTTTATCCCCAAGGACATCACCGGGTATATCGAGCCCTTCGGTGGGGCTGCCTGGATGCTCCTCTACAAAGAGAAGTGGGGAGATCTGGAAGTCTATAACGATCTCGATTATCGCCTGGTCAATCTCTTCCTGCAGGTGAAGTATCATCCTGATGAGCTGATCAAAGAACTGGACTGGTTAGTCGCCAGCCGCAAGCTCTTTGGCGATATCCTAAAACAGGAAGGCTTAACTGAGATACAGCGGGCTGCCAGGTTCATGTTTCTGATCACCAGATCATTCGGCAGCAAAGGTGACAGCTTCGGCACCTCTCTGAAGCGTGGCACCTCCAGTATGTATAACCGACTGGAACGCATCAAGGAACTTCACAAACGTCTTGATATGGTGATCATCGAGAACCTCTCTTATGAGAAGGTGATTGATAAGTACGATACTAAGAGCAACTTCTTCTACTGCGATCCACCCTACATGCTTGGCTACACCTACGAGAACAGCAAGCAGTTCAGCCATGAAGACCTCTGCAAGAAGCTCAAGGGTATCAAGGGACGCTTCATACTGAGCTATGATGATAATCCGGAAGTCCTTAAACTTTACGAGGGCTATGATATCAAGCATGTAACCAGAACCAAGGGTATCAATCGTAAGGAAGGCAAGAGCGAGTTCAATGAAGTGATCATCGCCAACTTCGATCTTGTGGAATCCGAGCAGGAAAACTCCAAGCTCAAGACCAAAACAAGCAAAGACATCAGGGGGCTTTCATGAACAGCATCATCTCCTGGGTAGGGGGCAAGCGTATCCTTCGCAAGAAGATTCTGCCCCTCATCCCCAAGCATGACATCTACTGCGAGGTCTTTGGCGGTGCTGCCTGGATACTGTTCGGGAAGAGTGCCAACAAGGAAGACTGGCAACTATCCAAGAAGAGCCGCTATACCGAGGTCTATAACGACATCAATGGCGATCTGGTGAACTTCTGGAGATACATAAAACAGCATCCTGAAGCGTTTGTGACGGAGTTGAACCAGTACTTAGTATCGAGAGAGATGTTCAATAACTTTATGAAGCATGAGCCCAGAACCGAGTTGGAGAGAGCAATCAAGTTCTACTACAACCTTGCCTGCAGCTATGGCTCAAGATCCAAGAACTTCTGCGTTAACCAGGGCTACAAGTATATGCCCCTGAGGAATCTGGACAAGGTGAAAGAAGCCTCGGAACGCCTGCGGCATGTGATCATCGAAAAACAGCCCTGGGAGAAGATCGTAGCCCGGTTCGACCAGCCCTACACGTTCTTCTATCTGGACCCTCCCTATTATACCAAGGAGTACCTCTACGAACGTGAGGACGCGAACGCCTTCAACCAGCATGAAGAGCTGGCAGATGCCTTGAAACAGATAAAAGGCAAGTTCCTGCTATCCTACAACAATGACCCCTACATCAAGCAGCTATACAAGGGTTGCGTCATTGAGGAAGTAGAGACGCAATACTCTGTGTCTGGTGCATTCCAGACCGAGATTGAGTTGCTGATTAGGAATTACTGAGTGTCATGTGTGACTAAACTAATCTTGTTCTGGATAGAGAATGTCCTCTATGTATCGAATCGTATTGATGTATTTGCTTGAGTATTTTGGTGAGTGACTAATGCTGGCAAACGTTCGTAGAACCCTTCCAAGAACATCATTATCTCCTGATCGGTATTCATGCCGACCAATCCACATTATCGAGAATCTGCTTATATTAGGAAATCCTGGTTTGAGTGGAATCTTATACTCAACAAAGTCATCGTACATGGCTATTGATTCGTACAACTCGGTCTTGATGAGCCTCAGTTTACATTCAGCACTTGGAGTTAGAATTATGCCAATCCAGTCAGTAGATTCATACCATTCTGCCGCTTCATTTAAAGCTGGCCCCATGACAATGTTCTCTTTGGATAAAAATATAAATTTCCCAAAACTAAGTGCTCCTCTGAAGAAAATCCCGCTCTTTTCCATGTATTTGAGAAAAAATGATTGTATAAGTTCTGGAATACTCAGTAGAAGTGTGTTTAGATCACAGTGATCGTTTTTCTTAAGCGAGAAACAGATGATTATCGTATCTGACAGAAACAGAGTATTTATGTGGATATCATACCCATATTTCATTTCCCTTGCAGTTCTTTGGATATCTTTTTTCAATGCCCTCCAACAATCTATAAAATCGGACTTAATGTCCGCAGTCCGTTCCTTAAAACCAAGCATGTCGAGCATTAACACGTATCCATCTCTGAAGTTTTCTCTGTTCATATTTCCTCTCATTTATGTGTATTTATCTCAATAACCATTTACCTGATATGTAGATTGTGTCAATAGAGAAATGCCCGATCTAACCTTTAAGCTCGTCCTCGTAACCAATGATGCCAATCTTAAGCTTGCAGAAGTCAAGCAGGAGGCGGAGTCCACCCAGTCTGTGGTAGAGAAGCCTGCTGCTGTTAAGATTACTGCGGAACAAGCTCTGGCTACCATTCGTGATGTGAAGATCGCAGTGGATGGGGTTCTGCAAGTGGTTGGTGGTCTGGTTAGATCTATGAATGGTCTGCTCGATGCCTCACTGGGACAAAGACAAGCCATGACTTTGGCTTCGATAGCTTTTGGCGAAGCTGCGGGTGAGATGGGCAATTTTGCATCCTCCATGCAGTCTGTGACCAATTTTGAAGATGATAAGCTCTTATCACTGATGTCCAAACTGTCCCAGACCTTCAAACTGAACAAGGATGAGATACAACAGCTTGTTCCTGTTCTACTCGACTTTACAGAAGCCAACAAAGCCACCGGAATGTCAGTTGAGAGTGCCTTCGATCTCATGGGTCGGGCTCTGAATGGGCATACAGAGATGCTTGGCAGGTATGGCATCGAACTGGATGATACTCGTCTCAAGACTGAAGGAGTATCCTATCTGGTCGAAAAGCTTGGTGAGGACTATGGCGGCACAGCTACGGCTCTGGCTGATCTCAGATTGCAGAATGCCAATGCCTGGGGAGATATCCAGGAGACGGTGGGTGATATGCTTACCACTCTGATCAATCCCCTCCTTAATGGACTGAAACTGCTCATGGATGCCTATAATAGCCTGTCTCCTGTGATGAAAGGTTTCGTAGCGGGTATAGTTATCGCTATACCGGTTATCGGAACTGTCACCACTGCGGTTACCGCTCTCACATCGGCTTATCATGCTCTGCAGGTAGCCATGAACCCGGTTGCGGGGATCATCGGCATAGCTGTGGGTGCTTTGTCTGTCTTGGGCTTTGGACTGGCTGCGGCCTCCACCAAGACAGATGAGGTTAGTGTCGCTCAGAGAAGCATGAAAGACGAGATCAAGGATGCTGAGCGTCAGGTATCAGTGGAAGCCGAGAAGTTCAGTTTACTGGCTTCCAGGCTATTGGAACTGCGTTCTGCTACTTCTCTCACATCCGCAGATAAGAAGGAGATGAAGAATGTCATCAAGTCCTTGAATGACAACTACTCGGAGTATCTCGGCAATATCAACCTGGAGACGGTAGCATATAATAACCTGGCTACCGCCTTGCGAGCCGCTTCCGAAGCACTGGTGCAGAAGAAGATAGCCGAAGTTTATGGAGAGAAATACAATGCCCAGATCAGGAAGGTAGCTGAACTTCAAATCGAGATCGACTCCCAACAGGCTGAGGTAGATAGGGTCCGAGCCCGCAGACAACAGCTCATGAACTCGGTGGATTGGGAGTTCCTCACCAGTGATCAAAACGCTACGGGCTTCAATCCTGCTTCCTACTTCGGTAATGACGGGGAGTGGCTCAAGTTAGAAAGACGGCTCAACTCTTTTGGGGCATTAACCGGACAACTGCAGGCTGCCAAGAACGATCTGCAGCAGATAGGTCAAGCTTATCGCCAAGCTATGTTGGATGCTCCCGATCTGAGTTTTCAACCTACTGGTGGTTCTGGTGGTGGAGGTGGCAGCACCACACCCAATCCAGCCGCTGCCGATGCTGAAGCCAGACGCAAGGAAGCGTTACGCTTGATGGAAGATTTAGCCAGGCTGAGACAGGCAGAGACCGCTCGGATCGAAGCCGAATACCAGAGACGACTTGCCCTGATCAGAGAGTTTACCCAAGATGGCAGTGAAGCGGAACATAAGGCTATCGAGAACCTTGATGCCTGGAAGACCCAACAGGATAACGAGATCACTACCAAAGAGAAGGATGCTGTTCAAGCCAGATACAAGGCTG
>Ga0208198_1002477_pt1 | contig 13758 bp, 15 predicted proteins | sample AD_JPNTR2_MetaG_FD_184446 | JGI IMG/M metagenome (GOLD analysis project Ga0208198, IMG submission 184446) | Active sludge microbial communities of municipal wastewater-treating anaerobic digesters from Japan - AD_JPNTR2_MetaG (SPAdes) (version 2) | ecosystem: Engineered > Bioreactor > Anaerobic... | reverse complement strand
TCATTACTGCTTTTAAAGTGTCCCCTCCTTTTGAATCTTTGATAATATTCAATTGGATATCCTCAATTTTTGGCATAAAAAGAGTTAAAGGAGAACTGTTCTCCTTTACTTTTGATGTTTTGAGAGATGTAAAATTGTTTTTATGACCGTGTCTGGATTTAAAGAAATGGCAGTAATCCCCTCTTTAACCAGAAATTCGGCAAATTCTGGATAATCTGAAGGCGCTTGGCCGCAAATTCCCACATATTTTCCTCTTTTTTTGCAGGCGCTAATTATCTCTTTAATCATTTTTTTGACCGCTTCATTGTTTTCATTGCCAATTTTTGCCAATTCCGCATTATCGCGGTCAATCCCTAAAACTAACTGAGACAGGTCATTTGAACCAATACTTACGCCGTCAAAAATATCTAAGAATTCATTAATTAAAATTGCATTAGAAGGAATTTCCGCCATCACATAAATTTTTGTTTTCGGAAGATATTTTCGAATAATTTCTTTCACTTTTTTACCTTCTTCAAGCGTTCGGCAAAAAGGCACCATTACACTAATATTTGTTAAACCCAATTCTTCAATCGCTCTTTTCATTGCTAAACATTCCATTTCAAAGGCTGGCTTGAAATCTTTATCATAATAACGAGAGGCGCCTCTCCAGCCCAACATTGGGTTTTCTTCTTGAGGTTCAAATAATTGGCCGCCAACCAGTTGTCGATATTCATTTGTTTTAAAGTCAGAAAATCTGACAATTACCTCTTTTGGATAAAAGGCGGCCGCAATTTGTGCAATTCCTTCACCTAATTCTTTAATAAAGTATTCTTTTTTATTTTTATGTTCAACTGTTAATTGTGAAATAAGATTTTTTAATTTTTTGTCTTTGAGTTTATTGAAGTAATACAAAGCCAAAGGATGAATTTTTATTTTTTCCGCAATAATAAATTCTTCGCGAGCCAAGCCAACTCCGTCATTAGGAATAAATGAGGTTTGAAAGGCGATATCTGGGGCACCGATATTAATTGAAATTTTTGTTTTTAGTCTGGGAATTTTTTCTAATTTATAAGTTAAAACTTTGAAAGGGATTTTTCCCAAATAAACTTTTCCTTCGGCGCCGCTGCTACAATCAACTGTTATTTCTTGGCCAGTTTTTAGAATTTTCGAGGCTTTTTTTGTACCAACAATGCAAGGAATTCCTAATTCTCGAGAAACAATAGCAGAATGGCATGTTTTCCCGCCTTTGTCAGTGACAATGGCTGAAGCCAGAGGCATTGCTGAAGTCCAATCTGGGTCAGTCATTTTTGTCACTAAAACTTCTCCCTTTTGTAGTTTTGAGAGTTCCTTAATTGATTTAATCACTCTTACTTTTCCATTGCCAACTTTATTGCCTATTGCAATTCCTGCAAGAATTGGTTTCTTATTGGTTTTAACTTGATATTCTTTATAAAGGTTGGCATCTTTAATTGAATGAATTGTTTCTGGCCTTGATTGAACAATAAAAAGTTTTTTAGTTTTGCCGTCTTTTGCCCATTCTATATCTTGAGGAGTCCATTTTTTATTTTTTTGAGAATAATGGTCTTCGATAATTAAGGCCCATTTGGCTAAAGTTAAAATATCTTCATCGCTCAAAGAAAACTTTAATTGGTCTTTTTTAGAAACTTTTTCGCTTTTAATTCCGCCTTTTTGATTATAAACATATTTTATAGTTTTATTTCCCAAGTCTTTTCTAATAATTGCGTTAAATCCTTTTAAAAGAGTTGGTTTAAAAACTAAAAATTCATCCGGGGTTATTTTCCCTTTAACAATTAATTCTCCCAAACCATAGATTCCGTTTATCACTATTACATCTTTAAAACCAGTTTCTGTATCTAAAGAAAACATTACTCCTGAGGAACCTAAATCAGAGCGAACCATTTTTTGGACCCCGGTTGAAATGGCGATTTTTAAATGGTCAAACCCTTTTTCTATTCTGTAAGTGATTGCCCGGTCTAAAAACAAAGAAGAATAACTTTTTTTAACAGTGGCCAAAAGATTTTTTTCACCCGAAACATTTAGATAAGTCTCATGTTGTCCTGCAAAAGAAGCGCTTGGAAGATCTTCAGCGGTGGCAGAAGAGCGTACTGCCACATCAACATTATTTTGTTTATATTCATCAGAAAGTTTACGGTAGGCATTTAGAATTTCTTTTTCCAATTTTTCTGGCAGAGGAGTTTTTAAAATTAAATTCCTGATTAATTTTCCCGCTTTTTGCAACTCTTTAACATCTTTCAAATTATGGCTTTCTAAAATTTGTTTAATTTCGTCATAAATTTGTCCTTGTTTTAGAAAATCAAAATAACCTTTAGCAGTAATGGCAAAGCCATTGGGAATATTGATTCCCTTTTTAGTTAAATTGCAATACATTTCGCCTAAAGAAGCGTTTTTCCCGCCAACTAAAGGCACATCTTTTATTGAAATTTCTTTAAACCAACGGATATAAGACATAGAATTAAATTTTTAATTTTTAATTATTAATTTTTAAATAATTTTTTAATGTTTTAATGTTTAAAAATTATAAAATTATAAAATTAGAGAAAGGGATTCTTGTTAGCATAAGAATGACAGTGCCAAATACGCAACTAATGTCTGAAAAATGCTCGGATCTTTTCTAATGGCCAACTGTTGATAATATCGTCTTTTGTTGCCCAGCCGCGACGGGCTTGAGCAATACCAAATTTCATAAAGCAAAGTTGGTCTAAGTGATGACTATCGGTATTTATTACTAATTTTACACCATTTTCAATCGCTTTTCTAATGTTTAAATCTTTTAAATCCAATCTCTCGGGAAAAGAATTGATTTCCAAGGCAACTTTATATTCTTTAGCGGCTCTTAAAATTTTGTCAAAGTCAATTAAATATTCATCTCGTCGGTTAATCAATCTTCCAGTGGGATGAGAAATAATGTCAACATTGGGATTTTTAATGGCTTTAATTATTCTTTCAGTCATTTCTTCTTTTGACATTTTCATATTAGAGTGAACGCCGGCAATCACATAATCCAATTGTTTTAAGACCTTATCGTCAATATCTACTCTGCCGTCGTTTAAAATGTTTGTTTCGCAACCGTGTAAAATCTGGAATTTTGAATTTTGAATTTTGAATTTTGAATTCAGTTTTTGGATTTCTTTTTGCTGCTCCAAAAGTTGTTTCTCGTCTAATCCATGCTCAATTCGTAAAAATTTAGTATGGTCTGAGATGCCCAAGTACTGATAGCCGATTTTTATTCCAGTTTCTGCCATTTCCTCAATTGAGTTTGCGCCGCCATCCCAGTTAGAGTGACTATGTAGGTCGCCCTTAATATCATTATAACCAATGATTTTCGGTAATTTGTTTTTTGAAGATAATTCTATTTCTCCTCTATTTTCCCGTATTTCTGGTTCAATATAAGAAAGACCTAAAATTTTATAAATTTCTTCCTCGTTCTCGCCGGCGATTCTTTTTTTGCCTTTAAATAACCCATATTCATTAAGTTTTAAATTTTTGTCAATCGCTATTTTTCTTAAAGCAATGTTATGCTCTTTTGAACCGGTAAAATATTGCAGAGCCGAACCAAATTCATTGCTTTCTACCACTCTCAGGTCAGCGTCAATTCCTTTAGAAAATCTAACAGAAGATTTTGTTAGTCCATAATCCCAAATTTTAATCACGCCATTTAAATTTACAAATACATCCATTACTTTTTTCTTGCTTTCTGGATTTTTGACAAAGGAAGGTTTAATGGTAGCCAATAAATCAATATCGCCGATTGTTTCTTTCATTCTTCTCAGCGAACCGCAGGCAATGATTTTATCTATTTCTTTTATTTTTTGCAGTTCGCTCGTTATTTTTTCCGCCAGATAATAGGCGTCGCTTAAAAGAAACCTTCCTTTTGAGCGTTTTAAAAATTCTATCGCTTCTAAAATATTTTTTTCGCTTTTTTCACCAAATCCCTCTAAATTTCTTATTTTTTTTTGAAGCGCCGCTTTTTCTAATTCTTTCAAATTTTTAATTTTTAATTTCTGGTATAAAACTTTGATTGTTTTTGGTCCAATGCCTTCAACTTCCATTAATTCTTCTAATTTAATAGGATATTTTTTCTCGTATTTTTCAATTTCTTTGATTTTCCCAGTTTTTAAAAATTCCTCAATTTTGTCAGCAATTCCCTCTCCCACCCCAGCAATTTTCATTAAACCTTTCCTTTTTTCTTTTTTATAGATTTCTTCAATGTCATTTTCCAGTGTCTCAATTATTAAACTCACCTTTTGGTAAGCCTGGGGTTTAAAAGGTACACCATCCATTTCCAAGTAAAAAGCCAGTTTTTGAAAAAGTTTAGCGAGAGAATCGTTTGCCATAAAATTCACCCTTATTTATTAGAAAAACTCATTAAAAGATTAGCCTCTTTAGTCAAGGTTTCAATTTCCTTGTCTTTTAAGCCAATTTTTCTCATTTTCTGCGCACCTTGGGGAGTAAGGATGTCTTTTATTAGCATTAATTGGCAATTGGCAAAGTGACTTAAGATGTGTTCATTAATTGAAGGCAAAATAGTGACGGGATAAAGTTTTTCCGATTCAATTAAATATTCCAGCCCCCTTAATTCTGGGTATCGCCAACCAAGTAAATCAATTTTATAGCATTGAGTGTATTGAATAACCTGAGTGGAAAATTTGGTGTTAGTTACTATCATTGGTCTTAATTTTAGATTTTTAAGGCCATTTTTCTTAAAAAAATTGCCGTTTTTAATATCAATAAATCTGGCATAATTAGCCAAAGCCACTTTTAAATCAACTCTGTTTCCAGCCTTAGAGTGATATTTGCATTCTCCTATTATCAATTGTTTCTCTTTTTTGGCCAGGAAATCAATTTCATAACCTTGAATACAGAAACCATTGACAAATTGGTGAAGCAGAACTTTGAAGCCCAAAGTCTGAAAAATTGCGCCGATATATTTTTCGAAATGGAAACCGCTTGGTCCTAATTCTCTGATTGCTTCTTTTAGAGAATAACGCATTCCATAAACCGGTTTTTCCGCGGCTAAAAGTTCATGAATTTTCTGATATATTTGTTTCGTCGTTATTCCTGGATAAGCCGTTTTTTGAATCTGTTTAGCAATATTTTTTGCTAAAGGTTTCGGTGCTCCGACTCTTTGGGCGCTCAGGTATATTTTTTTGAAGGAAAAGGGTTCTCTTTGACCTTGGCTGTTGATAACATAAATAGACATAAAAGTAAATAATAAATAAAATATTTTAATTTCTAATTTTTAATCTTTTATCTTTAATTTTTTATTTTTTATCTTTTATTTTTAATTTATTGTTGAGTTCTTCGTCAGTGAAACCAAAATGATGACCAATTTCGTGCCATAAGGTATTTTTAATAATTTCTTTTATTGCTTCAGGGTCGTTATTAGCAATTGATTCAATATTTTTTTGAAATAAAGTTATTTTGTCTGGCAAAGCGCGATTGTAATATCCGCGTTGAATTTGTGGCACTCCTTCATATAATCCCAATAAGCATTTATTTTCTGAATAACCCCCTTGTTTTAATTGATATTCGTCCGGGAAATCTTGAATTAAAATAGCCACATTTTTAAGTTTTTTCAGAAATTCTTTTGGCAATTCTTTTGTCATTTGAGAAACCAAATTTTCAAACATTTCTTTTTCCATTTTATTATTTATTATACCAAAAAACAAAGAGTTTATCCATAAAAAACCAAACCCGGCAAATGCCAGGTTTGGCTAACTATAATTAATCGTCAAAAAATGACCAGTTTTTATATCATACCTTTATTTTATTCAATTTTATTTAAAAATTTTCTTTTTTAATTTTCTGGCTTCGTCAATAAAAAATTCTTTCCATTCTCGATGGTCAATTTTCTTTAGCATTCGAGGATAATCGGTGACCTCCGTGGCTATTAGTAACCGAGAGCCTAATTGAATTGGATCAATATTCCAATCAAATTTTGCTTTGGCTTTCATTAAAAGGTCATCGAAATCATATTTTTTTTCTTTTATAATAAAGTAAATATCTATAAAATCACGAGCCCGAGGTTGCATAAAAATAGTATGAACCTTATTTACTGCAATGTCATAAATACTATCTACTTCAATATTTTTGTATTTTATTCCTTTTTGAATTCTTGGAAATGGATAATAGTTAAAATCTATTTTTAAAATTTCTCTGTTAGGAAAAAATAATTGAAAAGAATGCAATCCTAAAAATTGTCGATAGTCAACTTTTTTTAATTTTAATCTTTTTTGAATTTTTCCGATAAAAACTTTAATTGGCAATAAATTAATTTCTTCTTCAGAAAAAAGATCAATATCTTCAGAAATTCTATGCTGCAAATAAAAGGCACTAAGAGGAGTACCACCCGTGAAATAGAATTTTTTACACAGATATTTTTCTTCCGACACTAACTCTAAAAAGTTTTCTTGCTCTTTAGTGAGAATTTTGATTTTTGAGGCCATAGTAAAAACTCAAGATAGTTTCTGGTTAAATTATCCATAAAAAGTTTATCCCAATATTTCTTGACTGTTTTTTCATCTAATTTTTCTCCTCCCAAACCGTAATTTATCTTTTGTTCTAATGCCCAGATTTTGTAACCTTCGGGATTTTCCTTTTTAAATTTTTTTTCATCTACTGACCAATTATACATTTTTTAAAATATTAATTTTTTATAACTAATAGAATTATACTCCATAAAAGTTATAGAAGTCAATTGGCGCGATTTTATAAGCCAACTTTTTGGCTAACTATAATTAATCATCAAAAAATGGCCTTTGTTTTGCCTGATGGCATCTTTTGTTTTTGGAAATAATATTTTAGAATTATTTAGGTGTAATTTTGTAGGATTTCTTCTAAAATGTCTTGAGGAATTGGGATTGGCTCTCCGGGTTTAGTAATTCCCGGATATTTCCAAGCGCTAATGATGGTAATAATCTTTCGTCTATTATCGCGAGGTCGAAGACCGTGACGAGTTTTTAGAGATTGTTTCCTATCTGACTGCCAGGCTGGCACTTTGCTCGCAATGACGTTTTCGTTGTTAATTTTGAATTTTGAATTTAATTTTTTATTTTTTATTTTTGATATTTCGTTTTGTATTTGATACATTACCCAAATTTCATAAGGATGTTTTTTTGAACCGGCGGTTTGCATTGAAGCAATAGTTTCAGGCGCAATCCCCTTTTCTGTTCTTTGGGGAAAACGCAAGACTCTTTTAACTCTGCTCTCAGATAATCCGTAAAAAGCCATTTTCGCTAATGAATGTTTTGTCCAATAATAATTGCCCCCAAACGGAATTGTGTATTGATAAAGATGGGTTGTCATTTCCTGATTTCAAAGGTTTTGAAGGTTTCTTCTAAATTTGTTTCTCGCTCCTCTATATTCTCAATTTTGCCTTTAAAGAATAGTTTTAAATAATTGAGCAAGGCTTCAATGTTTTTTTCTTCTCCCTGGGCAACTAAAGTTACGGTTTCGTCGTCGTTATTTCTAACCCAGCCAGTAAGTTTTAACTTTCTGGCGAATTTTTTAGTAAAGTAGCGGAAACCCACCCCTTGAACTGTGCCGGAGAAAATAAACTTTTTTGTCGTCATCTTAATGGTGTTTTATGATTATTACGTCGCCGTCTTCAACAATATAATCTCTGCCCTCTGTCCTCACTAAACCTTTTTGATGGGCTTTTTGCCAGTCCCCTACTTCCACTAGTTTTTGCCAGTTAATGACTTCGGCTTTGATAAATTTCTCTTTGAAATCAGAATGAATCATTTCTGCCGCCTCTATTATTTTTGCGCCTTTTTTAATTGGCCAGGCTCTGGCTTCAGCAGTGCCGACAATGGTAAAAAAACTGATTAGATTTAGAATTTCGTAGGCCTTTTTGATTAAATTGCTTAAATCAGGATTTTGATTTAAATCAGCGATAAAATATTCTGCTTTTAGTTCTTTGATTTTATTTAATACAGTTTGAGAAATTTCTTTTGACGCTTGGTTAATGTTTAATAAATAAATTTGTTTTTTAACTGTTAGTAAATTTAAATTTTTTATTGATGGTTCTTCTAAAAATTCCGAATCAAAAATTGAAAAAAGCAAATTGCCATTTTCCAATTCATTTTTTACTTGATTTAAAATTTCCATTTCTTTTTGACTTTCTTTTATTCCGGCCTTTGCTTCGCCAGATATTTTTTCCATTCTTTTTTCTACTGTTTCTAAATCTTTAAAAATCAATTCAGTATTGATAATGTCTATGTCTCGCAAGGGATCAATTGTTCCTTCTAAATGAGCAACTGTTGGCTCTTCAAAGCATCTGACAACCTCAATAATGGCATTAGTTTCTCTGATTTGGGCTAAAAATTGATTTCCCAGTCCTTCTCCTTTATAGGCATTTTTTACCAAGCCGGCAATATCATAAAATTCCACCACTGCCGGCAAAATTTTTTCTGGTTTAGAAATTTTTGCAACTGTGTCCAATCTTTCATCTTTTACCGGCACTACTGCCACATTTGGATTGATAGTGGTAAAAGGATAATTTTGAATATTAACTTCCTGTTTGGTTAAAATTTTAAAAAGGGTGGACTTTCCCACATTTGGTAAACCAACAATTCCAATAGAAAGCATAGTGATTCTTTCTTGTTATTATAACTCAAAACCCCCTCTAAAAAAAGAGGGGGCGAGTAGAAAATTTTGAAATTTTAGTTTTCAAATCTTCTATTTTGATATCTTCTCGGAGGTCTCTCGCGCATTGGTCTGGCTTCAGAAACAACAATTGTTCTGCCGTCTAATTCTTTACCATTAAACATTTCAATTGCTTTTTGGGCTTCTTCTTCAGTTGACATATCAACAAAGCCAAAACCCTTTGAGCGACCAGAAAATTTATCTGTGATAACCGTGGCGGCAGTCACTGTTCCTGCTTGAGAGAAGGTGTCTTTCAAGGTTTCATCAGTCGTATCGTAAGAAAGACTTCCTACGTATAATCTCGTATTCATCTTTTATTTTTGTTCTTTTTATCGACCTGCCCCGTTAAATCCTTATTCAACCAAGGAAGCAGGTTCGGAGCATGACGTTTTTAAACGCCTCTTTTAGTATACGCTGTTTGAAACATTTGTCAAATTAAAGGGACAAACACAAAGCCCGGATATGCTTCTTCCTTAAATTTGTTTTGATTGATTTTAGTTGCTTCAACAATTGAATTATAAATTGGAATGACTATTTTCCCTCCGACTTTTAATTGGTTTTTTAACTCTTGGGGAATTTCGGTTGCGCTGGCAGAAACCAAAATTTTATCAAATGGCGCTTCTTTTTTATAGCCAAACTTGCCATCTCCTAAAACAAATTTCACGATTCCCTTTTTTATAAAGTTATATTTTTTTACATTATTCTCGCCAAATTCTTTTAATTCTGGAATTATTTCAACAGCAATTACTTTGCCGTTTTTCCCTACGCAATGAGCCAATAAAGCAGTTGTCCAGCCAGAGCCAGAGCCAATATCTAAAATTTTTTCTCCTTTTTTTGGTTGGAGTAATTCAAGCATAAAAGCCACCACCAATGGTTGAGAAATCGTCTGACCCTTGCCGATTTCTAAGGCGGTATCAAAATAAGATAAATCTTTGTCAATTGCAAAATCTTCTCTTTTAATTTTTTTAAAGGCTTCAATAATTTTTTCTGTTTTAAGCCAACCCTCGCTTTTTAAATTCTCTACCAAACCTTGTAAAGTTGGCATTTATTTATTAGATTTATTTAATTCTTTGAGAAGTTTTTTAAGGTCAAGATTATAAGTCTCACAGACTTCCTTTAAAGTTAAATTTTGAATTTCAAAAATAGCAAAAGGACAAGTTAAACAAGGCACTTGATATTTAGTTAAAATTTTTAAGAATTTCTTGTTGTTTACAATTTCTGAAAGCAAAGTATTGCCTGTGATTTTAGCGGTTTTTTTCATAATAAGAATTTAAAGAGTTTATTATCGATTGTAGCAAGTAGCAATTGAAAGGTCAAAAATAACACTAGGTACGATATCAGATGTCGTGCATTGGATTGGAAATCTCGCATTCGCGAGAGATTCTTCGCTACGCTCAGAATGACAATATACGAGAGATTCTTCACTACGCTCAGAATGACATTAAAGAAATAAAAAATGCTGCTCCTTCTCTGCCTTGCGACTTCAAAGGAGCAGCGTGGTGATTCTTAGTCGCCTTGCGGTTTCTAAGGATCACCGTGCTACCTTCTAGTTGCCTTGCGGCTTCTAAAAGGCAGCGTGCTATTGCTTAGTTGCCTTTCGGCTTCTAAGCAACAGCACTTTCATTTTAAATTATTTTAAAAATAAATCAAGTGCGACTGTGGATAACTTGTGAATAATAATTATTCGTATCTTAAGGCATCAATTGGATTTAAATTGGCGGCTTTTTTTGCAGGATAATAACCAAAAACTAAACCAACCAGAAAAGAAATTCCAAGAGCTAAAACAACTGAGACTGGAGAAATAGAAGTATAAACATTAACTATTTTAGCAAAAAGAATTGAACCTAACCAACCAGAAATAATTCCAAGTATTCCTCCTAAACTGGTTAAAATAATGGCTTCCGAGAGAAATTGATGAGTAATTTCAATTTTTTTGGCACCAACTGCTTTTCTTAAACCAATCTCACGTGTTCTCTCAGTGACAGTGGTAAGCATCATATTCATAATTCCCACTCCGCCAACGAGAAGTGAAATTCCGGCAATTGAGGCGAGAAAGATTGTGAAAGTGGTAGTAATTTGATTTAAAGCAGAGAGAATATCTTGCTGAGAGATAAAAGAAAAATCAGGTTCAGAAACTTTATGTTGGAGAAGAAGGACTTTGGTGATTTCTTCTTGGATTTGTGAAAGTTGGTTTTGATTTGAAACGCTGACGGAGATAGTCGCCAGATAATCAACTCCGGCCAACATTTTTTGGATTGTTAAAAGAGGAACAATAATTGAATCATCTTCCAAACCAAATCCTCCTCCTTTTGACTCTAAAACTCCGACTATTTTAAAATTTACTCTATTTATTTTGATGTTTTTTCCAATTGGATTGTCATCATCAGGGAAAAGGTCTTCTTTGATATTTGCGCCAATAATTGCTATTTTGTTATAACTTTTGTCGTCAGTAGGGGTTAAAAATCTGCCACTTTTAAGTTTTAAGTTTCTAACAGAATAATAATCACTGGTAGTGCCAACAACTGAGGCTCGGGTGTTATAACCGGTCTGGCTTACAATTTGGTATTGCCTTTGAAAAACCGGCGCGACGAAAGCTACCCCATCGATTTTTCTTATTAAATCAATATCTTCATTTTTTAAAGAAGTCATACTGCCTCTTCCCAATGAAACAGACCCCCTTTGATTTGAAGAAGCGCCAGGATAAATAATTAAAAGATTTGAACCTAGACCTTCAATAACTGATTCAATTGTTTTCTGTACTCCTTCGCCGATTGAAATCATTACTATTACCGAGGCAATACCAATAACTATTCCCAAAATAGTTAAAAATGTTCTAAGTTTATTGGCTTTTAAAGCATTTACTGATTCTGATAATAAATCATTGACTTTCATTTTATAATTTAATTAAAATTAAAAAATATTTTGTTTTTATTTTCTTCATCAGAAACAATCTTGCCGTCTTTCAAATAAATAATCCGTTGAGCATATTGAGCTATATCTGGCTCATGAGTGATCATTACAATAGTTCTTTTTTGTTTTTGGTGGAGAAAACAAAAAGTTTCCATTATTGCTTCTGATGATTTTGAATCTAAATTTCCTGTTGGCTCGTCTGCTAAAATAATTGATGGGTCGTTAACTAAAGCTCGGGCAATTGCCACCCTTTGAGCCATTCCCCCAGAAATTTGGTTAGGATAATAAAACCAGAATTTTTCCGCAAAAGAAACTGCTTCCAAAGCTTCTTTGGCTGATTGTTCCCTTTTTGAAAGAGGTTGATTGCTATAAAGCAGTGGCAACATTACATTTTTAAAAATAGTGACTCTTGGTAAAAGATTAAAAGATTGAAAAACAAAACCAATTTTTTTATTTCTAATTTTTGCCAATTCGTCATCTGATAAATTAGAAACATCCTCTCCGTCTAAAATATATTTACCAGAAGTGGGAGTGTCTAAACATCCTAAAATATGCATTAGGGTTGATTTTCCTGAGCCAGAAGGACCCATAATGGCAACAAATTCACCATCATTAACTTTTAAAGAAACCCCATCTAAAGCCCGGGTTTCTATTTCACCAGTTTTGTAAATTTTTGTTATATTTTTAGTTTCCAACATATTTGCTATCTCATCATTGGCATTCCACCACCTCCTCCCATTCTAAACTGAGAACTGTTAAAGAAAGAATTTTGTTTTAGAGTGGAAGTGTTTTGATTAGGAGCGATAGTTCGAACAATAATATAATCTCCCTCATTTAAGCCAGAGATTATTTCTATATTCTCTTCATCACTTATTCCAGTTTGAACAAATTTTTCTTTAGGTGGAAATTCTAAAGTAACTGTTTTTTGTGAGCGTTGTCTTTGATTAGTTGAAGTTTGCGATTTGAATAAAGTTAAATCTGCCTCATCAGGAACTTCAACAAAACTTTTTTCGTTTCTTGTTTTAAGAGCAGTCAGAGGAATAGTCAAAACATCGGTTTTTTCTTCTACCACAATATTGGCGTCAACTGTCATTGAAGCTTTCACTTTTTCTAAATCAGGCGAAGGTTCAATGGAAATTTTAACTGGATAAGAAACTACTCCCTGTGATGTCTGTCCCAATAATCCGACTTCAGTTACCCGGCCTTTTAAAGTTACTCCTGGTAAAGCATCAAAAGTTAAAGTGGCTGATTGTCCTTCTTTTACCAAGGCCGCGTCTATTTCTGTTAAGGTAATTTCTGCTATTTTATTGTCAGTAATTAAAGTGCCGATAGTAGTATTGCTGGAAATTAAATCGCCTTTTTTTATTTCAAAGTTCGTTAAGATTCCGCTCAAGGGCGCTTCGGACCCTGTTAATTCTCCTCTCAAGGGTACCCTAACATAACAATTATCAAGATTATCTTCCGCTTCTTTTAAAGCATTTTCTTTTTGTTTAATGGAATACTCCTGATTTTTAATATCTTGTTCGTAATTTTTTAATGTTGTCTTGTATTTTTCAATGGTATTTCTATTTGAAGTAATTATATTTAGATATTGATTTAAACTTGCTGCTGCTTCTGATAAAGAAGTGAGTTGAGAAACAGTAACTGTAATGGGGATTTCAGTAAAAACAGAATGATTGTCATACAAATCTTTATAGGAAAGAAGGTTATCGCGATTACTTCTGATTAAATCAAATAAGTTTTTAATGGTGTAATAACTTGACTGTAAAAATGTATCAAAGTCATCTTGGTTTACTGGTAATTTTAGCAATTGATAGTCTCTGAATAAATTGTAGTATTCGCTTAGAAGTTTATTAAAAGAATCTATTTGTTGGTTTTTGGTATAAGGTAAATTATTGTAGAAACTGACAACCTGAGCATAGAAATCCAAATCTTTTAGATTAGTTTCTTTTGTTGTTTCTGAGTCAAAAACTCCTTTTACAGTTGTCACTAAGGAAGGAAGACTGCCATAAATTGTTGAAAGATTCTGAAAAGCATCTTCATAGGCTTTGTTTAAATCGTTGGTTGTTTGTTCTTTTTGGGAAATTAGTTTTTCAAGAGACATCTGAGCCATTTCTAAACTAAACTGGGCGTCTTTAACTTGTTTTTCATAATTTTTTGAGTCTATTTTTAAAATCA
>Ga0208198_1002470_pt1 | contig 13793 bp, 15 predicted proteins | sample AD_JPNTR2_MetaG_FD_184446 | JGI IMG/M metagenome (GOLD analysis project Ga0208198, IMG submission 184446) | Active sludge microbial communities of municipal wastewater-treating anaerobic digesters from Japan - AD_JPNTR2_MetaG (SPAdes) (version 2) | ecosystem: Engineered > Bioreactor > Anaerobic... | reverse complement strand
TTCATATTGCTAACAGAAGCTGCATTCGTTGATGATGAGATATTTAATTCAGTCATACTCCCTATGCGATTAGACACAAATGCTAAAATATACTTAGAAAGTACACCATATGGAAGGAATTACTTCTTCAATTTGTATCAAGATGCGCAAAGTGACACAACTGGCTATTACAAATACTTTCATGCAACGGTATATGATAATCCATTTCTAAATAGAGAAGAGATAGAGAAACAGAAGGCTAAAATACCTGACTACATCTGGCGACAAGAGTATATGGGCGAATTTATAGACGATAGTTCTGCCGTATTCCCATGGCGAGTATTGAAGAATGTGCTTGAAGATTACGAACCATCTGGTTATAGACACAATCATGAATATGTAATTGGGTTAGATATAGCACAGGTTAACGACTATAACGTGTTCATTGTGCTTGATATAACCAATAGGCCATACACAATAGCGGAGATAGTAAGATTCAATAACACGACATATGAATATGTAGTAGATGTGGCTAATAGGTTATCTGCCAAGTATAATGCTATAGTATATGTAGATGCGACAACAGTTGGGCGCCCAGTGGCAGAGAAGATAAAAGATGCAGAGCCGATAACATTAACAAGCAAAAGTAAAATAGATATAATCGATAATTTAGTATTGACTATGGAACGAAAGGATATAATATTACCGTACAAAGATGATGTGCTAATAACCGAGCTAAAGTATTATCGCAAAGAGCAGTTAGCCCACACTATAAAGATGGGAAGTGAGAGCAAAGAAGTGCATGACGACACCATAATAGCGCTTGCCTTGGCATGTTGGGGAGTTAGAGGCGAACGAGCGTTCTCATTCTCAGTTGACTTATAAGGAGATGATTATGTGGAGATATTTGCGACTAAATTCTATAGTAACGAGCTAAATAAATTCTATAAACGGTATACATTAGACTACTGTAAGCAAAATAAGCTATTCTACAAAGAAGATAAACGAGGCGAATTGAGAAATATCACTCGCTCGTTGGTTAATTATGCAGATGAAATCATCTCAACCGACTACATTTTGATAACTGGCACGAATTTGCATGTTGAAAGTGATGATTCTGAGCTCAAAGACTACTTAAATTCCTTCATTTCATCTGTGGAGTTTTCAAATATGCTCAATTTATACATCCTTCAAGGTCTAATTTTAGGTGATACATTCATAAAATTCGGTGTAAACGATGATGGAGAGCCAGTTTTGGGCGTTCCAAGGCTCGATTCCATTCAAATTTCGTATATTCCATACCTAAATTCCGTTCAACAATGGAATTTATACTACACTGGCTATGATGAAAAGGGAAATACAGCCTCAATTAGAGAAGAATTTACTAAAACATCGACAAAATTCTACATAAATGACAAATTAGTCAAGAACGTGCCGCATCAATACGGCGATTTCATGCTAATTCACGTGATAAACAAGCCATCTTTGCGTGATAACATCTTTGGAGATTCGGAATTAGACGTAATTTACTCCACAATTGATGAAATAAACTCAACATTAAGCCGTATGAGCACGATAGAAGACATATATGCCAAGCCAAGATTCATCATTTCAGGCTTAAGAGATGCAAAAAGCTTTGTAGAAGATGATAATATGTGGGCAGTGCCTGATGGCGCAACTGTAAGCATATTGGAATATCAAGGCGACGTAATGCCATCAATGCTACAGAAAGTCAAATATTTAGAGGACTATCTGAAGGCAAAGAATCCTGAATTGATGTTATCCGAAGTCAAAGAGAGCACTGGGTATGCGTTAAGGCTGAAATTATTGAAATTAGTCAAGAAAATAGAGGCATACAAGAAGAACTACTATAACGGATTAAAGCGTGCATTGAGGCTTGTAGCGTTGTATAAGGGCTACGATTCCGACTTCTCAATCTACTCAGATGATATAATACCTAATGATATACTTGAAGATGTGCAAAGGTTTGCTCAGATGATAAACATGGGTATACTATCGAAGCAAACGGCATCTGAACGTCTTGGCATCAACTATGAATTAGAACAAGAGCGTATAAATCAAGACCCACCTCAACCGATAAGCATAGTAGTGCCAAATAACAGTCAACGTGGTAATGGAGGTAAGACCGAGGTGAGGTCAGATGAAAAAGTTTAAGCCAAAATATACTGAGAAAACAGCTATTAAGAAAATACGAGATATTCTATTTACACTATCAGCAGATGCTGTAAAGTATACACAGATGAAGATTAATACATATGAGATTGATTCAATAGACTATAATGAGATAATATTAGGTTATGTAGACTGGATAATAGAATTTGTAACTCAATATACAGGTGTGCAACCGATAGGTGATATGTTTGACCAAACAGACGGACTGACTGACTCATCTGTCCATTTTGCAAATGAAATGATGAAGAACTCATTGAAGCAATTGCAACCTGAACAATACGATGATTCGATTAATTATTTAGTATACGCTTGTTTAGTAGCAAAGATGTTAGTATTGCTAAGGTATTTGTTATTTGAAGCATATTGTACATTGAGCCGTATGTATGAAGTGCATGTAGATTGGTTGCCAGTGTTTACAGATGAATTTGGGGAGCCAGTATGCATAGAGCGAGCTAAGCTATTCAACGACATGGATATGGAGATAGTATATAATATCTATAGAGAAAATATGAAGGAGTACGACGGAATAAAGCTATATGAAGATGGATTCACTTTTTTAATGTCTCATGAGCTTTGTCAAGGCATATTTTTAATAAGGAGATGATAGTATGCCTACGCAACCAGCAAATGTACCAGCTGGTAGCCCGAAACGAGAGAAGTATCCTGAAACGGTGTTTCTTATGCCAAGCGAGCGTAAATATCCGTACAAAAGGTATAAGAATGGCAAATGGGAAGTAAGCTGTTCAGACTTAGCAGATGCACGCCGATTGGCATTAATGCATGGTGAAACAGAGATAGCAAATAAAGCATTAGAATTAGGCAAACGGTATAACTGCCGTTGGGCAAAATAACAAAGGAGGTAAGGAAAATGGATGAACAAGTAAACGGGGGCACTAACGCTGAACTCAATGAGGGCAGTGTTGAGGCAACCGAAAACGTTGAGGAAGTTGTTAACCATGAGAACGATGACCCTATCGAGGTATTGAAGCGACAAGCTAAAGACCTCGGCATCAACATTGATGATATTGTCATGATGAACAAGAAAGAGCTTGAAAGTGAGATGGATAGGCGAGTAACACAAGCTATCAAGACAAATGAAGAGAGAAGAAAGAAAGAGGAAGAGCGTAAGCGCATGGAAGAAGAGGGGAAATATCAAGAATTACTCAGAATTGAACGTTCAGAGGCGCTTACGAAGCAAAAGGAAGCACTTGTCAAGGCATACGACTTACCAAAGGAGATAGCGGACATGGTAGACATAGACACATTATCTACAATGCCGTTATCAGATGCAAGTAAGATACTTGATGAGCGTCTATCCACTCTCAAGAATGTAGTTGATTCTCTTGTACAGCAACGATTAGAAATGCAACTAAAGGAGTCACAACGAGGCACAGCAACGGTAAATGGCATGAGTGCAACGGCCACAGACAGTTTAATGTTAAAAACACAAAAACTTTTATCAGGGAGATGATAATATATGGCATATGTGAAAGAAGGCGCAACATACGGTATTACCAGTTATCAGATACCAGAAAACAAGATAGAGCTTGATACAGAATTTTTCAAGTTGGCATTGCCACAAACACCTATACTCAATGCCATATCAAGAGGGCAGCCAATACAATCAACGAAAATCGAATGGTGGGATGACAACCCTACGCCATTTGAGTTTGACCTTATAGCTAACCACGTTGGGCTTGTTGGTGGAGAAAACCCAGTACCTGGAGATGGAAAATTGGTTATTGGTACGCAAGCTAACCTCGTCAAGGTTGGAAATATATTGAAGTGCAAAGACCTTTACTTCAGAGTCACTGGATTTACGACAGTTGACGGGAATCAAGCGGTTACAGTAGATGTTGTATCAGGTACAGATGTAGATATAGCCTCAGGGCAGAAAATACAATTAGTATCAGATGCAATGCCAGAAGGCGCAGATTGGAGTACAACAGGAATTGTCACAGCGACAAAGAGAGCCAATGTGACACAAATATTCACTGATGGTATTAGGTTTACAAATACTGAAATGAACGTAGTGCCTGAATACAACTTGCAACTTGTCAGAGACAAGATAGCTGAGAAGCTCACCAAGATGCGTATATTGCTTGATAGAACGATTCTTAATGGCGTATTATACGATGCAACTGATAACACAAAGCCAAGAATGATGGGTGGTATGCTATACTATGTAAAGCAAAATGGAATACTTAGCACTGGTAGCTTTACCGAAGCTAACTTCCAAGCATTTCTTGAAAAGCTGTACTATGCGAGACAAGAAGAACCAATAACAGACGTATGGATGCATCCGAAACTCAAACAAACTTATTTCGACCCATTGCTTGCGCAAAAAAGATGGCTTAATATTGCCGATACAAGAGCTGGACAAATGATTGACACATATGTATCCGAATGGGGAGATGTAAGATTGAATACAGCCTCACAATTACCAGTAGATGTCATACTCTCATTTGACCCAAATAAAGCAAAGTTGATACCATTCAGACCATTTACAATGCAAGAAGTACCAGTAGCGGGCGACTACAGATTCTTCTCAATAGTTGGCGAATACACAATGGAGGTACGAGATAGCGCATTAGCAGGGCTTTGGACAATAACAGCATAATGAGGTGATAATATGAAAAGGTACATTCCACCTACAAATGCGCAATATTACCTTGAGGATGGCTATTACTACAGAATTTATGCAGATGAGAATGGACAATATATTGAAACAGAAGAGCCAATAAAAGTGCCAAGTCAGCGGACAGAGCCACCTATGCCACCACAGATATACAATAAGAAGCCATAAGAGGTGATTACATGAAGAGATATATTGAATCAACAGATGCAAGGCTCTATTTAATGAATGGTGAAGCGTATATTGTTTATAGAGATGAAGATGGTAAGTGCTATATCGAGGATGGAGTCATAGAAGAGCCAAAAGAAGAATCAATAGAGAAGTTAGTAGAGGTTGAAGAAGAAAAGCAAAATAAGAAAAAGAAGTGATGCCGATGCCAGAAGATGGAGAATTACCACAAGAGCCACCAGTAGAGCCAGTAGACCCTCGCATAACATTAGCTCGGTGGCTTATCAGTGATAAGGATGAGGACAACTATCTATTTACTGATGATGAACTCTTAATACTAATAGAGCGAAACACTTTGTATCGCACACTTGATGTTGAGGCAGTTGATACGTTTAATAAAGTATTTGAGATAAAGACGCCTTATAGTATTTTAGACACAGAGCCAATTAAAGTTATCGACGGTGGGACAGTGCTCTCACCGTCATTGTATACTTTGAATCTGCCGAGACATCTATTGATATTCAATGAAAGCCAAGATAAATACTATTATCAGATGGAGTGCACTGTTCTTGATGAGGATAATTTCAGAGCAGATGCATTTGAAGTTATAGTCACAGATTTTAGAAAGTTGCAGACATACTCTATACAGACGGTGAATGGCAATTTAGACACTGCAAAAGACCATCTCTTGAAGCTCATTCGACATTTTAGAATACCAAGGTGATATAAATGCCAGATTATCATGCTGATACCTATGCTCAATTTCTAACGCAATTTAGGAAGTATCTCAATTCACGTGCTATAGTAGCTGCACGTCAGGGCGCTAAAGCATATTCTAAGATATGGCGTAGAGTATATGAGAGCGTAAACGTCGGTGGACGTACTATGCCTGCAGCTACATTCGATAACTATGAGCGAGGCATATTCATACATGAGGTAACGAATACAGCTGAATTAGCAGAGGTATTAGTAGCCAATAAGACAAAATATGCTAATAAGTTGGAATTAGGTGGTGAAGTAAGTCCTACGTTAGAAGATATAAAAAATTGGGTATCTCAGAAACGTAAAAGATATGGATTTCAAGGCAGCCCAGTATCGGTATTCAATAACCTAATTCAGAATGGACTTACGCCTGAACCAATTGGCTTAGAGGCAAGTAACACAGAAGAGCCTAATTTACTTCAAGACATATTTGATGCATTTGATAGGGGCTGATTAAATGGAAATATTTGGTAAAATTGCCAAATTAAAGGAAGCTATTCAAGCAGATAAGAAATTGCCATTTAAGATAGTAGAGGACCCTAAGACAATTTTACAGCCAAATATGATGTTTATACTCGATGTAGAAGGCGCTATACCAAGAAAGACATATGGTGGGTATGAAGTCAATGCACATCACGGAATTATCTTAACAGTGCCATTGAAGAATGCATTTAACACATTAGATGGATATATCGATGAATTGCTTAGTAAGATGCAGGAGGTATATCCGATAGCCACTATCGATTCATTTGATTACAAGATATTTCCAGCACAGAATGTAGCTGCACTTTATCTATCGTTTGAAGTGAAGTGGGCTGAATGAAGATTAAATTTGCCAATTTGATTATCAATAGTCAGTCGCAGCGCCTACGAGTAAGCGACTTCAAATATCAAGTTGGATATACGAAAGAAGATATGGACTCAGTTAGAGGATTGCGCACACGCACAGCTAAGTTACTATCGCAAGCTGCATCTACTAAGTTATCACTAACTTTAGAAAACACACCAAGTTTATATAAAGCACTAACAGTATGTATGCTCAAAGGATATGATGAAACAAATGCAGTATATTATCCATTAGATAGCCATCTAATCGATGCCACTCAATTAGCCACAGTTGATGCACAGCTCATAGAAGATGACTCAAAGTACAGATTTGCTAATGGATATGTAGACTATGTACGATTTAACTTCAACAGCATGAGCTTTCCCACAGTAGACTTAGACATATACTATCCGCAAGTGCCAGCTACAATAACCGAAATTAGTGACTTGCAACCTGAAATGCCAATATTACCAGTTAACATATCAGTTAAATACGCATTGTGGGTAGAAGGAGTATTAGGCAACTATTTGCCAATTCAAGCAAGTGAATTTATATTTGATATGAAGCAAAGTATAGAGCCAATAATAGGCAAAAACGGATTAGTAAGTTCAATGTACTCAACTGAATTTACAAGCATAGTAAATTTAACTTGTCAATCGACGTATGCGAATATCTTTGAAAATGCTTATTACAACAAACAAGATGTATCACTGTTGATAGATTGGGTATTGAATGACCAGCAAGTAAGATATATTTTCCCACGTCTATCAATCACCGATATGTCTAAGATTAACAATTATGGTATAATATCAATTGAATTAACACCGAACGCAATCAATTATGTACCATTGCAAGCGAAAATCGTTTAGGAGGCGATAGTATGGCAACATATGCAGGTATCGATGGGTCAATAACTATATATACTGGAAGCTGGTATATGAAACTTCCATTCAAAAGCGAGAGCATCAACCCTAAATATCGAACCACAGTTACATCCGATGCTGTAACAGGCAAAAGAGGCAAATTAGGATTGTTTATAAATGGTAGAGCATATGAAGGCAGTATAGACCTTGAAGCATTTGATATGACAGATGATTCAGAAGCGCCTACATATAAGCATGTATTACTTGGCTTATTATTCTATTTAGCACTTGGAAAATATGACAGCACAGAAGAAAAAGTATCGCTTGGCACAAGTGCCCCATCAATCTCTGCTATTAAAATTGACCACGGTGATAGTACAAATGGAGTTATATACTACAAAGATGCATATGTAACTGGATTTAGCTATAGAGCACCAGCAGACGGTGTGCCTACAATAACATTAGACATACGAGCTAAATCAATGGATACTACATATACACCTACCGCGGATATTGATTTGAACTATGTAGACTTTAAGAGCTTCTATAGACCATCAGACTATGCAGTTAAACTTGGTTCAACACCAATAACTACTTCAATTACAAACTTGGAATTATCAACAAGTATGGATACACTTGAAGGGAGTGCTGGTTTTGGCAACCCTGTTGATTTGCCAATAGCCCCAGGCCTTATGGATGCATGGGATATAACAATGGAGTTTAATGTTAGTAACTTGAAAGATATAAACTCTTGGGCATCGCTCAAGACAGCATTGACAAGCGGTACACAAAGCACTGAAAATATTACTCTTGAAATTGACAGCCCAATGGAAACTGGCAATAAAGCAATTTTAACGATTACTAAGCCATTTGTTACAGAATTTAACCATGATATGTCATCAACAGACTTTCTAAGAGGCAAATTAGCATTGAAAGCGCCAGCAGATGGAATTGAGCTAACGGGCGTACTAATAGCATAATGCCATACGGCGCATAAAAGGAGATGATTGTATGGCGTATGCAGGGATAGATGGAAAAGTAACTTTATATATTGCTACTCCAATAGCTGCAGATAAAAAATATTGGAAATTATCGTTACCATTCAAAAGTGAGAGCATTAACCCTAAATATCGTACAGTAGTTGCTTCTGAATCAGTAGCAGGCAAAAGAGGTAAGCTTGGGCAATTCATCAATGGCCGAGCGTATGAAGGTAGTATTGAATTAGACTTATTTGATTTAACTGATAAGACAAATTCTAAAGTAATACATGGTATATTAGGCTTAATGTTTTATGCAGCTCTTGGCAACTATGCATCTAACAAGGTATCACTTGGTACAACAGCACCAAGATTAGCATTTGTAGTTATAGACCACGGAGATACCTCAAATGGAATAATTTATTACAAAAATGCATATCTTTCTGGCTTTAGCTGTAGGTTACCAGCTGATGGAGTTCCATCAATTACATTAGATGTGCGAGCCGAATCATATGGTGAAGGTGAGCCTACATTAGAAATTGGCTGGTCAGCGATTGATGTTAAAGGTGCTTTAGAATATAGCACATTCTATAGGCCATCAGATTATACAATCGAGCTTAATACTACTAATATGACAAGTCTTGTAACCAATATAGAATTATCAACGAGTATGGATGTATTAGAAGGCAGTGCGGGATATGGTAACCCTGTTGATTTACCGATAGCGCCTGCGCTAATGGACTCTTGGGATATAAACTTAGAATTTAACGTAAACAAGCTTACGACACTAAACGATTGGGCTGAATTGCAAGCTGCATTAACAGGCGGTACTGCATCTGCTCAGAATATAAAGATAACATTAAAGAGCCCAATGGATGATACGAAATCTGCTATTATGACAATTACCAAACCATTTGTAACCGAGTTTAATCATGATATGTCTGCAAGCGATTTCTTAAGGGGTAAATTAGTATTGAAAGCGCCAGCAGATGGTATAGAATTAACGGGTATTACCTTACCGACAACATAAGGAGGGATTAGATGAGCTTATTTGCAAGTAATAAGACGGTCAAATTGTACTTTGACCAAGATGGAAAGATAACGGATAAAGAAACAGAAGATTGGGTAGAAGTTTACCAAGAGGTATCAACCTTAGCTGTAAAGAAACTACAGCAAGCATTTGGTAAGCCTAAGATGGAATATAGAGGTGACCAGCAAATTGTCACATTTGAAGATATGGACAGTCTACCAATCGATTTCCTTGCAGAGGTTATAGTTAAATGGAGTGAAAAGGATGCAGTAACCCCAGAGAATATTTTAAGAAAGATGCGCTACGATACGGCGCAAAATCTATACAATAAACTGAACGAGATGTATAAACTGAGATGATATTCAAAATTGAAGGGCACTGGATTCAAGTTAGAGACTGCCCGACAATTAAAGAAGTGCAATTAGTTAGAGAGGGCGAGTTCTATCGTGCCCTCTCTTCTTTTATAGTTGCATGGGACTTTAAGAAGCCCATAAATGAGATTACTGCATCCCAATTAAATTATAGAGCAATTAGGCCAATTATCGATTATCTTAATAAAACAATTGAAGAGATAGCAAACGACGCAAATATAATAGACAACTCAGTCCGCACTCTAATCATCAATAAAGGGAAAGTGCGACTATTTCCCGAAAGTAGATTTATGATAAAATATAGTGATAGGCTTAGGATATGTATGCAATGTATCGACTCACTTGCAAGTTTACGTGTCCTACCTTCAGGTAATACGGTAGATGAAATTCGCTTTGATGATTTCCTACTATTAGAAGCCATAGTCAAGGCAAAGAATGAGCTATCGGAAATGGAAAGCAACCAGCGAAGGAGATGATTAAATGGCAACCTCATACAAAGTAGGTATAAACATAGTTGCACGTAGTAATATTGAAAACGCCATTAGACAAGCTGAGCAGTTACGTGATGCACTTAGAGATGTGCAAAACGTTGCAAGTATAATTAGATTGCCAAGAGTGACTATCAATTCACGAAATATCGCTGATGTACGTGAATTTACGAACACACTTAGAAATCTGAATAACCAAATTAATCGTCTAAACACATCGGCTCAGTCATTATCAAATATACGCCTAAAACTTCCAGCTAACTTTACAACTAATACAAGAAGGTTGCGCACATCGCTTAATGCATTGCAACGCTCGTTAGCTGGCATCGATACTAATCGATTTGACGCATTAGGCAGGTCATTAACTTCATTCTCAAGAGCAGTTAGCAGGTTAACATCAATTGGCAGTAAAACATTACGCTTTAGAATTATAGTTGATACTAACATAACTGATGAGTTGAATGTGCGATTAAGCACATTTGCATCATCTATGAGTACATTATCTAAGAAAGCAAATGCTACAATGGGTGGCAGTGCTGGTGGATTCATGAGTATGTTTACTTCATTGGCTAATAAGATAAAATCGCTATTTAATACACGTGCAGCCAAGTCTAAAAGCACTACTGGCAATGTACCACAAACTGAAGAAAGTGCGCCTAAAGGCACTACCAAGCAATCAAAATGGCTTACTAAGAAGAGCAGTGGCAATGAGCCTCCGATGGCTGAGATAGCCGAGTATACCACAGCACTATTTGGTATGCTCAAGAAAACATTTAATATAACCAAGTCTATACTTACCCTCCCATTGAATTTATTAGGCAAGTTCTACGGTGCATTAGGACAGTTAGATAAATTTGTCAGACAAGTAGCGCAAGGCTTATACTATGTCTCTGGTATGTTCAGACTGCTTGGCTATACGCTCAGTATGGTTGGCTCTCTGATGATTTCTACAATTAACAAGCTCACCAAATGGCTATTAAGCGGTACGCAAATAGAATATACCTCACGCTTAGCCTCTACAATGTTCTTAGAAGTAGGCAAGGCTAACGATGCTTTGGCATTAGCTAACGAATCATTTAACATAATCTCCAAAGCTGCATCGGAAGCAGGCATATCACTTCAGATGGCTGCGGATGCATTATACACAATTGGCAGTGCTGGCATTGACAATATGCAAGTGGCTCAACAATACCTAAATACAGTTAGCAAAGTAGCATATGCTACTGGTAGTGCGCCAAATGAAGTGTTTAAGAGTTTGCTTAACGTAGTCAATGCATTTGATATGCCAATTACCGATTTGGGATATGTAATCAACTCAATAACCATTGCAGCTGCAAAAGGTGTATTCGATATGCAGGACTTTGTTAGCATATTGAACCAAGTCAGTACCTTTGCAGAGCTATCTAACACATCGCTAACTGAAATGTTAGGTACGCTCGTTGGCATATCGCAGACAGGTATCTCTACGGGTCAATTAGCATCATCTTACTCACAATTCATGATGGACTTAGTCAAGAAAGAGCCAGCATTAGCTCAAGCAGGTATCACCACACGTTATTGGACGGGACAGACAATGGAAATGTATAGTCCAATTGAAATTATCAAGCAAGTTAAAGAGCTATATCCTACCAAGCAAGCGCAAGCATCGCTAATTCAATCGCTTGGATTACAGAAGAAATCATTGTCCTTCTTTGAACGATTAATCAATAGCATGGACAAAGTAGAGCAGGGCATAGACACAATTAAGAAGGCGCAAAGCTCTAATTATATGGATGAAGTATTCAAAGATATGACAGATACTGTAAATTATTCATATAATGTGCTCTTACAACAACTTGATACTCTCAAAGTCAAATTCCTTGAGATATACAAGCGAGATTTGAAACAACTATTAGATAATCTATCGATGATAATAAGCAAATTCATCGATTGGCTTAGCAATGGGCAAAATGCCGCATTACTCAAACAATTAGTAGTGCAGATAGTCAAAATATCGCTATTGATAACGATGATAGGTGTAATTCTAATTGGGCTCTCACTTGTAGTTAGGACTATCTCTGGTGTGATAGAAATGCTAAGACCAAATATCCTCTTCTTAGCAGGTATCATAATTGGAATATTGAAGGGGATATATGGAAATAATAAAGCCGTACTTCCAGCTGGTGAAGGTAAAACAATCACAGTAGACCTTAATGATTTCTCAGCCGATAAGATGTTAAGCGCAGCTGGCATTAATCAAGAAACACTATTCGGGCAATTGGCATCTGCTTATTTTAATACAGTATTAGGCACAGCTGAAGGCTTATCATTTAAGGTAACAAGTGCACTATTTTCTGATGAAACATTGAAGATGATATTAATAGACAAAGAAGTACCTATTACGCTCAAGATACTCAATTTAGGTACTGAGATAGTTGCACAGATAGCGCAAGGTGTAGCAGATTTCTTAACTGAATTAGCTAAATATGTATCTCAGCCAATGGACAAATTAGAAACTGCAGAGCAAATAGCATTTAAGAATATTATTGAGAATATAGGTAGCATATTCAGGTCATCATTCCAAATTATTGGCTCTGCTATTGAAATAGCAATATCTGGAGTCAAATGGATAGTTAAAGATAATATTACTATAAACGATATTGCAGCTGGTGCACTGCTTATATCAGGCATAGCAAGTGCTAAACCAATGGTGGCAATTGCAAGTACCTTATTAGCTATAACTCTTATGTCAGGTCATGCTGAGAAAGGTGCAGGATTCAAATTTGACACTGATAGTTTAGATATTGTGTTAGCTACACTTACAGTAGCTCTTGGGCTTAATAGTAAAAGCACAACAGTAAAAGTTACATCTGCAGCTCTCGCATTAACACTTATAAGCGCTACTATAAATAAAGGCGAAGGCCTTGAAAAATCTATTACCGACCAGCTAATTACCTTGTTTACATCTTTGGAATTTGGTGTGATGATTGGTGGTACTGGCTTAAAGGGATTAACTTTAGGTCTAACATTAGATATAGCTGTCAATACATTTAAGCTTGGTAGTGCTTTATGGGATTTATTCAAGATGCAAAAAGAAGCTGCCGAAGTATCATATAAACCAATTGCCGATAAGGCATTCAAATTAACAGAGAAAACAATATCAGGAAGCTCAGTAATTCCTAAAGGCGCTGATGAATATTCAAAATCATTAATTAGCTATAGTGGATACAATTTGCTTAAAGGCACAAGTATATTTGATACTTTAACTAAAAAAATGGGTGGAGCATCAAAAGTTTATGAATTTCTTACACAAACTAATAGGCCGACGGTTGATTTTCAAACTTGGCTTACTGCCATAGCGGGTCAGGCTGGAATTAAACAATTAAACCAAATACCAGAAAAAGATTATGCAATTTTGACTTCAATATATCTAATAATGAAAGCTGGATTAGGAAGCGATGGAAAATTAGTTAAAAGTGCTGAAGCTACTAATGCAAGTTTTGAAAAAGGATTAGATTCAAT
>Ga0208198_1002467_pt1 | contig 13802 bp, 14 predicted proteins | sample AD_JPNTR2_MetaG_FD_184446 | JGI IMG/M metagenome (GOLD analysis project Ga0208198, IMG submission 184446) | Active sludge microbial communities of municipal wastewater-treating anaerobic digesters from Japan - AD_JPNTR2_MetaG (SPAdes) (version 2) | ecosystem: Engineered > Bioreactor > Anaerobic... | reverse complement strand
TTTTCTTACACAAATATGGCGTGTTTATAAACATCTTATAAGATAAATTTCCCAATAATATCAACAACTTCAGCTCATATTTTTCTAATGACCGCCATTAGAAATTCTGGCTAATGACAATTTTGGGTTAATTTTTCAAGAATCGAACGGCTTGAAAGTGTTACTGTTCTGTTAGAAAGTTCGATGATTTTATCGTTATGCATTTCGCGGAGAATCCTGATGGTGCTTTCGGTTGAAAGAGCAGTGAAGGCCCCAAAATCTTTGCGTGGGAAAGGCAGAAGAAATGTTTGATTTTTAAAAACATCGTCGGAAAGATAAAGAAGTGCATCGGCTACTCTTCCATGAGCTCTCTTTTGTGTTAAACTGAATATACGATGATAAAATGAGTTCTTTAATTGATTTTGGATTTCGAGAAGCTTTATGGATAAATAGGGGTCATTTTCGATTGAGCGATAAAATTGGTTAGTTCCAATAACAATAACTTCGCTTGGTTGGAGTGCTACGACATTATATGTGCTAATGTTTTTTTCGGTTAAAGCGGGGAAAAGAATGATATCGCCCGGGGTGAGAAGCTGTATAATAATGGTTTTTCCGCGGTGTTCAAGATAAAGTTTAACAAGTCCTGAAGTTAAAAGACAAAAATGGTTGAAGGTTTGGTTTTGTTTGCATATAAATTCTCCTTTGGCGAAAACAGTGCATTTTTTTTCGTCGGTATAGGATAACAGCTTTTGGATAAGAAACGACACTGTTCGATTAGAGTTTTTACAAATATAAAAAAAGGCGATGGTTTTCATCGCCTTTTTTAAAAGCATATTTTGGTTATTTTTTATTAGCAAAATCGTAACCGGCTTTGAGTGCCGCAAGGTTTGTTTCTACAATTTCCTGCCCTTTGCGTTCGAAAATTTCTTTTATTCCGGCGGCAAAACTATCATAAGGTATTCCTAAAAAAGGAACAGCAGCTCCGAGCATTACAATGTTTGAAGAGCGTTTTGCCTGAAGCGATTCCGCGATTTCCTCAGCATTGATAATTACAAGATTTTTCCATTTCTTAAGTTCAGCAAAAATAGTTTCTTCGCTTGGGTAATTCGGGATGTTTTTAAACGGAACATTATTGGTTACAATGGTTCCGTTGGGTGACAGGTATGGGAAATACCGGAGTGCTTCTAATGGTTCTACAGACAAAATCAGGTCGGCGCCCCCAAGTGGGATTAAATCGGAAAAAATTGGTTCGGAACTAAGGCGCAAATGCGATACCACATCCCCACCCCGTTGGCTCATTCCGTGGGTTTCGGCTTGTTTCAGGTAAAGATTGTTTTTCAGTGCGGCTGCTCCAATAGCGGCGGCTATTGATAATATTCCCTGTCCACCTACGCCGCATAATATGATGTCTTTTTTCATAAAATTTTTCTTTGAAATTAAAATTTTATTCGTTTGATTTTTGTTTGGCTTCTGCTTTCTTACGGCGAACGGCTTTTTGAATACATTCACGGCGCGGGATAATAACCGATACACCGTCAAAGGCCAATTCTTTACTTATAATTTCAACCATTTGTTGATGGTTTTTCTTCATGGGAAGAAGCACATGAATGTGGTCGGGTTTGACACCCACGGCTTGGCAGATATTTTCAATAATGCCAACGGCTGAAGAGTCTTGACCACCGGTCATTGATGTGGATTCGTTGTCGGATATGATGATGGTGATGGGTGATTTTTCGATAACGGCATCGATCAATCCTGTTATGCCGGAGTGGGTGAAAGTTGAATCCCCAATGACTGCCACAGCTGGAACCAACCCGGCGTCTGCAGCTCCTTTGGCCATGGTGATGGATGCACCCATATCAACACAGGTGTTAATTGCATTGAATGGAGGGAGTGCTCCCAGCGTATAACATCCAATGTCGGAAAAAACTCTGCCCTCTGTGTATTTACTTAAGGCTTCATTTAATGCTGTGTAAACATCAATGTGTGAACAGCCTGCGCACATTGCAGGTGGACGAGGTACAACGATGGATGGAACGGGTGTTTCGTGATTCATGGGTACGTTAAAGGCTTTTGCCACGATGTTTGGGTTGAGTTCACCATCGCGCGGTAATGTGCCATCGAGTCGCCCGCTTACCGGTTCTTTTTCAAGGTATCCTTTTAGCCACTCTTCTACCAACGGATACCCTTCTTCTAGCACAATAATCCGTTTTACTTCAGAGGCAAGTTTAGTTACCATCTTTCTGGGCAGCGGATATTGCGATACTTTTAATAAAGGATAAGGGCAGCTTTTTTCGGGGAAGATTTCGCGGAAATAGTTATAAGCAATTCCGCAGGCAATAACACCTATGGATTTATTGTCTCCTTCAAAATATTGATTCCATTTTGACTCCTCGCTTGCTTTTTCAATTTCAGTTTGGACGCTAAGCAATCGTTTGTAATTTTTGCGAGCGATGGCAGGAAGCAAAACAAATTGTCGTTTATCTTCCGGAAGTGTTTGTTGGTTTTGTGGTTTGATTGGTCGAGTTGCAACTCCGGCTCTCGAATGGGCAACACGCGTGGTAATTCTGATTAGAACCGGGAGTTTGTATTTTTCACTTAGCTCAAACCCTTCATATGCCATATCGTAACATTCCTGCTGGTTTGAAGGTTCCAAAATCGGAACCATGGCAAATTTTCCATAGTAACGGCTATCTTGCTCGTTTTGAGAAGAGTGCATACTGGGGTCGTCGGCAGCCACTATCAGCATACCTCCATTAACACCCGTGATTGAGGCATTCATGAAACAGTCGGCCGCCACATTCATACCAACGTGCTTCATGCACGACATTGACCTTTTTCCGGCATACGACATTCCAAGAGCTGCTTCCATGGCTGTTTTTTCATTTGCAGACCATTTGCTGTGGATTTTACGCTCTTGGGCTGTTTTGTTTACCTGAATATACTCGGTTATTTCGGTGGATGGAGTTCCGGGATACGCATACACTCCCGATAATCCTCCATCGATAGCCCCTTGGGCTATCGCTTCATCGCCTAACAATAGTTTTCGCATGTTGATCTATTTAAGGTTATTTCTTCTTCTTTTGCGTCTCAAACCTACAAGTTTTTTTAGAGCTACACAAATTTTTGTTTATGTTTTATATTCGCTTTTTTTGAGTTTTTATTATATTTGAAAAAAAATGGATAGGGACACTTCAAATTTAATCAAGGCACTTATTTCTCTTTTGGTAGGATTACCTGTAGGAACGATTGTAGTACGATATTTTTTTTAAGGGTCGTTTACCTACTTTCTTGGTTTTTTGTAGATAGCTACCATCCTTTTTACAGTTACATTTACCAATTTAAAATATACTTATCCGGATACTTTCAAAGTATATATAACACTTCCATTGGGGATTGGATTTGCTTTTATTTGTTTTTATATGGTCGGGCAGAAAATTAAGAAAAATATGGAGGTGGTAAATGAATCGCTGAAGGAGCTTGCTGAAGGGAATCTTCAGGTGAAAATAAGCGATGATTTGCTCAATCGGCCTGATGAACTGGGTCAATTGGCAACTTCGGTTCGACAACTATCCAATCAATCTCAACAACTTGCTGAATCAATTTCGTTTTTTAGAAACGCACGTTCGATATCAAAAAGCAAAACCACTTACTCAATAAACATACAGACAAAATCTTTAGAAAAATCATTAAAATCATGGCCTTAAGGTAAAAGCATGCTCTCGAAATATCCCCCAAAACAGCAAAAAGCGGTAAACTTTGGCTTTAATTCGATCTATCGATTTCGGGGGATGATGAATTTGTTAAATTTTGATCTAAAGCGTATTATCTCAGAAAAAATACTTAATATTGCAAAGATTTTAACTTAAGTATTTTATGAGCAAAGATTTTACAACCATTATTCCCGGGAAAGGGTTAGGCGATTTGCGATTTGGGATGACTCGCAATGAAGTAAAAAAGATAATCGGAGAACCCGATGAGATTGAGCAAATTCCTTTCTCGGACGATGAAAACGACACCATGGAAACCTGGCATTATGATGAACATGAGTTGTCGATTTCATTTGAAAAAGAAATGGACAATAAATTAACAACTATTGCCATCAGTGCACTCAATGCTTCTCTCAACGGAGAAAAACTAATCGATCAGCATAAAGATACGGTTATGGCAAAATTAGCCCTGATGAATTTAGGTGAATTCGATGACGAAATCATAGAAGAAGACGAAGACTCTAAAATCTCGATGGTTTCATGTTACGACAGTGGTCTGATTTTTTGGTTTGAAAATGACATTTTAACTGAAATCCAATTGGGAATGCTCGAGGATGAATAAAAAATAATTTAACGAGAAATGACTGCAATTTGCAGTCATTTTTTTTGATCATTCGATTAATAAAGAAAATGAATTTCGTAGATTTGAAAAAAAATATTTATGGAAATTCCCGCATTATACAAAATTTTCGAAAAACATCGAAATATAAGTATTGACAGTCGTAAAGACGGGCAAAACGGGATATTTTTTGCTCTAAAAGGTCAAAATTTTGATGGCAATCAATTTGCTGCTGAGGCTCTTAAAACCAATGCTTATGCCGTGGTTGACGATCCGTCGGTTGCTCTGGACAATCGTTATATTGTAGTTGATAATGTATTGAACACTCTCCATGATTTGGCTCAGTATCATCGGAGTCATCATAATATACCCTTAATAGCGATCACGGGGACCAACGGTAAAACCACAACAAAAGAGCTTATTGCCGCGGTTTTGTCCAAAAAGTATAAAACCTATTACACGAAGGGCAATTTAAATAATCATATCGGAGTTCCGCTTTCAATTCTTGAAATCACCGGAGAAACTGAGATAGCTGTTATTGAAATGGGTGCAAGCCGAGTGGGAGATATCTCATTATTATGCTCCATTGCAAAGCCAAACTATGGAATTATAACCAATGTCGGGAAAGCGCATTTGGAAACTTTTGGCTCGTTCGAGGGGGTTCAAAGAACAAAAGGCGAACTTTATCAATACTTAAATAGTCGAAATGGAACTGCCTTTGTCAACTCCGATAATGAATTTTTGGAAGACATGAATCCTCCCAAAAAAGTCATTTCGTATGGAACCTCAAAATTCAACCATTGTCAGGGAATTTTGTTTGATGAACCAAGTTTAGTCAAATTTGCATGGATTTCATCCAACGACATGTCAGATGAAAGTCCCCAAATCGATTGGAAAAATCCCAATCGGATAATTCAAACAAAACTATTTGGGAAATACAATTTCGAAAACGCTCTGGCAGCAGTTTGTGTGGGAGACTATTTTCAGGTTGAAGATATAGCTATTAAGGAGGCTCTCGAAAATTACACCCCACAAAACAATCGATCTCAGTTGCATGATACCGGAAATAACCGACTTATTATCGATTGTTATAATGCCAATCCATCCTCCATGCAATCATCCATTACCAATTTTGCGCAGTTCCCGGGAGAAAATAAACTGTTGATTCTAGGAGAAATGCTGGAATTGGGCAATGTTTCCCAACGCGAACATGATGTTTTATTGCAGACAATAGAGGAGCATGGGTTTACAGAAGTGTTTCTTGTGGGTGAAGGCTTCCATCGAGAAAAGCAGACAGCATTCAAATATTTTCCGAATGTTGACCATTTGATTGAATATTTGAGAAGCAACCCGCTTAAAAATCACACTATCCTTCTGAAGGGGTCGAATGGAGTAAAATTAGAGAAAGTCATTGCTTATTTGTAACATCAGAAAGTCAAAATCATAAAATCGATGGGTAAAAATCTGATTGTAACGATATTGGCATTTTTTCTAGTTTCATGTGGGAAAAGACCGACAACACAATGGCAATTCAACAAGGGACGAGCCCACGGAACCTTTTACAGCGTTGCTTATGAATATTCCTATGATCTCCAATCGTCCATTGATAGCGTCACTTCTTCGATAGATCAATCGCTTTCCACATTTTTAAAAGAATCGATAATTAGCAGGATTAACGATGGAGATACAACTGTTATCCTTGATTCGCAATTCATAGAAGTTTTTGATAAAGCCAAAATTATTTGGCAAAATACCTATGGTGCGTTCGATATAACTGTTGCGCCCCTAGTTAATGCTTGGGGATTTGGTTATGCTCCGGAAAAAAGTGTTTCGCAACAAAAAATCGATTCAATCAAGCAATGGGTAGGAATGGAAAAAGTTTCCCGCGCAGGAAATAGGTTAATACTTTCCCAAAGAGGAATAAAACTCGATGCTAGTGCCATTGCCAAGGGTTATTCGGTCGATAGAGTTGCCCATTTCTTCGAAACTAAGGGAATAAACAACTATATGGTGGAAATTGGAGGCGAGGTTCGTGTCAAAGGAAAAAATTCTCATAATAAACCTTGGAGAATAGGAATTGAGGCACCCATTGAATCGACCATGATAAGTGAACAACGGGAATTAGAATCAATTGTTAATATAACAGGCGGAGCTATTGCTACCAGTGGAAATTATCGACAATTCTATTATAAAGATGGGAAAAAATATGCTCATACCATAGATCCTAAATCGGGCTATCCGGTACAACATCAGTTGTTGAGTGCTACTGTTTATGCAGATGATTGTATGACTGCCGATGCTTATGCTACGGCTTTTATGGTATTAGGATTAGAAAAATCTTATGAATTGGCAACACAATTGAATGGGATAGAAGCCTATTTTATTTTTACCGATAGCACAAATCTCATAAAAACAAAAATGACAACCGGATTTACTCGATTTTTAAACGCTGAAGATTTGCCAAAGCTGCAATAAATTTCAGGAACACACCATTCCATGATAAAAAAACAAATCTTAAACTACCAGCTTTACATTTGGATTTTGCTAATATTCGCTTTCGCCACAGGCGGCGTGTTTCTTGTTGTGGCATACACCTACGATTTGCAGGAACAGACCAAAACATATATTGAACAGGTGCGCAAAAGTTCTGAAGAAGCCCTTCGAATGAAATCACAAATTATTGCCATTCGTGGTTTGACCTATAATTATATTTTTAACCGTTCCGATCGTTGGCTCGATTCGCTCAGTTCTCGACGCAAAGATTTTATCGTTTTTTTAGATAGAGCTCGGGTTTCAGCAGTGGGAGATGAGGAAAAAAAGATTGTACAACAAATGTCCGCACTATTTTCCAATTTCGAGCAAAACACACTGCTAGCATTGAAATATCAAAAAGAAAACGATTATGTAACTGCCAATAAATTATTGATATACTCTGTACAAGAACTCTTAGGAACTATTGAGCAAAAAGCCGAAGATTTTATTAGTCGAAATAAAAAGGCTGAAGCTATTCAGCAAATTCGCATTGAAAATGTCAACGAATTGACCTTGAAAATTCTTACCATTATTGGCATAGGCGGAATAGCAATCGGACTATTTTTGGGTTATTTGTTGACACATTTTCTGATTACACCAATCAATCAATTGATATTAACAGTTCGGGGTGCTTCCGGGGAAACCGTTTTGGAGAAACTGAAGCTAAGGTCGAAAAGCGACATTGATGAGTTGGAAGAGCGGATTAAATTTATAATTCAACAAATGAATGTTGCCAATGAGGATTTGTCGCGTAAAAATCAACTTCTACAACATTCCAACAAGTATGCGGCTTTGGGACAAATAGCTCCCACAATCGCACATGAAATACGAAATCCGCTAACAGCAATAAAAATGTTGGTTTATGCCATTAAAGAATCACCAAATCTCCCCAATGATATCTTAAACGATTTGGAAATCATTTCAGGAGAAGTACAGCGACTAGAAGCTTTTACTAAAAATTTCCTTCAATTTGCTAAACCCGCCGATCCGGTGTATAAGATTGAAGATCCGCATAACGCATTGAAAGAGGTAATACGGTTATTGACCCCTCGATTTAAGGAAACACACATCCAAGTGGTTGAAAAACTATCCGACAATGAGGAGTTTGTTTTAGCCGACTCGGGACAGTTAAAACAAATCTTTCTGAATATTTTTCTGAATGCCATTGAAGTGATGCCTGAAGGCGGATTGATAGAAGTACAAACCCGAAGCGAAATTTTGATAAATCCAAACAATAATCTTAAAGGTAAGTTTATTATAATTCAGATTACAGATTCAGGACCAGGAATTCCCGCTGCAATCATGAATCATTTGTTTGAACCTTATTTTAAAAAATCGGAGATGGGAGTAGGCATTGGATTATCCATATCGCAAAGTATTGCCCAAAAGCATGGGGGGTGGATTTCTGCTAAAAATCGGGAGGGAGCAACGGGAGCGTGTTTTTCGATACATTTACCTGTCAATAACACGGAGATAAATCAGAAAAGCTAAGTTTTGCTTGCCCAAAAGGGTGATAATGAGATAATCAAATGAACGCAATGTTCAATGCATTAATTCGATAAATTCAAATTCATGGAACGAATACTGATTATTGATGACGAGCAAAGTGTACGTTATTCAATTAAAAAAATTCTTTCTACTTCTAAATACGAAATATTTGAAGCTTCAGGGGCTGAAGAGGGAATAGAGGTAGTAAAAAAAGAAAACCCCAACTTAATCATTCTCGACATCGAAATGCCCGGTAAAGATGGAATAGAAGCCCTTCAAATCATAAAAAATATTAATCCAAACGTTCCTGTAATAATCATAACCGCTTACGGAACAGGCGACCGTGTGATAAAAGCAATGAAATACGGAGCCTTTGAGTATGTGGAAAAACCATTTGATATTCAACGATTTAGAGCCATAGTCGAACAAGCCTTAGAATCGGCAGACAATAAAACAGAATTGGTCTCAAAACCTAAGAGTGAATCCAAATTTGATGAAAATACAGAATTCACGTTAGTTGGTGAAAGTCCTGCCATTAAAGAGGTTTTCAAACTTATCGGGAGGGTTGCCGCCAGCGATGCCAACATTCTTATTGTGGGAGAAAGCGGAACCGGAAAAGAGTTGGTAGCACGTGCTATTCACAAATATAGCGATCGTTCTGGGAAGCCTTTTATCGCAATCAACTGTGCTGCCATTCCGGATACTCTTCTAGAAAGCGAACTTTTCGGATATGAAAAAGGAGCATTTACAGGCGCCGATAGGGTAAAACCCGGAAAATTTGAGGAAGCCGATAACGGCACTCTATTTCTTGACGAAATCGGCGATATGAGTCTCCCTCTACAGGCAAAGTTACTAAGAGTTCTTCAGGAAGGCACCATTGAACGATTAGGCAGTTCAAAAACAATTCGAGTAAACGTAAGGATTGTGGCTGCAACTAACAGAAATCTTGAAAACGATATCACTCATAAAAAATTCCGTGAGGACTTATACTATCGTTTAAAAGTCATTACCATTTCACTGCCTCCATTGCGTATGCGCAAGGATGATTTGCCATTGTTGGTGCAACATTTTATTGCTAAACATGCAAAACTCAATAAAAATCGGGTAACCACCATTTCGCAGCAGGCAATGGAAAAATTACTCAATTACCATTGGCCGGGAAATGTCCGAGAGCTAGAAAATGTAATTAAGAGAGCAATCATATTATCGAAAACTTCGATTATCAATGAGAATGAAATACTTGACGAACCTGAGCCTTTGCAAATCGAACCAACGCTTAGCAGCCAAAGGATAGATTCATATTTAACCCCTGAAATCATTAATCGTGTTGGTGAAATTTATTCCTTGGCTGTATCGGAGTTTGAGAAAGACCTGCTTCGCTGGGCAATTAACAAGACCCATGGCAATCAAATGAAAGCTTCAAAAATTTTAGGAATTTCAAGAGCTATGCTGCGCGAACGCCTCGATAGATTCAACATTAAAACTTCAGATGATTAAAATTTTTACACCTTTGTATGAAAATTGGGCAATTTTGATGTCGAATTCAGTGTTTGAGAATTTGAATATTGTTTTAAGTATTTGGCAATCAATGAAATATAAATTTTGGCACAACTATTGCTCAATCAAGGTCGAATGATTAATTAACCTTTTAAAATTTTTAAAACCATGAAAAAAAACATTTTTAAAATTGCGCTGCTATCTGTAGCTGTAATGGTAGTAAGTAGCTGTTCTAAACTCCCAGAAGTTGAATTAGAAAATGCAAAAAAAGCTGTTGAAGAATTAAAAGCTGTTGAAGCAAACCGTTACCTTTCTGCAGAATTCAATGCATTGCAAGATTCATTGAATGCAGCAAACGTAGCTGTTGAAACTGAAAAATCAAGATTCTTCTTAGTGCGCAATTATGATGCTGCCAAAAATCAATTGGTTCGCATTGTAACCGCTGCTGGAGAATTGAAAACCAAAAACGAAGAGAAAAAAGCAGCTGTTCGTCAAGAAGCTCAACAAAACATTGCTGATGTGAACACTTTGATTGCAGAAAACAAAGAATTGTTGAAAAAAGCTCCTAAAGGAAAAGAAGGAAAAGCAGCTCTTGAAGCTATTCAAAGCGACATCAACACTATTGAAGCTTCTGTAAATGAAGTTAATACTCTTCTCAACAATGGTGATTATTTAACAGCTAATGACAAAGCTAAAGCTTTAAAAACTAAAGCTGAATCAATCAAAGAAGAGTTGAACAACGCTATTGCAAAAACTAAAAAAAGAAAATAACATTAAGCGATAATGAACCTTCATTTTCGTGAAAAAATAAAGAAAGCCCTTATGTCCGTAGGGGCTTTCTTTAGCTTTAAAAGGAAAGAACAAAAAATTCGAAAGCGCCGAATCATAATTCCGGTACTGTCTGTCATTTTTATTACACCATTTATTGTATTTACGCTTTTTAGTGACAATTCACCGGCAGAAAAAATAGAGAGAGCCAGAAAACTTTTAGCCAAGGCAGCCGATGCAGAGGCAACGATTTATGCAAAAGATGACTATAAGGCAGCACAAAACCTATGGTCGCAAGCCATGAACGAGTGGAAAGCCGGGAACGATAATTCTATTTTTTATAAAAAATTTGGCAAAGCTTCAATCTTAGCCGATAAGGCTATTAGAAAAGCAGAAGATGCATTAGATAAAGCCCGAAGCGAAAAGAAAAATTGTGAAAACGCTTATAATCAGAAAATAAAAGAAGTTCGAAACTATGTGGCTTATATTGACGAAGTGCTACAAAATTTTCCTGTTTCAAAAGTTGATCGTCAATATATTACCAAATTAACTATTACCATGAAAGAAGCCGAATCGGCTTATGAACGGGGCGAAATAAAAAAAGCCCTTTCAAACATTTCTTCAATAGAAACTCCGCTCAGAAATAAATACCAAGAATTAAAACATTGGATAAATAATTATTTTGCAAGTTTTCCCAAATGGAAGAAACTGAATGAAGAAATGAAACTTTATTCAAAGCAAGAACAGACGGTTGCGTTGGTAATCGACAAATTTGCAAAGAAATGCTATGTGTACAAGAATGGAGATATTGTTAAGGAGTTCTCTGTAGAACTTGGTCCCAACTGGGTTGGCGATAAGCAGTTTAGCGGCGATAATGCTACTCCGGAGGGCAAATATCATATAACCAAAAAGAAAAACGGGAAGAAAACCAAATATTACAAATCACTCGAGATTAATTATCCTAACGAAGAAGATAAAGCACGATTTGAGAAAGCACAGCAGCTTGGTCTCATTTCACGAAAAGCAAAAATTGGAGGATTAATTGCGCTGCATGGAGACGGTGGTAAGGGTATCAATTGGACAGAAGGTTGTGCGGCTCTCGAAAACAAGAATATCGATTACTTGTTTGATTTGTGCGACATTAACACACCTGTAGCCATTGTTGGTTCTTTAATTCCGTTGGATGAAATTATCAAAAATCAATAGTTTTCAAAAAATTCTTATATTTCCAACCCAAAAGATTGTAATGAATATGGAATCTTCAGAAATTACATCTCCAAACATATCAAAGATTCGAACAATTTGGGTTTTTATTTTTGTTAACCTATTGCTTATGGTAGCTATTGTTGGTTTCAGTTATTGGAATATCGATAAGATTAAAGAATTTTCATTCCGTTTTTTTGATTTTCCCGATCCCATACATTATATCAAATCTGATTCTATCAGAGTTAAAAAACAGATAGTAGAGATTCAAAAGCGAATAGAGCTTCATAATCGTAAATTAGAAAGCTTCATTCCTAATGAACCGTTTATGATAATCAATACAACGACCAATTCTTTTGTACTCAGGACGCGAAAAAAAATCATTCGAGAAGGAGTTGTTTCAACCGGAAGCTACACCCAACTTGAAACCGAAGATGGGAAAAAGTGGATTTTTAAAACTCCCAAAGGACAGTTTAAAATTCAGGGTAAAGTGGAAGATCCATTATGGATAAAACCAGATTGGGCTTACATTGAGGAAGGATTACCCGTGCCACCTAAAAATCATCCCGATCGATATCAATATGGAACCTTAGGCGATTATGCTCTAAGCCTTGGTAAAGGATATTTTATACACGGAACCCTTTATCAACGTTATCTTGGATTGCCCGTTACTCATGGATGCGTACGCATGGGAGACGAAGATTTAAAGATTGTTTATAAATCTTTAGAAATTGGCTCAAAAGTGTATATTTATTGAGCAATTATGTTAAATGTTTGAGTTTGAATATGAATCTAAAAAAGAATTTTATCCGAATCCTTGACACCCTAAGAAGTATCCCTTCAAAATTTTATATTATTACCATGGGTATCCAATTCCTATTGATTTCAATCATAGTTATTATCTTTGGATTAGTCCCCGTTAAGAGGGAAATAAACAAAATTGGAAAAATAGTATCAGACTCAAGTAACATAAAACAACGAGTAGAGACCAAAACTGAACTTCTTAACAGATATTTATTAGCAAAGCATCACGAATCAGTTTTGTCCAACACCATCGAATTAGCCAAGGCTGATTCAATAGCTCTGATAATCGATCTACAGGATAGTGTTGTAAAAATATCTTTCAAAGGTGTTGATTTACAAGTTTCACGAATTACCGAGATTATTAAAAACTCAGGTCTGCGAAAAATGCCGTTTTTAATGCTCGACAGTTTATTTTCAGGACCTTTTTACATTGAAAAGGATTTCTCGTCAATTGAAAAATTTCCGATTGTTGTAAAAAAGGCCCCGAAAGATACCATTGAAGCGGAACAACTTAATAAAGCCCCGGAATTACCAAAGCAGTCTGATGTTTTTTTCTTTTTTATCGTGAACGAACATTTTATCATTGAAGTGGCTCAAAATGAGAATGAACTCATTGGTAATCCAAAAGTTGTAAAACAATACAGAAAAAAGAAACGCGATTGGATTCGTCAACGAAATATCGACCAAATAAAAGATTCTCAGAATCCAAATTATATCTATCAACTTACAGTTAAAATCCCACGCGAGGAAGCACGATCTATATATCGAGCACTTCCCGTTTATCCGGTTGTGTTAATTCGTCATTAAATAAATAAACAAGGCTTACTCGGAAGCCTTGTGGGGTTATTTGCTTTTTCTATTTCCTTTGCATGTGCTAATTCCAAAAAGGGAATAAATGACACAAATCCTAGTCAGGCTTGTAACAAATAGAACGAGAGCAAAAATGAGCAAAATAATTCCAAGAGTTCCCGAAATTATATCTGCGTAAAATAGAATAGCGAGCACGGTTGCAATTACTAATCGAATTAATCGATCGATGAATCCTACATTTTTTTTATAGTTGTAAATTTTATAAGCTGAATTCAAGTTATAAATGCAACTTTTTGATTTAACAAATTTAGTAATAAAAATTCAATAGGCGATAAAAATCCCAGTTTTTTTCTTGGTCTGTTATTTAACTTGTGTTGAACATATTGGATGTC
>Ga0208198_1002460_pt1 | contig 13824 bp, 13 predicted proteins | sample AD_JPNTR2_MetaG_FD_184446 | JGI IMG/M metagenome (GOLD analysis project Ga0208198, IMG submission 184446) | Active sludge microbial communities of municipal wastewater-treating anaerobic digesters from Japan - AD_JPNTR2_MetaG (SPAdes) (version 2) | ecosystem: Engineered > Bioreactor > Anaerobic... | reverse complement strand
CAGTATTGTGAAAAGTCGCAATCCCTTCTAAATGAGGTCTGGTTTCCTACCCCTCGATGTTTTTTTCCTGTTTGATTTCAATAAAATACAAATAGGGTTGTGCAAGTTTTTCGTTTTCCACATAGTTTATGGAAAAACATTGCTGCAATATTGCCATTATTGACTCCTTTTATCTAACCATATAAATTTTTTGCCTTTTTCATCGAAAAGGCAGGAATGCTGTTAAAAATTAATAAATTTAGGAAACCTTAGTAACCTAATTTATTTAATTTTCAAAGAGCAGCTTTAAACCAAAAAAATCTTATAAACCAAAATTAAAAAATGCAAGAAAAAAATACTATTGAATTAAGTCTAATCTTTCACTCCACGAAAGGGTACAATGGAAATATTTCGGAAATATTGCCGTTGGTGAAAATCTTTTTTTAACCTTCTAAAATAAAAAATAAGGGGGTATGCAGGTATTGAACAGAAAGCTATACCTTATCGCCTATGATATTTCAGATGAAACGAGGCTTAACCGTGTGAGACATTTTCTTAAAGGTTATTCTACTGGTGGACAGAAGTCTGTATATGAGTGCTTTCTTACTGAGAACGAATTGCATTATGTAATAAAAAAATTGAAAACTTTAATTGATGAATCGTCTGACCGCATACACATTTTTACTATGGATGCAAGAAGCAGAACCCATACGCTCGGCATAGCTGTTCAGCCTCATGACCCCTCTTATTTTTTTATAGGATAAGATATGTGGCCTGAATCAATAAATTATTTTAAAAATCCTGAACTTTTTAACGTTGAACTTTGAACTTTTAGAATATGGGAACACTGTATATAGACAAAAAAGATGTGGTTATTAAACTTGATGGGGGTGCTTTAGCGTTTTATGCAAATGGAAAAAGGGAAGGTATGGTTCCAATTGCGCCCCTTAAAAGGGTTATAGTTGTGGGAAATGTCACAATTGAGACATCTGTTTTACAAAAATTTTTAGATGAGGGGATTGACGTGATGTTCCTTTCAGGAAGAAGGACAAAGTATTTTGGAAGGCTTGTTGGGAAGCTTCACAATAATGCACTTCTCAGGGTTAAACAATATGAAAAATCCCTTTTATCGAATTTAAATATCTTTCCTATCATGTTTTCCTGTGAAATAGTGGAAAGAAAAATCAACAGTCAGATTAATTTTTTAAATGATGCTATAAAAGAACGGCCAGATTTGAGGTCTTCTTTAAAGGATAGTATTAACACATTAGAAAAAATACTGGATAATGTCAGACAGTTAAAAAGGGAATTTCCATATCAGGTTAATAGATTACACGATGATCTTATTCTTATTTTAATGGGTTATGAGGGAAGTGCAGCATCAGGATATTTTTCTGCATATACTAAACTGTTCCCTGATTCGCTAAATTTTAAAAACAGAAATAGAAGACCTCCCCTTGACCCTGTAAATTCCATGCTTTCTTTATGTTATACCCTTCTTCATTATAATGTGGTCCGTGAATTAGAAATGATAGGTCTTGACCCTTTTATTGGCTTTTATCATAGATTTGAATATGGCAGAGAATCTCTTGCCTGTGATCTTGTAGAGGTTTACAGAACAGAGGTTGATAGATTTGTATGGCAGGTTTTTAGAGAACGGAGTTTCATTGAAAGAGATTTTTCATACGATGATATAAAGCCTGGTTGTTATATGAAGAAAGGGGCAAGGGAAAGATTTTATTTTCTCCATGAAGAATGGGCAAAAGGAATAAGACCTAAACTAACTGAAGAGGTAAGAATACTTGCAAGCAAAATAACTGGGGGTATGTCCGATGGAGAGAACCCTTTATCTGAATGAAAAAAAAGGGCTTGAAGTAATGAGGGATGGGCCTTCTATTTGGGTGAAAGAATATGGATTGGCCGGACGCAGAATACCAGCAAGATTAATAGAACATGTGGTTATAATGGGTAATGTGAAGCTTGACGCCGGGGTTATAACCCTTTTTACAGAAAATAATGTGCCCATTACTTTTATGAACAATAAAGGCAATGAGGTAGCATTGACAATCCCTTTTAACCACCTGAATAATGCTCGCTATCATGACCAGCGGAAGATATTGGAGAGGGAAAAACATATTGATTACTATAAACAATGGCTTGAGAGCGAAAGAAGAAGAATTCAGTTAAAGGTAATCAAAAAACTTTCAAAAAAAGTCGCCAATGTATTTATCAAGCATGGTTTCAAGGAACAGGATTATAAGGATTTTATAATGAGAAACCTTCAGGTAGGTGAAAAGAAGAAAAGGATCGTGGAAAACATAATCGGTAATCTCATGAGAGAAATGATTTTAAAAAGCATTGTTTCAACTGGTCTTGACCCACATTTGGGTATTATAAACCGAAGAAATAATTATGGCTTAGTTTTTGATTTATTTTATGCCATAGAACCTGAGGCAGACCTTCAAACAATACAGTTTTTCCAATCAACAAAAGATAAGGATTTTATTTATATGAGTTCAACAGGCTTGAAGATCGAAAAAGAGGGTATAAAAAATATCGTCCATCGCTTTGAGAACAAAAAGAGTATGGTTAAAGAATTTATAGAGAATATTCTCGATGGTCATTTCGAAACAGTTAGAAGCATTAAGTTATTGAGATAGGTTAAAAATAAAGGGGTCATTTTATGACATCCAACTATCTTGTCTGTTATGACGTAAGAGATGAGGTAAGATTGATGAAAATTTATAAATTGATGAAGAAAAGAGGGCTTCATATTCAATATTCTGTTTTTCATTGTAGACTTTCAAGGGATGAATTGTTAGAATTAAAAACATCTCTAAGGAATATAATTGAACAATCTATGGATGATATAAGAATTTATCCCCTTCCAACAGATATGAAGGTCGTGGTTATGGGTCAGGGTGACAGAATCCCTGAAGGCGTTACTGTATTGTTGTAGTGTATAAAGATAAAGGCCTTATTTTTATGGATGGTTTTATCATGATTTATCAAATTTTCACGTTTACAATTGAGGCAATTGATGAATTAGATCTCCCTTATTTTAAAGGTTCTACATTCAGAGGCGGTTTTGGAAATGTCTTTAAGCGGGTTGTATGTGTTTTTAAAAATAAGGACTGCAAGGATTGTATGCTCAAATCGAGCTGTATCTATGCCTATATATTTGAGACTGCCCCTGGCAGTGATGCCAGCATTCTTAATATGAATAAATATGAAAAGATACCCCATCCATTTATAATAGAGCCTCCCCTTGAGACAAAAAAAATATACGAAAAAGGAGAGAGAATAAATTTTAATCTTGTTTTAATAGGCAGGGCAAATGATTATATGCCTTATTTTGTCTATGCCTTTGACGAACTGGGCAAAATCGGTATAGGAAAAGGTAGAAAGCCATATAAATTGCTTTTTGTTTATGCAGATAATGAACTGATTTATGATACAGAAAACAAAGCAATAAGGAACGTCCCTGCTAAAAAGATTTCTCTTGATGGTTTGAATGATTTTGAAAATGTTAGGGAAGAGACGGAGCTAAATATACAATTTGTCACCCCTGTCCGGATAAAATATAATAGAGCATTCTCTTCAGAACTTCCTTTTCATGTCCTCATAAGAAACCTTCTAAGAAGGGTTTTGCTACTTTATTTTTTTCATTGCGAAAAGACCATCCCTCCCTATGACCACAAAATAATCATACAAGAGGCAGAAAAGATAATAACAATAAATAGTAATCTTAAATGGTGGGACTGGGAAAGGTATTCGAACCGCCAGAAAACGAAAATGTTTATGGGCGGGGTCGTTGGAGATATCACTTACAGAGGAAAGCTCAAACCCTTTTCGCCATTGCTTAAGGTGGGAGAAATTATTCACATCGGTAAAGGCACTGGTTTTGGACTTGGAAAATACAAAATAAAAGGTTTCTAAAAAATAATCTATTTTTCAACAAATTTTTATTGACATATCTTTGTTTAATATCTTACAAGTCTATTGATAGCTTGATTGGGAATTAAGCTATTTAAAACCTGCATTTTAAAAATAAAAAAAACAGCAAGGCAGTATAATGGATAATAACCAAAGAGATATACTTGTTGCTGTTACAGGTCTAACTCCTCAAGTTATAACAGAGACAATCTATGCCCTTTCGCAGAAGAAGCTGCCCATACTTATTGATGAAATCTGCATCATAACCACAGCCATAGGAAAAAAAATTATTGAAGAGACACTTATAAAAAAAGGCATTTTGGCAAATTTAATTGCTGAATATGATTTAAAACCCATTGAAATTACAGATAGATCATTTATTGTAGCAAAAAATGATGAGGATTCAGAAATAAAAGACATCATCACCGAATCAGATAATGTAATTATAGGGGATATAATAACCTCAACGATAAAAAGGCTTGCATCTGACCCCAATACAAGGCTTCACTGCTCCATCGCAGGTGGAAGAAAGACTATGAGTTTTTATCTGGGTGCAGCTTTGCAACTTTTTGGTAGACCTCAGGACAGGCTATATCATGTCCTTGTCTCCCCTGAATTCGAATCAAACCCTGACTTTTTCTATAAACCAAAGAAAAACAGGATTATAGAGGTAAGGTCTTCCGATAACAGTATAAAAAAACTAAATACGAAATATGCATGGATACAACTTGCGGAACTGCCATTTATAAGGCTTGGTGAGAAGTTGAGTTTGAAAGGTAAAAATTTTAAAGAGCTTGTTGAGGAAGGACAAAAAGAGATTGACTTAGCAACGACCCAGCCAGAACTCACAATCAATATTTACGAAAGGTCAGTAAAGGTTGGTAAAAATGTGTTTTCGGCTTCACCGGTTCAACTGATGATATACATCGCTTTTTTAAGACAGAAAATTACAAAATGCATTCACAAAGATAGAAAATACTGCCTTGATTGCACTGATTGTTTTATTCCATTAAATGATTTAAGAAAAAAGGAGATGTTTGAATCCATAATAGACGATTATTTAAAAATGTATCATGGAAATATAGAAAAGAAGGAAGAGTTGCAAAAAAGATGGGATAAGCAATTAACCTTATCTGATATTTTGCGACAGAACATAAGCAAGATAAATAAGAAACTGAAAGAACATATAAGGGAATCATCTTTGCTGCCGTATTACATAATCACAAATGAAAAGATATATGGTGGCACAAGATATGGTGTTAAAGTGGAAAAGAGCAAAATAAAAATAGAATAGACGATGAATTATATAGTGGTTGGACAATAAAAACAGCAATGTTTCGGCAATATTGCTTTTGTTGAGATTAGGCACAGAAATTGAGATAGTTATTTCATGAATGAAGGGGGCAAGACACTAAAACAGGGAAAAACAATCAAGGAGTGAGTTAATAAGCATGTTTACAATGCTTGATGACAAGAACATAAATAATATTTTTAGTCTCTTCAATCATATAAATAACCCTGTAGAGTCCTATTCTAAGGGAATATTCACCTTTATGATTTCCAACAAGAGGCTTGCCTTCATGTGGCGATTCTTGAAGGGATTATATTTTTTTAAAAATTCTGAGAAAATGTTTTTTAACAGAAATATTTATTCGAACAAGGTATCTAACTGCCTCACGAGAAAACTCTATAGAGTATTTTATTTAAGAGCTAACCTGGGTTTCGCCTCATCAAGGGATATAGCATCTTTTTCTTTCACCTCTTTTTTCGCCTTTCTTATTGCCTCTCTCTCTTCCCTCTTGGACAGAATATCTATAGTCTCTAAAAGGCCTTCATATTCTTCGCTGCTCATAATCACCGCTTTACTTACACCGTTTTTTGTAATGGTAAATCTATCATATTTGCTTTCAACATCGTTTATTATTGCAGAAAGGTTCTTTTTTGCCTCTACCAGAGGTATTGTTTTTGTCATAATCTTACCTCTCATTAAACAATCCTTCACAGGGGGTTTAAATGTCATTTAATGAACAGGAATTTCATACAGTAGTTTTAGATAAGGAGGAGAAATTAAAATGCTAAAAACTGTAAATTTTCAAATAGAAATAATCACCCCTATGTTTCTGTCGGGTGCAGATCAGAGAAAAGCAGAACTGAGAGCACCTAGTATAAAAGGATTATTGCGATTTTGGTGGAGGGCATTGCAATCAACATCAAAGATAGATGAGTTAATACAAAGAGAAAATGACATATTCGGTAGTGGCGGAGAGAATGGCGGTGGAGGAAGCAGCTTTTCGTTGCGAGTGGCATATGAACACCTAGAGACAAGCAAAGAAAAATTTCCAAAGCATAACATAATGGTCACAAGTAAAAGTAAGGGTGGAACATTTTCTGTCAATATCTTGGAATACCTTGCATATGGTACATACGAATATAAAAAGGGGGAAGGAAATGTTTTTCTGAGAGATTGGATCAAGCCGGGTAACAAATTCCATATTGGTATGACTTTTTTCAAAGAAAAGCACATAAATGAAGTTCTAAAGTCAATGTATGTTTTTAGCCTCTTTGGTGGCATTGGGTCAAGAAATAGGAATGGTTTCGGTGGTTTTACAATATTAAATTTCGATGAAGTATTTGGCTCTTTATCAGGTATAGGTTCATCAAAAGATGCTTACAGCAGGGATAGTATCGTTAGTCTTGTAAAAAAAGCCGAAAACCAACCGTTTATGTCTTTTACGCAAGGAACCAAACTTTTTCGATCAAAAATAATTCATAATACCTGGGATAGCGCATTGGCCGATATAGGCAAGATTTATCGATCTGCGAGGGAAAGCTTGGAATCAAAACATTCTTATGAAAAAAGGCAATACATAGGAGCGCCAATAATTGTAAACAAAAAAGAAAAATCATTTCTTGATCGTCATTCTAAACCTTATTTTTTAAGAATTGTCCGAAAAGGCTCCCAATACCACTCGTATATTCTTTATCTACCCTCACAATATGCGGCTGGTCTTGATGAGGACCAATTTGGAAAACCGATTAATCATGCTCAAGTTAATGATAATTTTATAAAAATATGTGATGAGATGAACGGCTATCTATCAAAAAACATGGAAACCGTTTTGTAAATACGGAGGAAAATGTATGGACGAACAGCTTATAGTAAAGAAGATACAGGCGCTTCTTCATGACCCGCCTGAAAAACCAATCATCCTCGGAAGAATAGGACATGAGGGGAGAGCTCGGGAGGTCTTAGGCCGTATCATTGATAATGCTCATATCCCCGATGATGTGAAGAATGCTGACCATATAGCATCTGCTGCTGACCGCATCAACTTACCAAAGGACAAAGATTTTGTATCCGATTTTCTGAAAGAACCTGTCATAATTCATCCGCTTTCAGGAAAGAAATTTGATCTTAAAAGTCTTGCTCAGCTTGATATTGGCGAAATTACAAGCACAGTCGATAATGCCATTTCCCGTCTTATAGACAAGTATTCAAAAAACAATGAAACCCTATATCTTTCCCTATGGAGGGAGCTTGCAGAATATTTGAAGTTTGAGGAAGTCAAAGGATCATGTCTTGGTCAATTATGGGAACTCCTTCCTGCTGACACAAGGATTCCTGACCATTCCATATGGGAGCATAAGCGAGTAACATCAGCGATAGCAGGCGCCTTGCCAAAACCTGCCTTTCTCCTTTTTACTATAGGTCCAGTTCAGGATTTCATAGCTACAGCAAGAAAAACTCAAGATCTCTGGTCTGGCAGTTATCTCCTATCATATCTTGCATGGAGTGCAATGAAGGTGGTTATTGATATATTTGGACCGGACAGCATTATCTTTCCTGATCTTTGCAAGCAGCCAATTGCAGATCTTTGGCTTATTGAAAAAGGATTAACTATTGATAGTCCTGAAAAAGAGGAACTGTCCTCCCCTACATTGCCAAACCGTTTTTTTGCAATAATACCCGAAAAAAACGCCAAAGATGTTGCTGACCAAGCAAAACAAATTGTATATAAAACATTTCAGGAAATCTGCAGTTCAGTAAGAGAGAAAATAGAAAAAAGAATCGATATCGATAGCCAGGCATGGGTCAGCTTATGGCACAGACAAACAAAGGATTTTATGGAAGTGTATTGGGCATGCATTGCCATTGAAGACCCTGTCCATTTCCTTGAGCAATACAAAAAATTATTTAACCTTCCATCAGAATGGGCATTTGAATTGCTATTCAAAGAGTATGAGATAAAGGGTTTTAAACCAAACATCGGCACCCTTTATGGGCAAATTTATCGTCTTGCCGACAAGGCGCTCGGCAGTCGAAAAAGTGTCAGAAACTTCCATCAGACCGATGAACCAAATCATAAGTGCACTTTATGTGGAGTGCGAGAGCCGGTACATCCCGGTCTATACAATAGTCAAAGCTGTATTGAAAACTTTGGTGCATTAAGGGCATTCTGGCAAGATAAAATGTTAAAAACCTTCCCTGATATTAGAAGTTCTGAACGGCTTTGTGCTGTATGTCTAACAAAAAGGTTATCGCCAAAATATTATTTCAGAGAATATAAAAAATATGAGATTAATAATAATTTCCCTTCGGTAAATATGATAGCAACTTCTGCATTTAAACTACGCGTAATTGATAATATGGATAATCTTAGTATTTTTGTAGCAGTTAAGAATTATGTAGAAGCTGTCAAAAATTTAGCCGGAGAAAGATGGAATGGAATTCCAACGCCAATGGTTAAGAGGGCATGTAGGAATCAAGAAAGCTTTGATTTTGCTTCATTAGAAGGGGACTGGCTCTACAAAGATGTCTTTGATAATAAGAAAGCCTGTCAGGAAGAATTCAGCAACAAGTTTTCAATAGAAGAGTTTGAACAACTTTTTCAAAATGCCAAACAAGCTCAACGTAAACTCTACGAAACGATAAAATCGTTCGAAAAAGAAACAGGCAAAGAGATAGGTATACCGTCAACATATTATGCAGTTCTCCTTATGGATGGTGATAATATGGGTAAATGGCTCTCAGGGGAAAATGCGCCTACGATTGAGAACATTATCCATCCATCAGTAAAAAACAGCCTAGATGAGAACTGGAATAGATTTAAGACAATGGAACGCCCTCTTAATCCTTCACTCCATTTGACAACAAGCAAAGCCTTAAGGGATTTTTCCCTTTCTGTTGTGCGGGAAATTGTTGAAAAGGATCATCTTGGCAAACTTGTCTATGCAGGTGGTGACGATGTGTTGGCCTTTGTGAGCCTCGCTGATTTGCTCGATGTTATTAGAAAACTCAGGGCATACTTTTCTGGAAGCTTGTCAATAGATACAGAAAAAAATAGTGTTGAAATTGATTTCAAAAATGGTGCTGGCTTTGTCCCAATAGACGACGAAGGAAGGCCTATTAATGTGGGAAGCAAAAAAATGGTAAAAGGTTTTCTGTTTTCTATGGGGACGAATGCTACTGCCAGTATGGGTATCGTCATAGCCCATCATTCAAGCAACCTCTTTCAAATATTAGAAGAAGTGAGACAATGTGAGAAGGCTGCCAAGAATATGGAAGGGAAAAATGCATTTTGCATAGCGCTTGCAAAACGGGCTGGTGGCACAGAGCACCTTTTATTAAAGTGGTATTACGGTGAGAACTGTTTTGAGAGCATTCCTCTTCTTCAGAATTGGGTCGAAGCTTTTGCCAACGACTATGTATCCACGAAGCTGGTTTATACGTTTAAGACTGAAACAAGGGGGCTTGATAACTTGCCAGATGAAGCAATTTATTTGGAACTCCTCAGGATTGCCGACAGGCATAGAAATAAAAAGATAGAAAAATTCAAGAAGGATGACCTTGAGCAGCTTGTCAAGGGATTGATGTTGCTTGGGGCAGCAAAAAGACAAGATCTCAATGGATTTAAAATAAATGACATGGTGACCTTTTTGTCGATCGCAGCTTTTCTGGGAAGGGAGGGAAATAGATGAGAATTTTTATCGAACCCAATGATGTGCTAATGTTTCGGGATGGCAGACCATTTTCCGGAGGCGATGATCACTTCGCTCGTGGGTCATGCCCACCACCACCGTCGACCATATATGGAGCGCTTCGTTCCCATATTCTCAGTTCGGTATGGTCTGAATTTGACAGTTTCGGCAACCATAATGAGAAGATCCCGGAATATGTCTGTAGAGAGATAGGGACGCCCTATAAAACAGGTACTTTAATTTTGAAACAATTTCTTCTGGCAAAGGTTGGAAAAGCTGGTGTCGAGCCAATTTACCCGATGCCGAAAGATATCTCATGGCAGAAGGGGAAGAGCAAAAAAAATATGTTTTTACCTTCAGTTCGAGATTTTAATGAAACAGATATAAAAACCGATATCCCTAAAGGGCTGCTTCACCTTTGGTATTCGATGGAAGATGCATTAGAGCAAAGCTCGGGTTTTCTTTATGGTTCAGACATGGAGCAATATCTCCTCGGAAAACCTCCACAAAACTTTATAAATCAAAAAGATATTTTTGATTATGAGGAGAGAACTGGCATTAGGAAAAGCAAATTGACACGAAGTGTAAAAGAAAGTGGTCTTTATAGTGTCGAATACTTCAGATTTAAAAAAAATTTTGGTTTTATTGCCGATATTAATGGAATCCAATCTTTACCAGAAAAGGGTATTATCAGGTTAGGCGGTGATCACAGGTCAGCTCGCTATTTTGAAACATCGTGGAACGATATACCAGTTGAACCTATAAGAAAAATAGTTAATGAAAATAAAAGGTTTAAATTAATTCTTTTAACGCCATCTATATTTAAAAATGGTTGGTTGCCTTGTGGAATAAATCCTCAAACAATGAGTGGTCAGATTAGAGGTGTAGATGTAAAACTTGTTGGAGCTTGTCTTGGAAGACCCATTGGAATAGGAGGGTTCGATCTCGCACAAAAGATGCCCAAGATAATGAAGAGGGCTGTTCCATCAGGGAGTGTTTATTTTTTTGAGATTAGAAAAAACAATGTAGACAAAATATTTGAAAATGCTTGGCTAAATTCAATAAGCGATGAGAGAGTTCAAGAAGGTTTTGGAATAAGTTTAATAGGAGGGTATTAATTATGTTCAAAGAAGCGAAAATTATATTTATTTACACCGAAACATCGTTACATTGTGGAAGCGGTTCGAGTCTTGGGGTGGTTGATTTACCAATTCAAAGGGAAAAATATACAGACTACCCTATTTGTCAGGCATCTGGAATCAAAGGTTCTGTAAGGGAATGGTTTGAGATGACATGTAATGAAAATGAGCAAAAAAAGATTCTTTTTACCTTTGGACCTGATTTTGAAAGAGGTGAAGGCGACGCATTTGCTGGTGCTGCAACCTTTACCGACGGGAGGCTTTTGCTTTTTCCTGTCCGTTCGCTCAATGGTCTTTTCGCATATACTACTTCCCGGTTTGCCTTGAATCGGTTCAAACGTGATGCTCAAATGGCTGGTGCTGATATTCAGTGGGTTGTACCTTCCGAAACAACACAAAAGGTATTAGGAGCAAATAACAGCGGGGTAGGGATTTCTGCACAGAATAAGATTGTCCTTGAGGAATATACTTATGATTTTGAAGAAAATAGCGATGTTACAGAAATAGCAAAATGGATAGCAACGAATGCAATTCCAAAAGGTCAGGAATATAATGATTATTGGCGAAAAAAAGTAGAATCAGATCTTGTCATTCTTCCTGATGGTATATTCAGAGACTTTGTTAAACAATCCACCGAGGTTCAAGCAAGAATAAGGATTAACAACGAAACAAAAACAGTTGACAAGGGAGCACTCTTTTATGAGGAGGCTCTTCCTTCCGATTCGTTGCTCTATTCAGTTGTTATGGCTCATGATCCGGCAGTTGATAAGGCTAAAAGACCTGAAGGGCTCCAGGATTCAAAAGATATCATGAAATTTTTAGGGAAACTTGATGGAAAAAGACTTCAGCTTGGGGGGGATGTTACGATAGGAAAAGGTATAGTAAACCTGAGATTCTTAAAAGGAGGCGAATGATATGGAAACATCAAACGAACAGAAGAGAGCTAGGAAAGCATGGGAATTAGTAAATAGCGTTTCAGATCAAGTAATAGAGAAGTACTCTTCTCTTTCAAAAAGTGCTCCTGTTATGATACTTACAAATGGCCTTGGCCAAACTCTTGCGTTTTTTATTTCTAAATCAAACGGCAAAAATGAGTACTCACTTTTATACAGACATCTTGATTTATGGCTTTCTGAGAATGTTGTATGGTCGGCAGACAATACCGGAAGAAAGGAACTCATTGAACGGGTCATAAATGAAAACACGCAGGGATATAGAATGGCGACGGAAGAGGCTTTGGCTTTTCACTCGTGGATTAAAAGATTTGCAGGGGCGAAAGTTCCTGAAGATGATGGAGGTAAAAAATGAACATCCGTGCGCCGCTACCGAAAGATACTTCTTATATCTTTAAAAATTATGATTTAAAAAAAAGCAATGTTGGACTGCTTTTTAATAAATATGTTTTTTCATGGCAAGATGATTGGAAAATGAAGGAAGGCAAAAAAGATTTTCTGAAGTATATACATGATATCTTTGCTTCTCAAAAGCTAAATAGAGAATACATTGCATTACAAATTCGCCAGGAAAGCGTATGCAAAGGATTTGAAGAATCTGGTTGGTTTGTAAAACGATTCGAACTTAAAACAAAGACACGTTTAATTTTGGGGCTTGGCGGAACGAACGTGCTTGAAACAGGTATAACTCTTCATCCGCTCTATGGGTTTCCCTATCTTCCTGCGAGCGGATTGAAGGGATTGGCTCGTGCATATGCTGAGATATCAGAAGCACTATCTCCTGAAGAGACTATTGCTATATTCGGTTCTGAAGATAAAGATCCTCAAAATGCAATGTATAATCGCCTAGGGAATGTCGTATTTTTGGATGGTTTGCCCAAAACATTTCCAAAGCTTGATCTCGATGTAATGAACCCCCATTATAGTGAATATTATCAAGAAAAAAAAGATAATAAAGACAATTTAATACCACCAGGGGATTATTTTAATCCTGTTCCAATTTTTTTTATTGCTGTTTCAGAGGGGGAAACATTTTCTTTTGTTTTGATTTCCAGAGATAGTGAATGCATTAAAAAAGCAATCTATTGTTTGATAGGTGGACTAACCGAGTTGGGAGCAGGTGGCAAAACAAATGTCGGATATGGATATTTTGAATCACCGTCAGCCGAGAAAGCGACGAAAGCCGAAGAAACAATTGACGGAGACACAATAAAACGAAAACCATTTGAAATTGAAAAAAAGATCTTTAATGACGTCACAATTATTTATAACCCGGGTAATCGCTCCCTAACAACTACTGTTGAAGGCAAGAAGGCTTTTGTTGAGCATATTAAAGATGAGTTTATCCCTGAGCATCTCTGGCTTAAACTGAAGAAAGATAAAAAAATAAAGGCCTCTATTGTCGTTGAGCCTCTTGGGAATGCTTTTAAAATTATCAAAGTCGAAGGTTGACAGAATAGTTATGCCATAGCTTCTTTGCTTAGAAGAAAAAATAAGTTAATAAGTTAAATTATCTTTGCAATGAAGAAAGAAATGTTTATAACCACTATTCGTGATTTCTATGTAAACCCTATCTTTAAGATTATCGAGAGGGGTATGGTTCTCCTCGCATATTCTGACAAAATTATATTGGTTATCGGGCTGAAAAAAGGGTGATGGGCACATTGCATGAAACTAATTAAGGTTTATAGATGGTTATCCCTGGTATGTCATCAAAGTGTTTGTCAAGGGTGAATATGGAAAGATCATATTCAAGGCTAATAGCAGCAATCAAAATATCTGATAAAGGAATCACTATACCTTTTTTTCTCAAGGTAGAAGAGAGTGTGGCTGATTTT
>Ga0208198_1002452_pt1 | contig 13870 bp, 9 predicted proteins | sample AD_JPNTR2_MetaG_FD_184446 | JGI IMG/M metagenome (GOLD analysis project Ga0208198, IMG submission 184446) | Active sludge microbial communities of municipal wastewater-treating anaerobic digesters from Japan - AD_JPNTR2_MetaG (SPAdes) (version 2) | ecosystem: Engineered > Bioreactor > Anaerobic >... | reverse complement strand
CGCTTTCGGATCAGTACACCGACGACGGGGACATCATGGAGGGGCAGGTATTCGGGTTTCTCGGAGCGTGGGCGCGGAGCACTCTGTCAGGGCTGCGTGCCCTGGATTAGGCAGCCTCATTGGTGCTGGATACGCGGACATTGCAACGCCTGGAATGTGGGCTCTTACGGCCCTGCTGACGAGCGCTGAGACATGTGACACTCTCTAATTGTGGCCACTGGATTCAGGTTCATGATAGATAGCATTTGGGAATAGTTCCGGACGCCTTGCGGTGTTGCCGGGCTGAGGGATGGTTTCAAAAGACAAGTGTGGAGGGCTGACGACGGGCAGGCCAATGCCATTGCGTTATCTGAGGAGGTGCGTGAAATGAAGGAGAAGCTCAGGGTGAGGGCTGTTGCCATGGTTGTTTTGGTGGCGGCAATAGTCTTTGGCTCCACGGTTTGCATCGGGGCGGCGGAGGTGCCTGCTAGCGGCCGCCTGAGGGTGGGGATTATCAGTTTCACGGGTTCTTTCAATTATCAGTTCGTTCAGTATGCATCGAATTGTCTGTCCGACACGCTGGTGGGCATCAAGAGGTTCGAGGTTGTTGAGAGGGAGCACATAGAGCGCATACTCTCCGAACAAAGGTTTCAGGTGTCAGGTGCTGTAAATCCTGATACTGCGGTCCGGCTCGGCGAGTTGCTCGGCATTGATTATGCATTCGTCGGGTCGCTCGACAGATGCGAATGCAAGAGCGAGTTTTGGACGGATAAGGACGGCAAGAGGCATTACTATTACGCTGGATCTGCAGAGGCTTCCATCAGGATCATCGACATGTCTACAGGGGCCATTCTTTCGAGTTTTCGGGTGACTGGCACAGGCAGCGATAATTCATCTACGTCGGCTGCGTGTATGAATGCGATAAGATCGTGTTTTGGCTCTTCCTTGCAGACGAAGATCGCTTCCGCTTTTCCCATTGTCGGGAGGGTGCTCGAGTTCCGGAGCAAGAAAGAGGTCTATATTTACACGGACGAGGAGGGTGTGCTTACCCGAGGAAGTGACTTTCGGATATTCCGCCCCAATGTGATTTCCGTAGGCGATCCGGGAATGCAGCATCAGTTCATGTCCGCTGACGAGGTGGGCGTGGTGAGAATTGAGGCCGTTCACGGGACTGTAGGCAGGGGCAAGGTTGTGGAGTCGTCAGGGGAGATAATGGCTGGCGACTACGCCGTCGAGATTCAGGGATACATGACTGCAGGAGAGGCGATAACGGGGATTTTAGGGGTGGTGGCTCTGATAGCCATGTTGGCGCTGCTTTCAAGCCTTCAGTGACGGACCTTGGCGGTCCTGCTGACAAAGGCAAAAGGGCCTCTTCTGCCAACTCATCCTTGAAACCAGCCGACTTGTCCGCAGTCGGCGTAACCTCCTCCGAGCTGCCGGAATCGGGGAAGTACAGAGGTTATGTGGGGATGCTGGCGAATAGTAGGAGCAGAATATCAGAGGCGGTGCAGTGGAATTGAGGACATGTCCTTGTTCATCGAATTACCTGGGCCAAGCGGTTGATGCCGTCAAGGCGGGCCGATTTGGAAGATTTGCGCTTGTTCTCCGGGGGTCGCAGGAAGCCGCGGGGGCTCGGCGAGCGATTCTTACGCAGGTAGACGCCGGGGCGGTTTTCGACGTACCCGTCTACACCTTCGATCAACTGGCAACAGTCCTCATGCGTCGGCTCGATATTGAACCGAAGGGCAGTGTCAGCGAGATCCAACGTGAACTTTTGGTCGCGGCGGCGCTTGCTCAATGCAAGATCGCAGGCGAGTTGGGACCGTTGGCACAGGGGGCGGAGAGGGATGGGGTGGCCCGATCCCTGGCAGAACTTTTCGCTGTGATGGACGGCGCGGGGCTCGATCCTGAAAGACTGGAAAAAGCTCTCATCACCGGCTCCGGCGGGGGGATGGAGATGGTCTCCAACTTTGGCCATGATGCCGTCGACAATCTCAGTCCGTGCATCAATGCGAACCGGATCCCGAGTGCGCATGCTGCCGACGTTCTAAGCGTCTGGAGAAGGTATTGCGAGCTTCTTGATTTCACGGGCCGAGCTGAGCGAGGGCGCTTGTACTCCGCTATTGCCCAGTCTCTTCGCTCTGCCGAAGGCAGGAGCCGACATGGCCTTGAGTCTGTCCGAGTGGCCGGGTACGCGTGGATCGGGGGGCTGGAGGCGGTTCTCCTCTCTGCCCTGGCCGAGGCGAGCGTCGACGTCGAGATAGAGCTGCGTTGTCCACCAGGTCATGGCGGGTATGCTCTCGATGCCATGGAGGAGGCGGTGAGCCCTGCCCGAGTGGTCGGTGTGGAGCTTCCCGCTAGGCAGACGCCGCCGCGCCTCATTGCTGCTGCGGGGCCGAGGCGTGAGGCGTGTGCGGTTGCGCGGGAGATTAAAAGGCTCATAGTGGACGAAGGAGTCCGCCCTGCACAAGTATGTGTGGCGAGCGCGGATTCCGAGGGCTTTGTGCCCATGTTCCTTGAGGCCCTCGATGAATTCCAGGTGCCGGCCACTGTCTCGCGCAAACGTTTGATGATCGAGTCCAGCCTGGTACTGGACTGTCTTGAAGTCGCCCGGCTGCTCGGTGCGATCGGGCGCCCGTTCGATATTATGCCGCTTGTGGCCAGCCCCTACCTAGGGCTCGGTCCGCGCAGGGCCGGGCAGATTGCCCGCGCTATTAACCTCAAAGGATTGGAACTGCCCCTTGCAGGCTGGGAGGCAAAGCTCGAAAAATGTGATCCTTCGGGAGATTGCGATGGGCAGCGGTACGCGGCGCTTTTGGCGGAGGCTGCAGAGCAAGCTGAAGATGTGAGAAGGGCGAGCGGAAGCTCGGGACTGGCCGGTTATGTTGATGGCTTTAGGGCTGCCCTTGCGCGTTTGGGCATGCCGGACCGGATCTTTGCGTTGCCTGGTGATCCAATGCTTGGGGCTGAAGAATGGATGGCATGGGCTACGTTCCATTCGTTGCTTTTGGAGATATCCAATGCTCGGGATGTTTGGGATGCATCACGTGAACCGACTGCGAGTTCTATGGCCGGTTGGACCGATTTCTACTCCCTCCTTTCTTTCGCTGCAGGCAGAAGATCGTTCGCCCTCAACAGGCCTTCGCCTAATGGGGTAGAGGTGATGGGCCTGGACCGCGCGGCTTCGTGTGATCGGGAGTTTTTGTTTGTATCAGGTTTGGGTGAGCAGATGCTGCCTCGGCGCAGGCGCAGGCCGTGGATGCTTCAGGAGAGCGATGTTCAGGCTTTGGCAAGGGCGGGCGTGTCCCTTGAGCCGATGGGCAACGGAGCAGAGGCCGACAGGCATGTATTCAACACGCTGGTGCACTCGCGAGCGGAGAGGATCTACTTGAGCTATGCTACGGCCAAGGAGGATGGTTCGCTGGCCCGACGCTCGTTCTTTGTAGACGAGCACCTGAGAAGCCTCGGCGTTTCAGATGCCGATGAGCACGAAATAACCCAGACGGTGCCTGCCAGTTCGGTCTTTCCCATGCGATGGGACGATGTGGCGAGCAAGCGGGAGGCGAGGATGAGGTCTCTTTGGAGTATGGGGCGGGTGAATGCCGCCGGGATGGGGTCGATGCCTGCTGAGCCCAAGCCCGAAGCCGGGGCATGTTTATGGTTGCGGAACCGCGACGTGGCCTTTGCCAAGCTTGCTGAAGTGTGGCTCAGGCGGCAGGTTGCTGAAATAGCGGAGGAGGATGGGTATGGCCATTTCCGCGGGTGCATTGGATGTGATGAGCTTCTCGAAAAAATGGCCGCCACTGTTTTTGACGTGCGGCCCTGGTCTGCAAACTCGCTCAACGAATACATAAAGTGCCCGTTCAGTTTCTTCTGCCAAAGCGTGCTAGGAATCGAGCCGCCGGATGAGGTCGGCGACGATGTGGACGCAAGGGACAAAGGCACATGTCTGCACGAGATCGTCAAGGAATTTATCAGTCGCCACATAGGCGAGCCGCTGGATCCAAACAAGGCCGATCAGTACTGTGAAGAGATTACTAGGATAGCCTCTGACGTGGTGGACCGCACTCCTTCCGAACGCTCCGGGGTTCCCGCGTCTGTCTGGGATGCCTACTTTGCTGGGATCATCGCGGCGTCTCGCGACTTTGTAATCAAGGAGTTGGAGTTTACTGAGGCTACGGGAGGGGTATGGCGCCCAATACATCTTGAATGGCCATTCGGGTCATCTGTCCGGCAGTTGGCTGTGGGGGAGGGTCGGGTGCCCGTTACAGGCCGGATCGACAGGATAGATGCGGGACCAGGCGGCGCTCTTGCCATATACGATTACAAATCAGGGAAGACAGTGCCCAGTGCGAGGAATATCAAGGAGGTTGCCGACATTCAGCTCGGGCTTTATGCATTGGCAGCCGAGAGTCTGCTGAAAGCGGAGGTTGCAGGGGTGTGGTACTACCAAGTTCCCTCCTTAGGGAGAACTGAAGGCGTTTGGAGGGCAGGTTACCACCAGCACTTCAATGCTGGACGGAAGCGCGCCGGCAAGCTCGACGATGACCAGTGGTGCGCCTTCGCGGAACTGGTGGAAGAGACTGTTGAAAGGTGCGACAGGGGTGCGCGGCAGGGCATGTTTTCCCCCCAGCCTTCTGAAGAAGCATGCAGGTATTGCAGCTTCCCTGATGTTTGCAGGGTTGTGGAGCTCGATGCTGGCGATGCGTTTGGCAAAGGGGGTGGGCAAGATGTCTGAGTGGACTCCATCTCAGCGTAGAGCCGTTTTTGATACTGACAGATCAATGGTTGTGGCCGCGGGGGCAGGCTCCGGCAAGACAAGGGTATTAGTGGGCAGATACCTCTATCTCCTCGAATCTGGCTTAGCTGACTTGGATGAGATCGTGGCGATTACGTTTACGGAAAAAGCGGCCACCGAGATGAAGGGGCGGGTCTGGTCAACCATTGTCCAACGCCAGGCCGAGGCAGAGGCCTGTGGTGAGGACGCTGGGCGTTGGCGCGACCTTTCCCGCAGGCTTGCAAGTCAGGCCAGGATAAGCACGATAGATGCTTTTTGCTCCCGGCTTGTGCGGGACTATCCGCTGGAAGCCGGGGTTGACCCTCACTTCACGGTTTTAGATCCGCTCGATGCCTCGCGCCTCATAGACCAGGCGGCTATGGAGGCCATCGATGCGCTGATCCGCGAGGGCGATGAAAACATGGCCAGGCTCATCGCGGATTTCGGGGTGTCGAGGGTGGCGAAGGGAATTGCGTATGTCTATGGGAAAATGCGCACAACGGGCAGGCCTATGCAGGAGTTTGCCCGGATCAGCTCGGAGAAGATTAGACGGTGTGCAGAGGAATCCAAGGATGGCCTGGCTGAAGAGTGGGACGACATAGTGGACACGCTTGCCGCGGGCGGTGCCGATGTGGGCCTGCTTTGCGCACTGGATTGGGATTCGCCCGAATTCATCGAGGAGTTCCTGAAGATCCATTCCACAGCGCAGCCGGTGCGGAGCGTAGTGACCGCGAAGGAGCTCGATAAAATCGCCAAGCAGGTGCGGGAGAAGGCTGCGAATTTCGTTTACGCCGATATGATGGTGTCGACTGTGGAGACTGTTGTTAGGGCGTGCGAGGTGTTGGATGAGACGTACTTGTGGTTGCGGGGCAACGGAGCGTCCATGGATTTTGCCGGACTGGAGCTGGCTGCGCGGGATCTGCTGCGTGATACCGATGCCGGCGAACGGGTGAGGAAGCAGATCAAGTTCGTGATGGTAGATGAGTACCAAGACACGAATAGTCTGCAGCACGAGATAGTGATGGAGCTTGCGGGGGATCCGCCTGGAAACCGGCTGTTCATAGTGGGAGATGTTAAGCAGTCGATATATGGTTTCCGCGGGGCGGAAGTGGAGGTTTTCAAGGGCGCGATGGACGATGCGCAGATGGATGGCGGGTATGCGGGAATGGAGGATCTGGGACAGAACTTCCGCTCAATCGATCCTTTGGTGCAGCTCACTAATTACGTTTTTAGCCCAGCCTTGTGCGATATCTGGACTAGTGACGCCACGGCGTTTCGAAGTATGCCCGCCTCGGCTCATCCCCGGACGGAGCTTCACGTTATTACCTACGGCAAATCAGAGCTCGGACGCGCATCACTGGCAGAGGCTGATCTTGTGGCATCGCGAATCGCGCAGATGGTGGCCGATGGGGAGCAGCTCGTATGCGAGCACGACAGGGAAACCGGAGAGCTTGTGGGAACGCGGCCGGTGAGATACAAGGATATTGCCGTACTGCTCAAAACCACTAGCAGGCTGGAGAATTTCGAGGCCGCTTTGGAGCGGTATGAGGTGCCGTATTACGTCGTCTCCGGTAGGGGGTTCTATGGCCGTCCGGAGGTAGTCTGGGTAGTAAACATGCTCAAGGCTATCGACGACCCATGTGATGACCTGTCTCTTGCGGCGGTGCTCAGACATCCGGTCTTCGGGCTTTCCGACGAGTCTCTCTTGCGTCTAGCTCTTGCAGGCGGCCTTGCTCACGCGTTTTGCGATATGGATGTGGCGGTTGACGGGTGGGAGGCAAACGAAAGGAAGAAGCTCGGGCGGGCGAGAGAGTGCATGGAAAGCTTGAGGCGGCTTGCTGGCAGGTTGAGCCCTGGCGGGATGATTCAAGCAGTGCTCGACGCCACCCAGTTCGAGCCATATCTTGCCATGACGGCTGACGGACTCAAGGCCATAGGCAATGTCCATAAATTGGCTGAAATGGCCAGGGAAGCTTCGCGGTCGGCCACGTCGATCAGGGACTTCATAGACATGATCGAGCGTGCAGCCATAGATGACGCCAAGGAGGCTGAGGCGTCGCTCGTAGAAGAAGAAGCAGATGTTGTGACGGTGATGACGGTCCACAAATCCAAGGGTTTGGAGTTCCCGGTCGTAATCGTTCCCGAGCTTAACCGAGGAACTGGGAGTTGGAACACGCCCATCTTCGAGTTTGCTGCAGACATGGGTATTGCCGTGCCGATCTCGCCTGAGATCCGATACCGTGACACGTCATTTGGAAGTCTGGTCGCGGACGAACTGGCCTGCGCTGAGAATGAAGAGAGCATGAGATGCCTCTATGTGGCCTCCACCCGTGCCTCCGACTATCTGGTGCTAACATCTACCCTTGAGGCGTCTGCCAATCTTATGTCGCTGGATGGAGCTCCTGAATGGTTGATGCCATATGGCCAGGCTGTTGTGGGGTCCTTCTTCGCGGCTGCGGGAGGAGATGTGGCCTCAGGATGTGGAGATGCTGAGGAGGTATTCGAGGCTGTTGTGGCTCTTGGGCCTGGCAGCGAAGCGTTGGTGCATGTGAGGATGCTTCCTCTTGCAGGCTACATGTGGGACAAGGGGGCAGAAGAGGCCGGAAAGGGGCCTTATGTTTCGGGGCTGGCGTTAGAGCCCGCCCAGGAGGCGGCAACAGTGCCAACAGGCTCAGCAGTGCTGCGAGCAGAGTCGGTCGCAGATCAGTTCAGGCTGGTTGGCCCTGTAAAGGTTGCTCCCGATCAGGATGATCCCGTTCAGGTGTCGGTTTCGGCTTTGATGTGCCTTGACAGGTGTCCCCGTTGGTACGTCTACGAGTATGTGCTTGGCCTTTCAAGGGTTCAGGGGAGCCTCGTCGCGCCATCGGTCGGGATGGAGATGGAGATGAGGCTCAATGCGGCTCAGCGCGGGTCGGTGGTCCACTCTGTATGTCAGTGGGCACGGAATGAAAATGAGGCTATGACTCTCCTCAAGAAGCAGCTAGGGGCGTACGGGCTTAGGGGTCGGGCGTTTGTGGAAGCCGAAGAAGAGCTCTGGCCCTTGATACGCAATTACCTTGATAGCCCTGAAGCGTTGGCAGAAGGCAGGAGGGAGCAGGCGTTCCTGCTCGACCTGGGCGCCGCGGTTGTGTCGGGGATTGCAGACTACATAGCTGTTGATGAGTTCATGGTGGGCACCGTTGTTGACCTCAAGACGAACAGGCTCGATGACGAGGGCATCGATCTGGCCGCCCGTGACTACCGCACCCAGATGGATGCGTATGCCCTCGCAGTTCACAGGGGGTTGGGGGCGAAACGGGTCACTGCGGTTCTGAATTTTCTCCATCCCAACGTGCGTGTGGCACTTGAATACGGCCAGGAGGAATTTGCTGAGGCAGAGGAGAGACTGATTCGCCTTGCCGCGAGAACGGCGGATTGCAGATTGGAGTCGACGAAGCCTGAGTGGAGCCGCCACTGTAGGGTCTGTTACTACTCTAGGATGTGCTGGCCTGAAAGGGACGACGTAGACGCGGTGCAGCCTTTAGATGCGTGGCATGAGGTGGAGCCTGAGGTTGGGGATGATGACGGCTTCCTCGAGGCTGAATTGGGCGGAGAGGCAGAGTAAGGTTGCGGGGTTAGACGAGTCCGTCAACATGGGCAGGGCATACGAAATCGGCTTTGAAGTCTTTGGCAAGTTCTGCTATGGCGTTTATGGGGTACATTGTTGGGCTTCTGGCGTGGCAGACGACAGGCTCCACCTGGATGTGCCCGATGCGCTGATCGATCTGCGTGGGGTACCATTGACCATCACATTACAAAACTGCATATTGCGGCCTTTGTCCCCGGGTTCTGTCGACAGCGGAACCCAGTTTTTGCTTTGGAGAGATTCGATTGCGCGCTCGCACCTAGACATGTCGCCTGAGAAGACGGAGTAGGCAATGTCGTTGCACGGTAACCGGTGAATGACAACACCGTTGTGTCTGCCTGTTCGACCAGTGAAACCAGGGCCTCTGGAACTGGCGGACATCACCTTGTTGGCCAGGTCATCGAGGCGTTTCATCCTGGCCGCGGGTCCGAGCGGGTCTGGCGAGGAGACTAGGTTTTAGACATATCCTGCGAAAGGTGGCTGAGGGTGCCTTTTTGTGGACCTACTGATCGCATAATCCGTGCCAAGCGGAGCTCAATAGGAATACAATGAGTGGAGGCGAGCACGAAGCAGCGGATCTCGGAGCGGAAACATGGCCTTATTCTGTCTGGAACACGGCCAGAGCCAGACGGAATTGGGTAGATTCCCCTACTCGATCCGGACCTCGCCTACGCCGTTACATCCTGCCCTAAGTATGCACGCCGAACCGCTTCGTCGTTGAGTAGGTCGGCCCCGTTTCCCTGAAGCACGATGGTTCCTGATTCCATCACATAGCCGTAGTCGGCGATGGCCAGGGCGGCCTGGGCGTTCTGCTCTATAAGGAGCACGGTGACGCCCTCGGAGTGTATCTCCGAAATCACGCGGAAGACTTCTTCCACGAGGATGGGGGCGAGGCCGAGTGATGGTTCATCCATGAGCAGGAGCGATGGTTTTGCCATGAGGCCCCGGGCTATTGCAAGCATCTGCTGTTCGCCGCCTGACAGAGTCCCGCCCTTCTGGGCAGCGCGCTCTTTCAGCCGCGGGAAAAGGTTGAAAACGCGCTCGCGATCGCGGGCGATCTCATCTTGGTCAGTTCGGGAATAGGCACCAAGGTGGAGGTTTTCAATGACTGTGAGGTCGGGAAAGATCTGTCTCCCTTCAGGGACCATGGTTATGCCTGCTTTGACTATCTGGGTCACGCCCATGTCGAGCAGGTTATGCCCCTCGTAGAGGAGCCGGCCGGATGAGGGCTTTTTTAATCCGCAGATCGTTCTGAGCAGGGTGCTTTTGCCTGCGCCGTTAGCGCCTACCAAGGTGACGAGAGTCCCTTGGGGCACGGTCAGAGAGACGCCCTTGATGGCATGGATTCCGTCGTAGTAGACCTCAAGATCCTTTATTTCCAACAACTGCTCCGCCCCCCAGATAAGCTTTGATTACCCTCTCGTTTCGCTGGATCTCCGCCGGGGTGCCTTCGGCGATGATCTCGCCGTGATCGAGGACTGTCATGCGCTCGCAGATTCCCATAACCACTTTCATCTCGTGTTCTATCAAGAGTATTGTTACGCCAAACTCTTCCCGGATATCGGTGATGAGGCGCATAAGGTTTTCTGTTTCCGCGGGGTTCATTCCGGCTGCAGGTTCATCCAAGAGAAGGACTTTGGGTTTTGTGGCCAGGGCCCGGGCGATTTCCAGTCGGCGCTGCTGGCCATATGGAAGCGCGTTGGCGCGGTAGTCGGAGAAGTCGTCCAGGCCGACTTCCTCGAGCAGTTGGGTTGCGGTCTGGGCCATTCGGGCTTCCTCAGCCCTGTGCTGGGGCAGGGCGAGTAGGGCCTGTGCGAGATTGACCTCGCGCCTGAGATGGAGGCCGACAAGTACGTTATCGAGGACTGTGAGGTTCTGGAAGAGCCTGATGTTCTGGAAAGTCCGGGCTATGCCGCGATAGGCGATCCGATCCGGGCTGAGCCCTGTGATGTCGTCGCCGAAGAGCTTGATTGCCCCGGCAGATGGGCGGAGAACGCCTGACACGATATTGAAGACGGTTGTCTTGCCGGCGCCGTTGGGGCCGATCAATCCGTAGAGGGCTCCTTCCGGTACGCGCAGATTGAAGTCGCTCACCGCTGTGAGCCCGCCGAACTTCATTGTTACGTTTTCGCAGACTAGTGCGGGAACCGTGTTCTTGGACATTTCGCATTACCCCTGTCTGCTCGTATTTGTACGGCACAACCGTGTTGCAAATCTCTTTGCCCGATCGAGCGAGATCTCTCTGTCGCCCATGAATCCCTTGGGAAAGAAGAGGATGACTATCATCAGGGCGATTGAGAAGACCACCATTCGCATCCCCGGAATTCCCGGGAGCGCGAGGCCGAAGATGACCCGGGGTTCTTCGAGCGCCCGCAATGCCTCCATAGCCACTGTGACGAGGACGGCGGAGATTACTGTGCCGGTGATGCTCCCCAACCCCCCGAGGACTGCCATCATGAGGACTGTGAAGGTGAGCGGAAACCTGAACATGTTCGGGTCGATGGTGGTTATGAGGTTTCCGAGTAGTCCTCCGCCTACGCCTGCCATCATGGCCGACAATACGAATGCGAGGCATTTGTGGGAGAAGAGGTTGACCCCCATGGCTTCAGCGGCGATCTCATCATCCCGGATGGCTTTGAGCGCCCGCCCGAAGCTCGATTTCATGAGTCTTGCCATGATTGCGATACAGATCAGAGCGAAACCCCAGCTCCAGACGAGGTCTGTGTGTGGGGGAATCCCTTTAAGCCCCAGGGCGCCGTTGGTAATTGGTACGATGTTCGTAAAAACGACGCGGATGATCTCGGCAAAGCCCAAGGTGGTGATGGCCAGGTAGTCCCCGCGGAAGCGTATGGCCGGGGCGCCCACGAGAAAGCCCACGATTCCTGAGACGACGGCTGCCATGAGAAGGGCGGGGAAAAAGCCCCACTGAATCGAGTTGAGCGGGTATATTAGTGGCTCGATGAAGTAGACTGCCTGCTTTATCTCTGGCGCCATTGTAAGGAGCGCTGTGGTGTACGCGCCGACTGCCATGAAACCAGCGATCCCCAAGGAAAACTGGCCTGTAAACCCGTTGCAGAGGTTGAGGCCTAAGGTTATGGCGATGTAGATCCCGCAAAGATTGAGTATCCGAACGGCGTAGGCGTCCCAATGCTCTTGCCCCCACCAGAGAAGTAGGAAGAAGAGGACGAGGGCTGCGCAGACCGCCGCTATCTTCAGTATTGGCTTCAAAATGCTCTTTCCTGCCATTATATTTTCACCCTTTGCTTGTCGCCGAGTAGGCCCGTCGGCCTGACCAGGAGAATCAGAATGAGCACGATGAAGGCGAAGGCGTCCCTGTATCCGGCGAGCCCTGGAAGTAGGGCTACTAGCATGATCTCTCCGAAGCCGAGTATGAATCCGCCGAGCACTGCTCCGCTTATGTTTCCGATGCCCCCAAATACTGCGGCTATGAAGCACTTCAGTCCTGGGAAGAGGCCCATGTTCGGGTTTATCTCTGCAAACCTGAGGCCCCACATGATCCCGCCCACTGCTGCTAAGGCGGAGCCGATCGCGAAGGTGATGGAGATCGCACGGTCCACGTCCACGCCCATGAGGCGGGCTGTGTCGAAATCCCACTGGGCGGCCCTCATGGCAAGGCCTGTTTTTGTCCTGTATACGATGTAGTTGAGGATGACGAGGAGGATGGCTGTGAGCAGCGGGATGACGAAGAAGAGCGCTACTACTTTGACTCCTCCCAGCTCGATGGGGGTCTGGAAGATGGGAGGCCGATAGAAGGTCTTCGGCCTCCCGCCGAATATGACAAGCCCTAAGTTGGCCATGAGGAAGGAGACGCCTATGGCGGAGATCAGGACGGAGATCCGGGGCGCGTCTCTGAGCGGCCTGTAGGCGGCGCGTTCAATGACGACTCCCAAAAGGGCTGTGAGGACGATGGCTAGCACGAATGCCACCTGCCATGGGAGGGCAAAAACGGCCGTCCCATAGAAGGCGAAGTAGGTGCTGACCATGAAGATCTCGCCGTGGGCGAAATTGATGAGCCCTAAGATGCCATAGACCATGGTGTAGCCTATGGCTAGCAATGCGTAGAGACTGCCGAGGGTTATTCCGTTCGCAATATTCTGGAGTAAGATCTCCACAGTCATCGTCTTCAACCTCCCATCAGGCGTTGGGCCGCGTGTTGTGCGAAGCCAGGTCGGCCCCTACCTGGGCGAAATCCTGTCCTATCCGGGCTCCTTTCCTCAGCAAAGGTTATTCTGATTAACGCGGGTGCACGACATCGACCAGCTTGAACTGGCCATCCTTGACCACCAGAACTACTGCGCTCTTCGTGGCATCGCCGTTCTTATCGAGGGTGATGATGCCTGTTGCGCCCATGAAATTCTTGGTTTTGGCCATGGCATCGCGGATGGCTTTGGGGTCTGATGAGCCCGCGCGCTCGATGGCGTCGAGGACCAGGTTGTAGCAGTCGTATCCCAATGCGGCGAAGGTGTTCGGGGCTATCTTGTATTTTGCCTTGTACAGGGCTACGAATTTCTCTGAGGCTGGGGTTACCGGGGCGTCCGCGCTGTAATGGGTGCTGAAGTAGACGCCTTCGACGTTCTTTCCGCCTATCTGGATGAATTCGGGGGCCTCAAAAGTATCTCCGCCGAGGAAGGGCATCTTAAGCCCTAGCGAGCGGGCCTGGGTTATGAGGACTGCTGCGTCGGCGTAGTAGCCAGGGGCGAAGACTACATCGGGTTTTGCGTTGGCCACGTAGGTCAGCTGCGCAGTGTAGTCGCGGTCGCCTGTTTGATATGAGGTGAAGGCGACTATCGATTTGGGGTTCCCAGTCATTTCAGTAAAGGCTTGCTTAAAGAAGTTGGCAAGGCCAACTGCGTAGTCTTGGGCGATGTCTTGGATGATGGCTGCGGTACGGGCGCCAAGCTTTTCGTAGGCGAACTGCGCCATGACACGGCCCTGGAATGGGTCGATGAAGCAGGCGCGGAAGTAGTAGTCATTGCCAAGTGTAACCAAGGGGTTTGTAGGCGAGCATCCCATGACCGGGACCTTTGCCGCCTGGGCCACGGGCCCGCCCGACATGGAGAGGGCGCTTCCGTAGCTGCCGATAATTGCGCAAACCTTGTCTTTCTGGATGAGCCGGGTGACCGCTGTGGCGGCTTCAACTTTGTCGCTGCGGTTGTCGACTAGGATCACTTTGACCGGGAGTCCTAAGACCGTAGGCCTCTGTTCGTGGGCGAGCTGGATGCCTTCCATTGTCATCTGGCCGCCAGCTGCCATGGCCCCGGTCATGGGTTCGTAGACGCCGATTCTGATCTCCGTTTCCCGCTGCGCGGCAGCGATGCTGCAGAGGCTCATGAGGATCAGGCAGAGGAGCGCCGTTATCAGTCGTCGATTCAGTCTCATATGGGAAACCTCCTTATTCAGATCAGGCTGTCCTTGAGGCGTGTCCTGATCTCAACCTCAACGGGATAGCTTCAAGGACATGTGGCACA
>Ga0208198_1002449_pt1 | contig 13877 bp, 13 predicted proteins | sample AD_JPNTR2_MetaG_FD_184446 | JGI IMG/M metagenome (GOLD analysis project Ga0208198, IMG submission 184446) | Active sludge microbial communities of municipal wastewater-treating anaerobic digesters from Japan - AD_JPNTR2_MetaG (SPAdes) (version 2) | ecosystem: Engineered > Bioreactor > Anaerobic... | reverse complement strand
TGGTGCTACATCTAGTTCTATGACAGTAAGCGGAATAAGTGCAGCAGGTAGTTATCAGTATCAATGTGTCGTATCGGCAAGTGGTAGTGGCTGCGGAACAGCTACAAGTAATACTGCAATTGTTACAGTAGTTCCCGATCCAAGCGTTGGAACACAACCTGTTGGTGCAACAATTTGTAGCGGCGGGACTCATTCTATGTCAATTACAGCAAGTGGAGGCACGCCATCATTAACATATCAGTGGCAAAGTTCACCAAACGGAACAACATGGACAAATATATCAGGTGCAACATCAAATACTTATACTACTCCAGCACTTACTAGTACTACATATTACCATTGTGTTGTAAATGCATCAGGAAGTGGTTGCGGTACTGCTCAAACCAATACGGTTACTGTAACAGTAGTTGCCGATCCGGTTGCTCAAACTGTAACAGGAATCCCTGTTTCGGGTACTGACATTTGTCTAGGCGGTCAGGTATCAGCTACATTCAGTGGCGGATCAGGTGGTACAGGAACTGTAACAGATAATTACCAATATTCAACTGATGGTGGTAGTTCATGGACTGCTTATACAGCAGGAAATAATGTAACTTCGGTTTCGACAGGAACTAACAAAGTTCAAATAAGAACATGGCGTTCAGCTACCGGTAGTGGTTGTGGTGATTCTGGGTATAATACAGCACAATGGACAGTAGTTGCAAATCCAAGTATAACAGTATCTGGTGCAACAACAATGTGCCCAGGATTAAACACAAGTCTAACTGCAAATGGTTCTGGTGGTACAGGAACATCAACATATCAATGGCAATATTATAACGGATCTTCTTGGATAAATGTAGGAACAAATTCATCAGCATATACAACAGATAATTTAATAAATTCTACAGATTTTAGATGTATTTATTCTACTAATGGTACTGGTTGCACAGATGCAAATTCAAATACAGTAACAGTAACTATCCAAACTCCAAATACAGCAGATTTAAGCTCAAATGATTATGTTTGGTATGGATCAGGAAGCACAAACTGGACAACTGCATCTAACTGGTTGAAATATAATGGTACTAATTTCGAAACAGCTACAAATATTCCAACTATAAACGACAATGTTTTAATTACACATTTTGGAACACCTTCAACTTGTGTTTCTAACTTGCCATATGTTGCTATAGCTTCAGGAGAATGTAATTCAATTAAAATTAACCCAAATGCTCAAGTTTTTATAAATAATTCAAAAAAATTAACAATAAAAGGCAACTTAACCAATGAAGGAACTATCACTAGCAACTCTGGAAATATTGACATAGCTGGCAATTGGACAAACACAGGAACTTTCAGTGCAGGCACAGGAACTGTAACTTTTAATGGAAATACTACTCAAGTTATAAAAGCTGGCTCATCTGCATTTAATAATGTTGTGTTCAACAATACTGCAAGTGGTATTTATGATATTAACATTACACAACCTTGTACTATAAACGGAGCAGCAACATTTACCAATGGAGTTGTAGGCTTTATGACTTCAGGAACACTTACTTTTGGAGCTAATGCTACTTCAAACCTTGGAAATGCAAATTCATACGTAAATGGTTCTATTTCAAAAATAGGAACATCTCCATTCAATTTTGCAGTAGGAGAAGGCGAAAATTGGGGGCCTTGTGCTATAGCTGCACCTGCGACAAACTCAACAATTACAGCACAATATAAACATTCTGCTGGTCCTTTAAATTGGTCTGCTGCTTATATGTGCGAAACTTCTGGTTTGCATCATACAAGTGGAGTAGAGCATTGGTTACTAACATCAAATGCATCTACACCTAATGTAACTCTATATTGGAATGCTAATAGCGGTGTTGGTGATATAAATTCATTAGTTGTGGCACATTATAACGAAGCTTTAAGTTGTTGGGAAAATAAAGGAGCTTCAAATGTTTCAGGTTCAGTGAGTTCCGGTAATATTACCAATTCAATTGCGTTTACATCTTATAGTCCAATCACACTTGGTACTAAAACTGAAATAAATCCTTTACCTGTAGAGCTTACTTTGTTCTCAGCAGAATGTGATAATAATAACAATGTTCAACTTTACTGGACAACCGCAAGTGAAATAAATAATGATTATTTTGAAATTCAACGTTCAACTGACGACTTAGCTTGGGAGGTAATTGAAACAGTATTAGGAGCAGGTTATTCAAGTAGTTTGTTGAATTACAGCTATTTAGACAAAGATAAGCCAAATACTACAATTTACTACCGCTTGCGCCAAGTCGATTATGACGGAACAGATAAATTCTCGGATATTATTCAAATTCGTTGCGAAAATAATATGGAAAAACCTACAATCTCAATTTACCCAAATCCATTTAATTCTATATTAAATATTGAATTTAAAAATTGGGACATGAAATCTGCTGAAATTGAACTGGTTGATATTACTAGCCGAACTATAAAAACTTGGAAATTAGAAAATACTTTACAAAACTTTGTTTACGAAGTAAATCTAAATAATCTAAATCCAGCAATGTATATGCTCAAGATTAAAACTTCTAGTGGGGTGATTATGAGGAAGATAGAAAAACAATAATTAGTTTTGAGTTTTTAGTTTTTAGTTTTTAGTTGGGAGATTTTAAAAACTTCACAATGATAAAATTTCTTTAGTGCAGGGTTTGTCTATACTTGCTTCGCAGAATTTACAAGCCCACTGAAAGCAAAAGTTTTTAAAATTTCCCACCCACTCTGCACTTACCAACTAATAACTCAAAACTAAAAACTCAAAACTCTTTTAACTGATAAAGTATCGCCACAAAACTCTTGCTCCAACATTTTTGCCCTATCATTTCCAAGTTCTGCTGATTGCTTAAAATCTTTACACGCACTTACTGTATCACCAATTTGAATATTTAATAATCCTCGTCCTAAAAGTAAACTTTCGTTCTTACCAAGTTTATCTAATGCTTGATTGTAAACATCTTTTGCTTCCGAAAACTCTTCATTTAAGTGATAAATTAATGCAAGTCTTTCATAAATTTCATAATTGTTTGGAATAACTTTTATTGCTTGTTCTAAATATAAAATTGCTTTCGGCTTTTGACCAGTATTTAACATTTTTTCAGAAATATATAAGACAAAATTTAATATGTCCACTTCGCTTATGGCTTTATTCTCAGACTTTTCAAACAAAACACTATCAATGCTTAGTAAATTTTCTACTCGCTTAATATTATTTAATGCGTCTTGATAATCTGGATTTAGCTCAACTGCTTTCTTATAGTCACTTAAAGCTCCTATGAAATCGCAAAATTGCTGACGAACCGCTCCCCTATTGTTATACGCTGCTGAGTTTGCTGAATCAAGTAAAATTGACTTATCAAAATCGTCAAGTGCTAAAGTATAGTTCCCTTTTGCATCCTTTACCCTTACAAGTATATAGTAATTTCCGGTTTTCCATGCATTATCGCCCTGAATAGGAGCAGGTGTGATATTGTTGTCATTGGCAGCTCCAACAGTAATATAAGCCGTGAAGTCATATTCATCAGGGTCATCTCCAAAATTGTGCATATGGAGCATTACTATTACGTGAGAATTATCCGCGGTTACATTAGCATCTGGAATATTATCTGATTCATAAACCAAAGCTACTAATATCCCTCCCAATCTAACATTATCTTCTACATGCCCTGAAATTGAGATAGTTCCACCATTTGCAAAGGCTTGTCCGCTTGTTGGAGCCGATGAAATGGTTAATGATGGAGCTTCATTATCAATCAATTCCTGTATAGTTATTTCTTCTTCTACAGTTGTTGTGTTTCCTTCCATATCGCTAACAGTAAAATGCAAATGATAACTACCAAGAGGGGTTGTTTCAGGAATATAAATGTGCTTGTGAAAGTTTGTATTTTTAAGACCTTTAAACTCATCGTATTCAACTGCGATTTCATCACTACTGCCTTCCTCCTTATGTATTTCAACTGTTATTTTGTTAATTTTCCCTTCGGCAACAATTTCTGCCTCAATGTGTAAATCAGACCCTGCATAAGCCACATGACTATTATTGAGTCCGACTATAAGGTTACTAATAACAGGTTTGGCATCTTTATTACACGATGTAAATACTGAAATTAGTGCCATTGTAAAAAATACTGCTAAAAATCTAATTTTTGTATTCATAATTTTAAAAATTTTAACGTTAAAAATTAATTTATTTATTGCTTTAATTTTTTTGATAATGGAATAGAAACATTTACAATAAAATTTCTACCCGGTTCAGGTACGTTTATTAACCTATAATAGCTGGTATGATTAAAATATTTAGTATTAAAAAGATTTTGTACCTGAATTGTAAAATTAATTTGGTTATTAAAAAAAACAAGATCCCCACCTAAGCCTAAATTAAAAATATTATATCCGGGGGTTGGTTCTTCAGGCGGAACAACATTATTCTGAGCAGCTGTAATTCTGTAATCAATAGACAAATAGGCATTCTCAACAAACTTAATTTTTTTCTTCTTATATTTTAAATTTAAAATACCTGAAGGTGGTGGCGAAAAAGGTAAGGTAAACCCTTTTTTTTCGCCTGAAAGCTGTTCGGAATAAACATATTCGCCAATAATGCCCAATTGCAGCGATTTTAAAAGTTCATAATGTATGTGCAACTCTATCCCGTATCTTAAAACCTGACTTTGGGTATAATAAAACACTTGATTGCCATTACCATAAAGCCTATCATGCTCAAAAGTTGGATTCAAATAGATATAATTTGAAAAGTAATTCAGAAATGGCGTAGTTCCAATCGCAATCTTTTGGGTCATGTATTCTATTCCTGCATCAAGTTGATAAGATATTTCGGGAGATAAATCAGCCTTGCCAACTTCGTAACTAAAATGATGGTAGTTAACACCATTTGCCGCTAATTCCTTAGCAATGGGCATCCGGAAGCTTTTCCCCATATTGAATTTATATGACCATTTCCCCGGATTAAAATTATACCCTAATGACCATGTAAAATTTGAAAAATTTCGGTTAATATACTCAGCTCTTTGCAAGTATTGCATCGTTGTATCACCATTTCCAATAATTGGCGATTGAAACCAATCGTAGTATTTTGACGTAATAATGTTTCCATAATCATACCTTATGCCTACCTGAATCAGGCTTTTATCAGCAATGTTATGTTTACCAAAAATAAAACCGCCCAAAACAAACTGTTTGTATGCTGGTATAATAAATCCCCTGCCATCAATTTGATTTACCTGAAATTCACTGTTTAGTCCTAAATTCACTTGCGTTTTATTTGATAATTGATAAAATGACTTAAAATTTCCTGAATACACCTGTTTATCAAATTGACGTTCTAAGTCGGGGTTAAAATTCAATGATTCGGGAAACGTAGCTGGCATATATCCATGTTGTACATATTGGCTCCATTCCTGCCTAAAATTATGCTGATAACCCAAATATAATTCAAGTTTTAATTTATTAAGATGATAGAAACTGTTATTAATTATTTTAAAATGGTTGACTGTTTGATACGGGTATTGAATATCTCTATTTGATGTATCGTGCAAACCGGTATCTACCTGACGAGGTTCTAAACCATGTGCGTTAGCAAAAAAACCGCTTTTACTGTCCATATTACTTATGTATAACTTACTCTGAAAACGCTTTTGTATTATTCCAAACGAGAAATGTAAGTTTTGTTCTCTACCTGCGGTATTGCGTAGATGGTTTTTATACAATGCTGCTCGATACTAGTAAATATCAACACTATCAGTTGGCACTTTATAATCGCCATAATCTAACAATGTTGCCCTAGCATCGGCAAAAAACCTTTTTTTCTACCAAATAGAGAAAAAGAAGTACCCAAAAAGTCATTATTTGTTTTAGCAATCAGGGTCGATTGTTCCCCCAAACGAATTTTCAACAGGGACTTTTCTGTTTTTCATATCAATTATTCCGCCCATTGCATCGGAACCATAAATAAGCGACGCAGGTCCTTTTATTACTTCGACATTGTTAACAGCATATTGGTCGATTTCAAGTCCGTGGTCAGCACCCCATTGCTGGGCCTCATGTTTAATGTTGTTTTCAACCACCACAACTCGATTAAAACCAAGTCCCCTGATAACAGGCTTTGATTGCCCTGAACCTATATCCATTGTAGATACCCCGGGCAACCTTTCAAGAGAACTCATAAGGCTTCCTCCGAGGTTTTGTTTCAGGTATTCATCATTTACAATTTCAATACTGAGCGATTCTTCTTTTTTTCGTGTTTCTGCATAGTTATCAGTAATTACAATTTCTTGCAGACTAAGTGCTGAAACATCTAATTGAAACTTGTATTTTTTGTTCCCATCAAGGACAAGAGTATCAATAAGTGTTTTATAACCAACAAAGGATATCTTTAGTGTATATTTGCCTTTAGGTAAATTATCAAAACTAAAATCACCACTGGTATTGGTTATTGTACCTTTTTTATAGGAAACAGGAATACGTTGGCTCCTGATAGTGGTTTGTTGTTTTCATCAACAACACTACCTCTTATTTCATAATGCGTTTGAGCATCTGAAAAATTTCCTAAGATACTCATGACCATTAAAAGCATGAAAAATTTACTCATATTGAAAATTTGACTTTAAAACACCTGAAAATATGAAGAGAATGATTTTAAAAAACATTAACAGGTGGAGCCCTGGTGGTTTTAACTAAAAAAACTTGCATGTATTTATACTGTTGTACTAATTCAATGTAAATACAAGCAATTACAGAAATTATTGAATAATAAAAATAAATTTTTGGTAAATCGTTTATCGAAAACTTATATGCACAAATTGGGCATTTGTACTTTTTCTCTGATACGTTTTCACCATTTGAATGAAAATCAGTTTTAGTTATTGTTTGAAAGTACTGATTATGTTCAGATTTATTTACATGTGAATGATGCCAAAGGATATGTAAAGATTGAAACAGAAATGGAAAAAAGAAAATTCCAAATAGTAAAAAAGCAATATGTTCTTTCAGTCTAATCAATTCTTTTCTTATTTTTTACAATTTTCACATATGCCCTTGATTAACACCTCTATCCCAATTTCTGAATAGCCATGGGGAAGTTGATATTTTTTGATAGGAATATTATCCATGCATTTTACCGAATTACACTTTATGCAATAGAAGTGTACATGCTCATCTTTATGTGTTACCGAGTTATCCAAAGCATACTTAACCAATTGATTATCTACAACTATTTTATGAATTATTTTATGCTCCTCAAGTGTTTTAAAGGAACGGTAAAAAGTGGTACGGTCATATTTTCCAGAAAGCCTTTCCCTGATTTCATTTTCAGATAAGGCTTGTTTGGCATTCATTACAACTTCAATAATTCCCTCGCGACAACTTGTTCGTTTAAGATGATGATGATTTAAAACTTCAACGGCCTTCATAAATGCAAAAATATTTCAAATGCAACAATGATGCAAATATACATTTTTTCCAAAAACGAAAATAAATAAAGAAGAATTTTTATCTAAATTTATATTACTACAAGAAATTTAAATCTTAAATAAGCTGATAAATCTCCTATCAAAATATTTGATTAAACTAATTTTCGTTAAGAAACAAACTGTAAAATTTACAAAATTTTTTTAATAAATCCAATCTCCAAAACAAGAATAAATATTATAATGTACTTAAACATATTAAATATTACAATAATTAACTAAAAACTATATATAAAATATAAATATAAATATAAATATAAACATAATGTATAATTATTTTTTTATAGAAATTTAAAAATATTTTAATACCTTTTCAAGCCAATATAAAAATGATAAAATAAATTGTTTAAATGTATATCATTTTAAGTGTTAATGAATTAAAAATAAATTATTTAAAAAAATATTATGAAAAGGATAACTAAATACACATTAACAATTTTAACAATTATTTTATTTGTGTTTTTATTTATCGAGGTTTTTATTAACAATCTTGACAATCGTACAACAGTTTTAAATAGGGAATTAATAACTAAGTCGGGTGTATGTCCACCATTTTATTTGTTTACAGAAGATGGAGATACAATAAATCCTGTAAAAGGTAAGAATATTGATAAACCTTATTCCCCAAAACAAACCTGTGGAAAATGCCACGATTATGATAAAATAACCCAAGGATACCATTTTCAACAAGGCAAAGATGAACAAGCTACCGGAAAATATGCTGAAAGATACCAATGGGCAACAAATCCGGGTAACTATGGAGGTAACTGGTGCTCTCCTGCTCCATTGTACAATTATCTCTCAAAAAAAGAAAATAATTCTGCCACAGAAATGGACATGACATCCTTTACATTTATTACTAATGGTTGTGGTACCTGTCATCCGGGTGGTGGTCCGTTTGAATATGACCGTAAAGGTTTTCGCTACGATAAATATATGGATTCTGTAGGATTTACGCCGGAGGTATAAACAATTATGATGGAGATTATTACAAAGCATATTGGAACCTTTCGGGGGTTGCCGAAGGAGATTGTATGCTTTGTCATTTTCCTGAATATGATTATAAAACAAGAAACAAACACCTACTTTTATGGAATTTTAAATGGATGGCTACTGCAGGTTCAGGACTTGCAAAAGTTGACGGATCTGTAAAAGATAGTATCGAAGTTACTGTTCATTATGATCTTTCTAAATTCGATAAAGATGGAAAAGTTTCATTACATTTGGTAAGAGAACCACGAAATGAAACCTGCTTAAATTGTCATTCAAAGCCCATGTGGAAAAAAAGAGGTGCTTCTTTTATCGCTTTTACTGATGTTCACATTGCAAAAGGATTGATATGTGTCGATTGCCATGTTGCCGGCTCTATGGCTACTGATGAAAGAATTCGTGGAAAAGAAGTACACCAATTTGGAAAAGGTGATGACCCATCAGGTTATGTTCGTAACGATTTAGATAACACCATTAGAACATGTAATGACTGCCATTTAAAAGGTTATCTAAATGCTCCGATAGCAAAACATGAATGGCTTCCATCGTTTCATCTTGAAGAACTTTCATGTCAGGCATGTCATATTCCAGAACGTAAGGTTAAATCTGCATTGGTTCAAGTAAGTGATGTTTTTAACCCTGGTACAAAAATATCTCCTCCTTCAAAATATATTTGGACTTTTTATGACCAAAACATGAATTATTGGAATCATTATGGAGAATTATCTCAGTACACTGCAAAAGATCAACCTACCGACCGATTTATTACACAATATGCCAAATATAAAGGAAAAATTTTTCCAGTTAATCCTGTTCATAGTGCATGGCCGGCTATTTATACAAAAGGGGAAAAAGGACTACATCAGCCAAGAATGAAAGATGTGTATGATATGTGGATGTTACATAAAAAAGATAATAAAAAATATCCGGAACTTTCAAAAATAATAGATGATAACAACGATAGCATACCAGAAATAAATAGACCTGAAGAGATTGAGGCTTTTATTAATTCAGTTACTGAATTATTGAATAATCTTGGTTATGATATGAAAAACAGGCAGGTTGTATGGGTATTTAATGACCGCATGTATTTTAATGGCACAGAATACGAAAATTTAGAAAAAGAAATATATGAATCTTCTCCTTATGCATCGGTATATAAATACAATCATGATGTATTCCCGGCTAAAGCTGCATTAGGATCAAAAGGCTGTACTGAATGCCATTCGTTATCTTCTGAAAACATGTTTAACCGTAAGATTGTAAAATATCCATTCGGTGAAGATGGAAAACCTGTTTTCGAACCACAGTATGTAAGATTAGGTATGAACGGTTTTATGGTTTGGCTATCCGGATTTCGCGAAGAATATATTAAAACTATGGAATACGCTCTAGTCCTATTTCTTTTAATATTAATTGCCTTTAATTTATTATTTTACTTAAATCAAAAATATGGATTTATACCCGAAAACTCTAGTTATGTAGCAATTATCTATGTAATAACAGCTGCTGGTTTATTATTCATTTACTTAAAGCCAGATTTAAATTCCTACATATTACCAGAAAGAATATGGCTTGACAAAAACCATTTTATATTAAGCCTAATCCCATTTTTAACCGGAATTTCTCTTGCTGCTTAGCCATATAAAGAGAGATACGAATTGGTCAGTTGTAATAAAACTTATTGCTATTTTTTTAGTTATTGCAGCAATTTCCGGATTTTTCATGATGATAAAATTTGAAGCCATAGAATCAATAGTCAAAATTGCTTATACTATTTTTGATTTATCTGTTTTAATCATAGCAATTTTGAGCATAATTAAATTGATTAGTAATCATTTTAAAATTTTGACAGAAGGAGATAAAATGAAATCCTAACCATGAATCGATTTTTACTTACAATCATCCTTATTAATGGAATAGTAATTAATTCTTTTAATCAAACAGACAGCAGCAAATTCAAAATTGACTTTATATTGAGATATCGCTTTGAGTTTTGGAATGGTATGAATGCTAAAAACTATGGTGATCAGAGTTTTGTTTCCATAGGTTCGTTAAATGATAAAATAATACTTCAACGCGTAATAGCCGGAACAACCTGGCATCCACAAAAAAACATAGAAGTAGCTGCTCATATTCAGGACTCACGTGCTTTTGGTTGGTCATTAAGTAATTCTAAATATCCCGATTTATTTAAAATTAAAAAAACAGGTACTGAGGCTCCATATTATAAAATGAATCCGAACGAAGAATTTTTTGAGATATATGATGCTTATATTCAATATGATAAATTATTCAAAAACATTACCGCAAAATTAGGTCGTCAAAAAATATTTTATGGCGACAATCACATTTTTGGCTCCGGAGAATGGGGTAATACCGGAAGATGGACATGGGATGCATTAAAATTTTCATATAATAAAAACAATTTATCGCTGGATTTTTTTGCAGGGGGAACTAAAATACACGACCCTCAGAAAATTTCTATTCCTTTCATTAAAACTGAGTTTTTTGGCGCCGGATTTTATGGGCATTACAATTTAAGAAATCAAATTACCATTGAACCATTCTTCGCTTCAAAGATTCAAGGCACTGCTGATTATATCAGAGATAATAAAATAAATCGTAAATGGATGGGAAGTCGTTTTTTTAATAAAGATCACAATAATTATATTTATGATATAAATGCAGTTTACGAATTTGGTAACGAAAATTCAAAAAGAATAAAGGCTTATGCTTTTTTTGCAAAACTCGGTTATCAATTTCATTCAATTCCATTAAAACCTATAATTAGTTTACAAGAAAGTTATGCCTCTGGTGGAGACAAAACTGATGACGTAATACAAAATTTTGACCCAGTTTTTGGTGCCTCTGATAAATACTATGGAAGGATGAATATCGTGACCTGGTCGAATATAGATGACAGAGAAATCGTTCTTGAACTCTTCCCGACAGAAAAAATGTGGGTAGAAATAAAATATAACCGATTTTACATTCCATATCCAAAATCTTTAACAATTTTAAATACATTAAAAATGAAACCGGAAGGAAAAGTCCTTGGAAATGAGTTTAATATTTTTACACGATATCAAGCATTTAAACATTTGCAATTTGTTGTTCTTTGGGTATTTTATCCCTGAAGACGTAATGCCAATAAATGAATCTCCCGCGAAAAATGCTTTTATGCTAAGTTTTCAATGCCTTTTTACATTACAATATAATAAATAATCCCCAAAAATAAATTTTTAATATTTTTTCCACATTTAATCAGTTTTTAGCAAACAAAATATGATTATAATTTTGAAATTATAAATTCTTTGTTTAAAATAATATATTTAAAATTTGTTTTTAAAATTTAATATATTTTTTTAAATTATAAATTAAATTTATATATAATAATATTATATTAAACATAAAAATACTTTTTTTTAATTTAATTCTGATAATTTTGTTTTTAATATCATTTAATATTTTAAAATCTTAAAATTATAATCACATAAATACTAAAAGAAAACAAATTACGTTACTAAAAAAAACAACGTAATATGAAAAATTTAGAATTAAAAACTGGCATTATTTATTTTATCTTAGTTTTTACCTTTATTAGTTGTACAACAACAAGAGTAGCAACTTTAACAAAATCTGAAAATGAAACAATAGAATTATTTACAACAAAAATTCCAGACAGAAACTACGTAGAAATCTGCTACATTCAGACGGATGGAGGAATTTTTCACACTCCACAACAATTACTTAATCAAATGAAAAAAAAAGCCATCGAATTACAAGCTGATGCTGTAATTAATATAAAGTATGACTTTCAGGCCTGGTATCCTATTGTTTCAGGAACTGCTATTAAATATAAAGAAAAGTAAACATTAATTTAGTATAATGATTTAAATTTTGCAAATGCTATTATTATATCTATTATTTATATAATTAAAATAATCATGAATAAATCGATTAAGATTGCATTAGTTCTGATTTCAATAATTATTAATCTTGAAACTCTTTATGGGCAGGAACAAATTTTTTCTAAAAACAGCATAAAAACAGGTTTTGGAATAGGAGTATCTATGGGCAATCATTCTCATGGTATTGGGTTTGTTTATACCATAGGATATCAAAGAGAAATTTGGAAAGACAAATTAAGATTAAATCCGAACTTCAGTATCGGTAATTACAGTTCCAAATTATTGCTTGATGCAATAGATCAATATTTTAATTCTATTAATATTGAGACAAATCTTTTTTATGACTTAATAAAAATAAAATCATTTTCATTGATTATAGGATGTGGAGGAGTAATAAATAATTCTTTAGGATTGAAAGGTACTGGACGATTCAATGAATCAAATGAAAATACATATTCCGAATATATAAATGATTATCACTTTGGAGGTTATTTGGGAACTGGGTTTAGATTTAACTCGCCAAATGGAAGAGCTGCAATTAATTTAATACCGATTAATTTACATTTTGGAAATCACGATTTTGCAGAATTCCATGCTAAAATTGATTTAGATCTTAAGTTCTGAAATTAATAATAGACAAAATAAAATCAAAAGTAGAATTATTCAAGATAATTAAAGATTAATATCCCTATAAAAGTTTTAATTTAAAAATATAATAATCTGTGATAGCAACTTTCAATTCTTCTAAACGCATTTTAATGCATTTTCATTTTAAAATTTATTAGCTATATTAAAACAAAAATTATATTATTATATTTACTTTATAACTTACTTTATAACTTTTTAAAAATAAAATATGAAATAAATTGCAATATGCAAATTATTCATCAAACTCACAAAATATCAACTCGCCAAAATCATAATAAGAAAAAAATATTATTATAAATTCGTAATGCAAAAAAACATAAAAACATTTTGTAAGTTTAACAAAATATTTTTTACTTTGATTCATAATTTTTTAATTAAGAAATAATATTAGAAATGCGGAAAATGGCAAAATTATCTAAGAAATCAGAAATTAATTAAATGGTTAATTCAAGGGCTGACCTCCCAATAATGCAAAAATATCTTAAACAATTAATTGGATATTTCCAATTAATTAGAGAAACAGAGTGAATAGAAAACAAATTACTAAACAACTAAATTTTTCTTTTATGAATAAAATTAAAAATTTTCTTACAATAATAAGCATTACGTTTATAATATCCGGTTTATGTAGCTGTCATAAATGCAAAAACGAAGATCCATCTGCAAGAATAATTAACAATGGAACATCAAAAGCTAGTGTTCTTAAGTGTCCCCTTTTATTAGGACAGTTTTTTTAATTTGTTAATATTTTATTTTTCAAAGAACTTAAATCTTTAATTTTGCAAAGTTAAATATTTTTTTGAAACTTTCAAGTGTTTTACACAATTTT
>Ga0208198_1002444_pt1 | contig 13895 bp, 13 predicted proteins | sample AD_JPNTR2_MetaG_FD_184446 | JGI IMG/M metagenome (GOLD analysis project Ga0208198, IMG submission 184446) | Active sludge microbial communities of municipal wastewater-treating anaerobic digesters from Japan - AD_JPNTR2_MetaG (SPAdes) (version 2) | ecosystem: Engineered > Bioreactor > Anaerobic... | reverse complement strand
TCAGTAGATTTTTTGCAAAATAGATATGGATATCATTTCCTTGGCAAAGCTGCTTGGCGTGTAAAAAATTTAAAAGCTGCTATTAAAATTGCTCAGAAAAATAAAAAAACTTTAGAAGTTATGGGAGGCCATCGTATCAATTTATCTATGGGCTTTCGTATCACATTAAACCCTCATATTCATTTTCATGGGATGGTGGATGATAGCTACAAAGCAAACATTATGAATAAATCTGAAGCTTTACTTTTCCCAGTTTTATGGCACGAACCAATGGGGTTGGCTATTATTGAAAGTTTATATTTTGGTTGCCCAGTTATTGGCACTCCATATGGCTCGCTACCAGAGATTGTAACTAATGATTTTGGTTTCCTTTCTAATCGTTTACCAGATTTAATATATGCTGCAGCCCATTTAGATCATTTTGATAGAAAACAATGCCATTATTATGCTCGCGATATGTTCAATTCTTACCAAATGGCTAAAAAATATTTATTCTATTATCAAAAAATTTTAAATGGTGAAAATATAAATACCCAAAAGCCACGTTTAGCAACCATTGATAATAAAAAATTTCTGGATTTTTATTGGGTATAATTGTATTATTTAATTGTAATCTTTTATGTAAATTTGCGATAAATTATTCAAATTATGTTGAGGCACATAGCTATAAATATTAATTCTTCTGATGAAGTAGAAAATTTTTATCAAAATGTTTTAGATTTTGAATTGATAGGAGAATATTATCTACATCCTTCTATTGCAAAAACTTTTTTTAATAATGAGCAGATAAAGGTTTACAGAGTAAAAAAATTTAATTTAGAAATCGAGCTATTACACACCAATACTACAAATAATTCTGCCTTTGCACATATAGCATTAGAATTTTGGAAACCAGATACTGTATTCGAAAAAGCCAAAGCTGCTGGTTATAAAGTTTATGAATTTATTAAAGAAACTGGCACTAAAGCTAGATATATTTTAGATAAATCTGGCAATATTTTCGAAATTAAAAATATTAATTTAGTAGAATAAATCTATATAATGGGATTAGATCCAATTTTTTCTATCGAAAATATCATCATCTCACTAATTCTAATAATTGCTCTATTTTCATTAGTTTTTTTTTATAGTAAAATCATTACTGATAATCCATTACATAAATATCTAATGTATGGACTTGGCTTTAAAATATTGATGAGTATAGCTTTTATAATGATTTACTATTTTTTTTATGGTGGTGGGGATGCTTATTGGTATTGCTATAATGCTAAATGTCTTGTAAATTCTTTTTTTTATCATCCCTCAGAAATTACTAGAATTATTATAAGTGGGAATATCGATCCAGAAAATTATTATAGATTATTCTCTGTAAATACTGGATATCCAGCTACTGACCTATTATACGATCCTAAAACATTAGCTGTTTCACGTTTTGCATTTCCTATTTTATTTATTACTCAAAATTATATCTCTACTACCATATTAGTTTCTATGTTTGCTTTTATCGGACAATGGAAAATGTTCACATTATTAAATAAACTTTTTCCCAATTTTACAAAGTATGCAGCTATAGCTGTTCTTTTTTTCCCATCACCTACTTTTTGGAGCAGTGGCATATTAAAAGATACTTTTATTTATGGTGCTGCCTTATGGAGTATATATAATTTTTATCAAATTTTTGTTTATAAAAAAAATATTTTGGGTAATTTATTCCTTTTTATTATGAATTTTTATATAATTATATTAATAAAACCTTATGTAGCTGTAGCCTTACTACCATCATTGGTTTTGTTATTTTCTTTATCATACATTAGGCAAATAAAGAATCGATTTATTAGATATTTTGTAGCTCCTTTTGGACTATTGCTAGCTTTTATGATTTCAATAGTCATTTACACATCTATAGGCTCATCTTTAGGTCCATATGGTAGTATACAAAGTGCCATAGACAAAGCATATATAACTCAGCAAGATTTTCTAAAAAATGAAACTTACAGCGAACATAAATATGACATTGGAGAATTCGAACCAACTATTCCTAGTATTATATCTAAATTCCCTAAAGCTGTTTTTTTTGGATTTTTTGGTCCCTTTATTTGGCAAGCAGATAATTTAACTATGCTATTAGCTGCTTTAGAGAGTTTAGCTCTTCTAATTATTATAGCTTATTTGTTATACAAAATTAGATGGCGTTTTTTTAAATTTATTTTTCAAAATGATTTTTTAATTTTTGCTTTAGTATTTTCATTAATATTTATTTTTTTTGTTGGTTTATCATCAGCTAATTATGGATCGTTGAGTAGATATAGGATACCAGCTCTTCCCTTATTTTTATCAAGCCTTTTTGCTATTTATAATTATTCTAAACAACAAAAAATTTTATAATAATTTAACTTTATGGTATAAAAATTGCAATATATTAAAAAAAAACGGAGGTTATATGAAAACTATTAAATTTTTATTATTATTCATTGTGGGAGTAATGATATCTAGCTGCACTATAAATAACTATTATACACAAAGTCAGCCCTATGACGATGTTTACTATAATCCTAATATTCATCAATATCCCGATAACAATGTACAAAATCAAGATTATCAGCAACAGGATAATCAATATCAGGATTATCAATATCAAGATAATCAAGAATACTATCAAGACCAATCTAACTATTCCGAAACATACACTGATGATAATGGAAATACTTATATAACTAATAACTACTATGGAGACTATTATGATTACTCTTATTCATCTCGTATTCGCAGATTTTATTATCCAGAGCTTGGTTTTGGATATTATGATCCATGGTACACTAATATATATTGGTATACTTATGATCCATGGTATTTTGGTATATCGGTTTACTTAACATATCCTTTCTGGAGACCAGGAATATCATTTTATTGGGGATATTACCCATTTAACTATTATACAGGTTGGTATCATCCATATCATTATGGCTGGGGATATCCTGGATATTGGTATGGATACAATTATGGATATTGGCATGGTTATAATCATGGTTATTGGGATGGTTTCTGGACTGGTTATTATGATGGATTCTATGGCTCAGAATATTATTATTATAATCCTTTTGATGTTCATTCAGGCTCTGTTTATTATGGACCTAGAGATTATGTTTCTGCTTCTACTAGCGGCAGAACTAATCGTACAATAAATGAAACTCAAACAGTTTTACCTCTGAATAGAACTGTAGCTACTACTCAAACTTTTTCTGAAAGGCTCAGCAGGACAGGTTACAAACCATTAGACCAAGTATCAGTTAATAAACCAACAGAATCTTTGCAAAAACAAAATGATAATAATGTCATACAGAGTGGTGTAGGTAATGCTAAAATAGATAACTTACAGAAAAAACCTTTAGAAAATAATGCTAATCCTGCTACATCGATTACTAATCAAGCTATTAAACAAGAAAATAAAGATAATACTCAACTACAAATTAATAAACCTCTAAATAATCAAACCAATATTAGCCAACCTACTCAAATACAAAAACAACCAACACAACAAAATATACAATCTCAACCTATTCAACAAAGACCACCTAATCAACCTACCCAAATACAAAAACAACCAACACAGCAAAATATACAATCTCAACCTTCTCAACAAAGACCACCTAATCAACCTACTCAAATACAAAAACAACCAACTCAACAAAATATACAATCTCAACCTACTCAACAAAGACCGTCTACTCAACCTACTAATAATACCCAGCCTATTCAAAGACAACAAAATACTCAACCTACTCAACAATATCAAAGACAATCTGCTCCAAATACTCAATATCAAAGACCTCCACAGCAATCTAATTCACAAAATAATCAATCTACAGGTCGTAGCTATACTAGACCTTCTACTAATCAATCTGCACCTGTGCAATCAAAAAGCTACTCTAACCCTCCTTCACGTAGTTATAGTTCACCGAGCAGCAGTCCGAGTAGATCATCTTCTGGCAGTTCATCTCAATCTAAATCATCTAGCTCATCATCCAGCTCTCCACGTAGTTCTAGTAGTAGTTCATCAAGTGGTGGAAGAAGATAAAATTTTTTAATATAAAATTCTAATTAATATGAAAAAGTTAATTTTTAGTTTAGTGATAGTATTATTAACTGGAATTGCATCAATAGCACAAAATTTAGATGATGCAGTGAGATATTCTTATCTAATTCCTTATGGAGATAGCAGATTTAATGCTGTAGCTGGTGCATTCTCTGGCATAGGTGCTAATGTTAGTGGGGTAAGCATAAATCCAGCGGGATTAGGTGTATATAAAAAATCTGAAATATCTGGCACATTTTCTATATCAAATTTTGTATCAAACTCTAATTATTTAGGCAATTCTAATAATGATATAAAAACAGTAGTATCACTTCCAAGTATGGGTATAATGATAGCTACTAATTTGAATGAAAATTCAAGTTGGAAAAACCTAAATTTTGGGGTTAGTTATTCAAAACTAGCAGATTTTAATAACAGGATTATGATATCTGGTGATAATCCATACAGTAGCATAGTGGATGTATATACTGCATATGCTAATGGTAATACCCCCGATCAACTAAATAATTTTGATACAAGGCTTGCTTTTAACACATGGCTGTTAGATACTTTACCTGGTAATCCTACTGCTTATTCTGGCATAGTATCTCAAGGTGTCAGACAAGAATATATCGAAATAAATAGTGGTAGCATGTACGAAATAAACCTTTCTGTAGCAGGAAACTATGAAGATAAACTATATATAGGTGGAGCATTGAATTTCGATATATTATCTTATAAAAAAGAAACATCATATAAAGAAATAGACAAGGAAGATACTATTCCATATTTTAAATCTTTAGAATCTTTTAATTATCTAAAAACTACTGGTGATGGTATAAATTTTAAAATAGGATTGATTTATAAACCTATACAATGGTTTAAATTTTCTGCCGCATTTCATAGCCCTACATATTTTGATTTTAACGATTCATATTATGCATCTATGGAAACAAATGTTTATGGTCAAAATTATAATGATGAAAGCCCAAAAGGCATTTACAATTATAAATATTACAACCCTATGCGAGCTATCTTTGGATTAGGATTCACAATAGGTGAATATGGATTTATAGATGCAGAATATGAATGGACAGATTACAGCCAAAATCATTTTAGCAATAAACATGCTAATACTAGTTTTTTTGATTTAAATAATACAATAAATAATGAATTAACATATGGGAATAACGTGAGAATAGGAACTGAATGGGTATTGAAACCATTAGCTATTAGAGCTGGATATGCATACTATTCTTCTCCATACAAAAATATCAAAAATTTCGATACTCATGTGATGGGATTAGGTTTTGGATTAAGAGAAAATAAATTAATTTTTGACGTAGGTGTAAATTATTATATACGTAATGATCAAAGATATCTATACGACCCAATAGTGATGGAAATGCTTAGCAAACCAGAGCCAAAGGCTGCTGTATCATTAGATAATATTTTAGTTTCTTTCACAATAGGAATGAAATTATAATTAAAAAAAATGTAAATATGAAAAAGGGACTTATCAAATAAGTCCCTTTTTCATTAAATATATTTATCAATGAGCTATTGATATTAATTTTCTATAAATCACCTCTGAATTATCTACAATTTGTAAAATATAAGAACCATTATCTATCAAAGATGTATTAATAGTATGTACAGTATTATTTGTTTTCAAATTTTCTAAATAAATAATTTGTCCTGTAACATCATAAATTGATAAAATAGGACTATTAAGTTTGCTATTTCGGATATCAATGAATAATTCTGCCTGAGCAGGGATAGGATAGATAGCAATTGTTTTGGCTAACAAATCATTAATAGATGTTTGGCAAGGCATAGATTGAATGCCATAACTCTCGAGAGTATAATTACAAATTGCAGTTGAAAATGGCCATATATCTTGTTCGACTATATCTCTATTAGGAGCAATTAATATATAGGTAGGATAAGCAGTAATACCATAATTATTACATATAGCAGTTCCTCCCTTATCACCACTAATAGTAGGATAATCTATGCCATATTGAGTATCAAAGTTTATAACCTCAGCATCTGAATCCCCATTATCTATGCCTAAAAATATAACATCCCCTTGATTACACCCAAAATAAATATAAGAAGCATTACCCTCAGGTGCCTTAGATTGACACATGCTGCATGCTGTATAAAAAAAATCAATAAGCACATATTTACCAGCGTCTAGATAAGTAAAAAGATTATGCGAGGTACCATGAACATCTGTAGCAGTGAAATCTACAGCTGTAGTTAATGGCGTTTGAGCATTTAAATAAAAAGCCAAAAAAACAATAATAATTAAACAATAAATTTTTTCATAAAATTGAGTTTTAAAATTTTAGTAAAATTAAATCATTTTTCTTGAATAAATAATATAAATTTGCAATAAACTAAAAAAATGCATTTAAAAAAAAGATATTGTTATGATTATCCTAGACCAGCTGTAGCCACAGACATTATTATCATACATAAAAATAAAGTATTATTAGTTAAAAGGAAGAATGAGCCATATAAAGGGATGTGGTCTATCCCAGGTGGATTTAATGAAGAAAATGAGAGATTAGAGGACACTGCACATAGAGAACTACTAGAAGAGACATCATTAGATATCGATTTTTTAAAACAATTCAAGGCTTATAGTGATCCAAAAAGAGATCCACGTACCAGGGTCATTAGCGTAGTATTTTATGCAATTTTACCCGAAGAATATGAAATAAACAAAGCACAAGCTGGAGATGATGCAGCTGAGCTAGAATGGTTTAGTCTTTCAGAGTTACCATTATTAGCTTTTGATCATAAAATCGTATTAGATGAATTTATTAAATTTGCAAATTTATAATTAATTATGCCAAATAAATATAATGGAGAGCCATTCTGGGCAAACATATTTAAAAAATGGTATGTATGGTTGCCCAGCCTCATAGTAATAGTATTAATATTTATACTATTACCTAGAGTTTTAATCTATTTACTGAGCTCATTTGTAATATCACTAATACTTTCACCAATAAAAAATTTATTTTTAAAAATAAAAATAAAAAAATTTCATTTAAGCCCCTCTATAGCTACATTACTATCGATGATAATTTTTTTTGGGGTAATAATAGTATTTTTTGCTTATGTGCTCCCTCCGATTATAACAAAGTTGACTTCACTTTTGACAATAGACTATGATAATTTATTACTACAATTACAATCAAGCCTTAAACCACTAGAAGACACATTAAAATATTACAAAATAGCTAATGATGATTTCAGTTTTATTCAAATAATACAAAAATACATAACACAATTCCAAAGTAGCATTAACATAGAAGAAACATTCACAAATATCATAAATTCCTTTGGAGATATAGTAATAGGTGTCATTACAGTGATTTTCTTTTCATTTTTTATAGTAAAAGATCAAAATATATTTCCATCATTAGTAAAATCATTATTCGCAGAACGTTATCATACTATCATAGATAATATCATAAATGATACACGAGTATTATTGTCTAGATATTTTTTAGGAATCTTAATTGATCAAATCATTGTTTTCGTATTAATATTCTTGGTTTTCACATTGATAGGTTACGATTATGCAATATTAATAGCATTTTTTGCGGGGTTATTCAACATTATACCCTATTTTGGTCCATTAATAGCACTTATAATAGCAATATTATTAGGAATAGTATCTACACTAACAGCTGGAGCAGGTACACAACTAATTTGGACAATTTTAATAACAATTGTTGGCTTTGAATCAATAAAAGCTTTAGATAATTTCATTCTACAACCTAATATATATGCTAGGAGCGTAAAAAGTACTCCATTTGAAGTATTTTTAATATTAATTATTGGCGAAGAATTATTTGGTATAGTAGGTATGATATTAAGTGTGCCAGTATATACTTTACTTAGGATAATAGCACTTCAAACACTACAAGGAGTGCCATTAATACAAAAAATAACTTCAGATATAGAAAAGTCTATTGAAAAAAATAATAACGACAAAGTAGATAGCTAATAATAATCAATTACATATTCAATCATTGCTAAAATGTTTGCTAGCACTAAACTTGTGATTATGAGAAACATAAATATGCTATTATTTGCTTATTCATATTTATTTTCAAAAATATTTCAAAAAATAAAAGTTTATAATCTACCACTAGCTATTCACATTGAGACTAGCAGCAAATGTAATCTATCATGCTTGTTTTGCGATCGAGGACAAGGGAATATTGATAGACCAGCAGCAATAATGACACTCACAGATTTTCAGCAAATTATCACTAAACTACCAAAATCTATCTACTGGATAACATTATATTTCCAAGGCGAGCCATTATTAGATAAAACAATAATAGAAAAAATAAAATATCTTCGTGCAAATAACTACTTTGTAGAAATATCTACTAACGCGCAGAATATTAATGAAGAAATGGCTACAGCATTAGTAGAGAGTGGAATAAATAGAATCATCATTTCTATGGATGGAATATCTCAAAAGACTTATGAAAAATACCGAATTAACGGTAAAATTAATAAGGTCTTTGAAGCAATAAGCAATCTACTAGAGTCTAAAAAAAAATTAAATAAAAAAAATCCAAAAATAATTATACAATATATTGTTTTTAAACATAATGAATCAGAAATATACCAATTTAAAAAAATGATGAAAAAATTGGATGTTACTATAAGGATAAAAAATGCACAATTAGAAGATGACGCTATAGATTATTTACCAAATAATAAAAAATATAGAAGATATAAAATCAATAATGACAAATTACAATTAAATAAATCATTACCCAAGCCTTGCTATAGATTATGGAAAGAAATAATATTTTTACAAAATGCACAAATAGCAATATGCTGCCAAGATAAAAATGGTGAATTAATCAACGAAACCTGGCATAAAAAAACAATAAAACAAATATGGAGTTCACAAGAATTAAATGCAATTAGACAAAAGACATTGATTGGCAATAATTTGGAAATATGCAAAAATTGTGATATTTGACTATAAAAAGTATTAATACATAAAAAATCAACTCCTATTTTAGTATTTCAATACAAGTTAATCTTTATAAATTATAAAGTAGAATATTAATAAAATTATTGAATTTTAATATGTAATTCTTTTAATTGCTCTTCAGATACAGGAGCAGGAGCCTGCATCATCAGGTCTTTTCCCATATTATTTTTAGGGAAAGCTATCACGTCTCTAATGCTATTAAGTCCGAGCATGACAGCTACTATTCTATCAATACCAAAAGCTATTCCACCATGTGGTGGTGCACCATAATCTAGAGCTTTTAAAAAGAACCCGAATTTATCTTCTGCTTCTTGATCAGTCAAATTTAATAATTTGAAAATCTTTTTTTGCAAATTTTTATCGTGAATTCTTATAGAACCACCGCCTAGTTCTGCACCATTCATTACCAAATCATACGCATTAGATCTGGCAATAGATGGATTAGTATCTAATAAATCAATATCTTCCTCCAATGGGCTTGTAAATGGGTGATGCGAAGAAGTGAAACGTTTATTTTCTTCATCCCATTCAAACATAGGGAAATCTATTACCCATAAAGGTTTAAATATATTTTTTTGTATTAAATTATATTCTTTTGCTAAATATAGTCTAAAATCTCCTAAAATTTTCAAAGATTTGTCTTTATTACCACTAATAATAAATAGAATATCATTTGTAGAAGCATTTAATGAAACCATGACATTTTGTAGAAACTCATTAGTAAAAAATTGAGAAATAGAAGATTTGATTTGACCATCCACATATCTAATGTATGCAAGTCCGCTGCCGCCTACTTGAGGATTTTTTACCCATTCAGTGAATTTATCTATATGTTTGCGTGATACTGATGGTTGATTAGCTAGTAATAATCCTCCGATATATTCTGATTCATCAAAGATTTTAAATCCATTACCTTTTAATTTATCAGATAAATTAATGATAGGCATATCAAAACGAAGGTCTGGTTTATCACTACCATAAGTTTCCATAGCTTCTTTATAAGTAAGCCTGGGAAAAGTAGGTAAATCAATATCGAGTAATTTTTTAAAAAGATTTTTCATCATATTTTCGAATAGATTTAGTATGTCTTCTTGCTTTACAAAAGACATTTCACAATCTAACTGTGTAAATTCAGGTTGCCTATCTGCTCTGAAATCTTCGTCTCTGAAACAACGCACTATTTGAAAATATCTATCCATGCCAGCAAACATCAATAATTGCTTCAGTAATTGAGGAGATTGAGGTAAAGCATAGAAATTACCAGGATTTAATCTAGATGGCACAATGAAATCTCTAGCACCTTCAGGAGTACTTTTGATTAGAAAAGGAGTTTCTATTTCTAAAAAATCTTGTTCGCTGAGGAAATTTCTGATAGATAAATTAAGCTTATGCCTAAAAATCATTGTGTCTTTCATCACATTTCTACGAAGATCTAAATATCTATATTGCAATCTCATCTCTTCGCTACCATCAGTATCATCTTCTATAGTAAAAGGCGGAATTTGAGAAGAATTAAGCACCGTTAGCTCTTCTACATCGATTTCTATATCACCTGTTGGCATTTTAGGATTTTTATTACTTCTCTCTCTGACAGTACCAATGACTTGTATAACATATTCTCTACCTAATTGTTTAGCTCTTTGATACAATTCAGGTTTATTATTAGCATCGAAATATATTTGAGTAGTGCCATAGCGATCTCTAAGATCGATAAATAATAATTTACCTAAATCTCTAATATGGTGCACCCACCCACATAAACTTACTTGGCTATCTAAATCATTTATTCTTAGCTCTCCGCAATTATTACTTCTCAACATTTACTTTAACTTTAGAATGGTTCTTTTTTAATAATGACGCAACAATAGTAATAGTAATGATACTTAATACTAATATTAAACTATGAACATTTGTAAATCCTATTTCGTGTAACCAATCAGCAGCAAGGATTTTTACTCCCATCAAAGTAAGTAAAGCTCCTAATCCATAATTTAAATAATATAAACTGCGTAATCCGTGGTAAATTAAGAAAAACAATGCTCTCAGTCCTAAAATAGCAAAGATATTTGAAAAATAAATTATAAATGGATCAGCAGTAATAGCAAATATAGCTGGTATAGAATCTATAGCAAAAATAACATCTGTTAATTCAATTATACAAAGTACTAGAAAACTACCTGTAACAAAAGTAAATCCTCCTTTCTTAAAAAAGAAACCTCTATCATATTCAGGGTAGAAATGGCGAAATTTCGAAAACCTTTTTACTAAAAAATGATTTTTATACTTTTCTTTTTCTTTTTCTTCATTATCTTTTTTCCTGAAGAACATTCTAATACCAGTATATAGCAGTATAGCAGCAAAAATGAAAAGTACCCACTCAAATGCACTTATTAGAGATGATAATCCAAAAATAAAAATAAATCTAAATACTACTGCTCCTACTATTCCCCAAAATAATATATCTTTATAATTTTTCTCAGGTACGTTAAAAGACATAAATATTAGTAACCACACAAAGATATTATCTAATGATAAAGATTTCTCTATGAAATATCCAGTGAAATATTCTACTGTGAGATTTTGTCTATATAATTTCAATGCTTCATCAAAAGACAACCCACTAATATCTATCATGTGATGATGCTTTTGTATGATTAAGGATAAATCCTCCATTGAATGAATGGAATGTATATGATGTCCCCAAATCAATAGACTAAAGCCAAATAATACGCCCGCACCAATCCAAAATACTGTCCACAATGCTGAAGATTTCAGTGTCATGACATGATGTTGAGTTTTACCTACTTTCAGATCAATAAACATTAGAATAGCTACTAAAACTATAAAGCCAAGCATCGATAATATTTCTTCCATTGTTAAAAAATTTTTGCAAAATTAACAGAAAAAAATTGATGATATGTATTTTTTGATAAATATTAAAATGAGGGATGAAGAAAAGTATGAATATTCATTCAGAATAATTAAGAGTACAAGGGTAAAGTAAAATTAACAAAATTTATAATCCTTAATTTTGATGTTGTTTTCTCACTCTCTTAGCTTATACCACTAGTAAGTATTTTTACATAAAAATTATTATTTTAATTGTTTTAATATAATAAAAACATAAGCAAATAAAAAGTATAAATATAATACTACAAACATTATTATGTGAGCATTTGATATAGCAGATTTCATATTAAAAACTGCAATATAAATTATAAAAAATATCAAAACTGTTAAAAGTCTCACCACATCGATAGCTAAATAAACTATAGGTTTATTTTTTAATAATTTTTTTTTATAATTAACAAAAAGTATTATACCTAAGAAGACTAAAAAATTAACAAACCAAAATAACATTATTGTTATGTCTATAGGTTTAAAAACTATCCACAACAGAGGTAATACAATGCTAAGAGCAGAAAATATACCAAAATATTTCCACATTAATGTTTATTATTTATCAACTCTCTGATACCAATATATATAGCTATTATTGTGGCTATTACACCGATTATACTTGTATATAAATTATTTGTATTATACTTGTTATCAAACCATTTACCTAAATATGCTCCACCTACTATTATCACTAACATTTGTATTGCTAGGTTACTATATTTTATGTATTTATCTAGATTTTCTTTTTTCACGAAAAAAACTAATTAGACAAATCATTCATTGAGCATTTACCATTAAATCTAGCACCAGTATATATTGATAATTTTGTAACTGTAATATCACCTTCTAATATAGCGGTTTCTTTCAAAATTAGAATTTCTGAAGCTTCAATGTTTCCTTTTACAGTGCCATTAATTTCAACTGTATTTGCTGAAATATTACCATTTATTGTAGCAGTTGTCCCAATAATTATTCTTTTATTAGATTTAATATTACCATTAACTATTCCATCAATTCTAAGATCATCATCTGTTGATAGATCTCCATTTATATTAGTAGTTTCACCTATTAGATTTACTTTACTCATTATTACTTCAGGAACATTTTTTGCCATAACTTTTTATTTTTAATATGTTTGCAAATTTAAAACAAAATTATTATACACAATTGTTATATCATTTTTTGTATTTTAACTATTTTATCATAATCTTCAGCAGATAAAAAACCTAGTAATATAGTAGCTTCTTTTAAAGTTATGTTTTCATCATATGCTTTTTTTACTATCATACAGGTTTTATCATATCCAATGATAGGTGTGAGGGCAGTAGACATCATTAAAGAATTATTTAGATGCATATTTATTCTATCAATATTAGGTTGTATACCTATCACACATTTATCGCAGAATGAATTACATGCATCAGCCATCAAATTAGCAGATTTTAAAAAATTATTAATGATCATAGGCATGAAAGTATTAAGTTGAAAATGCCCATTCATACCACCAATATTAATAGCTAAATCATTACCTATTACTTGAGCACAAACCATAGTAAGTGCTTCTGCCTGAGTAGGATTTACTTTACCAGGCATAATACTAGAGCCAGGCTCATTAGCTGGTAATATTATCTCTCCTATTGCACATCTAGGACCACTAGCTAAAAAACGAATATTATTAGCAATGTGAAATAAACTAACTGCTGTATATTTAAGTGCTGCACTAGCAGCAACTATAGCATCACGTGTAGATATGCTTTCGAATTTATTACTTGCAGGTTTAAAAGGTAAATTAGTATATTCTGAAATTTTTTTACAAATTTCTATATCAAAATTTTTGGGTGCATTAAGTCCAGTACCAACAGCTGTACCTCCGATAGG
>Ga0208198_1002436_pt1 | contig 13933 bp, 15 predicted proteins | sample AD_JPNTR2_MetaG_FD_184446 | JGI IMG/M metagenome (GOLD analysis project Ga0208198, IMG submission 184446) | Active sludge microbial communities of municipal wastewater-treating anaerobic digesters from Japan - AD_JPNTR2_MetaG (SPAdes) (version 2) | ecosystem: Engineered > Bioreactor > Anaerobic... | reverse complement strand
GCTCTAACAAAGGCTATATGCAATAAGGTTTTCAGTGATAATTCAAGCATTCTGCCCCGCTCAAACTTCGGTGCGTGTGGACAGGAAAGTAGCCCGCAATCCCTTACTGCATATAGCCTCAACCGTTAGGCAAAATAGCCTGAAAGATTCTGAATATGAATTATATTTAATTGAGATTTGAAAAATGGATATGAAAATAATTATTGGTGATAGTAGAAAGATGATTGAAGTTTCTGATGAAAGTATAGGTTTGGTTGTAACATCACCTCCTTATTGGAATATAAAAGATTATGGTATAAAAGGTCAGATTGGTTATGGGCAAACTTTGCATGAATATCTTAAAGATTTATATAGCGTTTGGAAAGAGTGTTTCCGCATTTTGTTACCAGGTAGAAGATTATGTGTTAATATCGGTGACCAATTTGCCCGCTCTATAATTTATGGTCGCTATAAAGTAATCCCACTTCATGCAGAAATTATTTCACAATGTGAGGATATTGGATTTGACTATATGGGCTCAATTATATGGCAGAAAAAAACCACGATGAACACTACTGGCGGGGCTACAATTATGGGCTCTTATCCCTATCCACCCAATGGAATAATAGAAATTGATTATGAATTTATACTTATTTTCAAGAAACCTGGAAATGGAAATAGTATACCAAGTGAAATTAAAAAAGAATCTATTATTACAAAGGAAGAATGGAAAAGTTACTTTACAGGACATTGGAATTTCGGAGGGACTAAACAAATTGGACATGAAGCAATGTTTCCAGAAGAATTACCTTTAAGGTTAATCAAAATGTTTACTTTTGTAGGAGAGACAGTTCTTGATCCATTTCTGGGAAGTGGCACAACTATGAAAGCTGCTTATATGCTAAGAAGAAATGCTATCGGCTATGAAATAAATAATGATTTTCTGAAAATTATAAAAGATAAAATAGGTGAAGAAGATAATTTATTTTCTATTAAAAACATTGAGGTAATAGAGAGACAATTTACTCCTAAAATTGAAGAAACAGAATATAAACCTACAATTAAAGACGCCAAACCTGAGATTGAACCCAAAAAATTTAATTTCAAAAATGATTCTTTTTATAAAGTCTCAGAAGTTTTAGATGCATATACATTAAAACTTAATACTGGTTTAATTGTAAAATTATTGGGAATCATAATAAATGATGAAGAAAAAGTATTAACATATTTAAAAGACAAAATATTAAATAAGGAGGTAATAATCAGATTTGATAAAAATAATTCTTCTTCAAAAGAACCAATATATGCATACGTCTATCTTAAAAATAAGATATTTATAAATTTGTATCTTATTAAAAGTGGAATGGCGATAGCTGAAAGAACAAAAAATTATGATTATAAAGAAAAATTTATAAAACAGGAAAAAATACAATTATGCCAAAAGAATGGATATTAAATCAAGCGAATATGAGATGGGGACTTACAAAGAAAAATAAAGTAGGCCCTGTAGCAGAACTAATTAGAAAGTGTTCACCAAGAACTGTGGAAGAATGGGAAAAGTATTATTTTACAAATGCGTATCCAAAAGAACATCTGAAACAATTAGGTAAAGTTTTATTTATTAAAGTAACTGATGTATGCAAAGCAGAGATTGAAGATGTAACTGAAGAAGACTGTATAGATTTTATTTATAATCTTGTAATTAATAGAACTTTTGATGGTTATCAATCAGAAATTCAGACAATCTATGGTCAGCTTGAAAACTTGTTAAATGTAAAAATACAACCTGCCCCGGATGAATGGGATAGAGGATACAATGTGGATTATTTCATTAAAATAAAAGATAAGTATATTGGATTACAAATAAAACCAGCTGGTTATGAGTATATTACACAAATAATTAACGAAAGAGAACAACAGAAAAAAACACACGAAAAATTTACAAAAAAATATGGTGGAAAGGTTTTTTATATCATTTCAATAACTGAAGGGAAAAATAAAAAAATTCATAACGAAGAGATCATAGAAGAAATAAGGGAAGAAATTAGAAGGCTTGAGAAGGAGTAACATTTATGATTCAGGCTCCTTCGCCTAACAGCGGCTATACGCCATTAAAACGGCGCATAGCCGCGAAACGTTATGGGCAAGTTTAAAAACAAAGACGGTCTGCGAAAGCCAACGGGCTGACCACCCAATGTGACAAAAAAGTATTGTAAAAAACTAAAAAAGTGGAGACCAGAACCCACTAAAAAAAACGGGGCTGATTCTGAAAAGCCATATGAGTAGAAAAAAATTAAATTAAACAAGTATGAAGAAAATTGTTTTAAATTTAGCATTAGCTTTTGCTATTTCGGTTTTAATGACTTCTTGCTATACATTGACTTATTCAGTGGGTGAAGGAGCTAAAACAGGTGTTGAAGTTAAAGAGAAAAACCATTATTTAATTTATGGTTTAGCTCCAGTTAAAACTTCTGACCCAACGAAAATGGCTGGCGGTGCAAAGGATTACACCGTAACCATACAACACACATTCGTTGACGGTTTATTGAATGCTTTAACTGGCGGAATTTATACTCCAACTACTACAACTGTAAAAAAATAGTTTTTTACTATAGTCAGGGTTATGCCTTTATTCATAGCCCTGACTTATTTTAAAATTTAAGAAATGAAGAAAGTTGTTCTAATAATAGGAATAGTTTTATCACTAATAGGTTTTTTCCAAGGTTTCAGATATTTTTTTGATTATAACACCTTGACACATTATGGTAAAGGTTATGTCTGGGGTTCTATGTTTTTATTAATCATAGGATTGGTATTAATCTATTTTGGTCTTAAAAAGAAGAAAACCAGTCCATAACAGCGTGTATGTGGCAATAGCGGGTGTAGTGGTAAATCGAAGGTCTGTGCTTCCAAGAAACTTTATGCTAAACGGAAAGGAAAGTGCTTCTAATCCGCTACTGCACATACACGCAAACCGTTACAAGCAAGCCTAAGAAAAAAACAGCGACATGAAAATTGACATGACGACATACAACAACAAAGAAGAAAATCAAATTGGAATGACTGCCGACCAAGCCAGCCGACCTGATAAAGTTTTATTTTTTGCCGACACACATTTTTTGTTTTTTCCCAGCCCACAAATGGCACATTTGCAAAACCGCACAAGCCAACACATCAATCCTGTTTTGCAAAAGAGCCATTTTTTTCATCACAGTATAAACTTAACTTAAAAATGTAGAATATGGGACTATTTGATTTCTTAAAACCTAAAAAAAATCCTATGGAAGAAATGATGGAAAAAATTTCCAATTCAATTTTTCCCAAAGGAGAAAAGGACATTGATGCAGGAACAAAAGAACTGCTTTATATCTTAAACTACAAAATTGACTACGATACTGCAAAATCGATTTTTCTAAGATCGGCTGTAATAAGCAGAATATCAGAAAAATTTGACAAGGAGCGTCTTAAAACACATTTAGCAGGATACTGCTTACAACATTTTAGTGATGAACAGGTTGAAAAATTTCATGAATACCTGATTGCCCTTTCCGCTGCAATGATGATACACAGGCGTACCCCTTCAGAAGTAAGACGAGAAGGCGATACATATGTTTGGTAACTTTAAATTTTAAACAATATGGGACTGTTTGATTTTTTAAAAAAAGAAGAAAAAGAGCCAGATTGGTTATCAATGATGCCAAAAGAGATGGCAAATATGCTTTTAGCTGAAATTAGAAACAATCCACAAGCGTGTAAGCTTGATGAAATTCCACAAGGGACTGGAAAATTCGGATGGGATAAGACTAATCCAATACCTGTTTATGGAGTTCCTGAAAATGAAAAATATTTATCAAAATTGCGTCTATCTAACGGTGACAGGATTAGATGGAGAAGAATAAAAAGCCTTGCAATATCATCTATTAATAATCCAATTGATGAATACGAAATCTTTAATATGAAGGGTGACACAATAGGCATTTTGTATATTTCTCCATATCATCTTAAAACATCAAGTAAAGCACCTGAAGGTTTCAAAATTGTTTAACTCAAAAAATTGAAAATAATGAAAAAATCAATAGGAATTGACCTTGGCACTACAAACTCTGTAATTGCCTTTAAGGACACATCTGTAAAAATTTTACGCAATAAAGAAAATGAGGAATTGACACGTTCCTGTGTAGGTTTAATAAATGATGAAATTATAGTAGGAAGAACAGCATATAAGTTGTTAAAAAAAGATCCTATAAACACAATTCTATCCGTAAAAAGATTGATGGGTGGAGCAATTAAGGACAAAATGGTTCAGGATATGATTAAAAGTCCTTATTATAAATTTGGAATTACTGCATTAAAAGGTGGTACAGAAGATGCAGTTGCTGTAGTTTTAGGTGGAAAGCAATACACACCAGAGCAATTAAGTGCTGAAATTTTAAAGAAACTTAAAAGAGATGCAGAAGAAAAGTTAGGTGACGAAGTTACACACGCTGTAATAACTGTACCTGCATATTTTACAGATAAACAGAAGAATGCAACCAGAAAAGCCGCACAGCTTGCAGGTTTAAAGGTTCAAAAACTACTGGCAGAACCTACTGCAGCTGCTATTGCCTATGGGGTCGACAATTTAAAGGCTGGGGAAGCTAAGACAGTATTGATTTATGATTTTGGAGGAGGGACATTTGACCTTTCATTACTTAATATTGTTGACGGGCAGTATTTGGAGGCTGGAACAGGTGGCGACCGTTGGCTTGGCGGTGATGATTTGGATAGAGCTTTGCAAGCATACATTTTAAAAAGAATCTCTACGGACTATAATATCAAAAACATAGAAGCTTTAATTGAGAAATTACCCCAGAAAAAAAGATATCTATTTGATGCTCAATTTAGAGAAAACGTAGAAAATGTAAAAATACAACTCAGCTCATCAATGTCTGCACAGCTAATTATGGAAGGTTTTGAAGATGAAAATGGCGAATGGATTGACTTTGACCTTACAATCACTCGTGAAGAGTTTGAGAAAATTGCAAAACCTTTCATAGAAAGAACCATTGAACTTATTGATAATCTAATAAAAGAAGTTGGTTACGAGGTCTCTATGATTGATAACATACTTCTTGTTGGAGGTACTTCTTGCATACCTTTAATAAAAGAAATGTTATCAAAAAAGTATGGTGCCGATAAAATTAGAATTTCAGAAAAACCAATGCTTGCTGTTGCAGAAGGTGCGGCAATTCTGTCACACAGATTAGGAGATGAATATGAACCAATTGAATATGAACCAATTGAAGAAGACGGAATAATTCCACTAGGAGAAATAGTACATACAACAAACCATAATTACTTTATTAAATTGAAAGATGATTACGATAGAATAGTTGAAAAGCAAATGCCATTGCCTTACAGTTCAACAAAAACCTATAAAACTACTGTAAATAATCAGCAAGTTGTAAGAATTGGAATTTATGCTCAAGTTGAAGATGGAAAAATGGAGAAAATGACAATGGGTTTTTATACAATTGAAGAAGAACTGCCAATTGGAAGTGAAATTACTTTTGAATTCTATTTAGATTTAGATGAAATATTTGAAGTTTTTGCTTATCCCAGAGTAAACAAATCAAAAAGGAGGGAAATTGTTTTAGGAAGAGGAGGAAAAGATTCTAAAACTCTTGAGTTTTTAGCAAATTGTTTAGAGAAAATATTTAACGGAGATTATACTCAAGCACAGCAAGACTTTTTTGTTAAAAGTGCAAAGAAAGAAATTGAAAAGATAAACAAAATAGGTGTAGATGACCACGATTCAGAAAAGTGGGATGAAATTGGAACTACCATTTTTACAAATTTTGAAAGAACCGAGGAATTAACTGAATCAGTAGATGAAGATCAATTGGCAATTTTGTTTGCGACAATTTTAATAAATGAGTATCCTGAATTAATCGGAACAGAAGACACTAATAGAATACGAACGCTTTTAACCAAAGTTAAAAACGAGGACGACCCATTGGAGAAAATTCAAGCAACTCAAAAGCTAAAAGAAATAACTAATAAATATCCTGTTTTGATTACATTGTTTACAATTAAAATGACTTCTGATAAAGCATCTAAAGTTAATCCTAGCGATGGCTTACGACTGCTTCAAATGCACGATCAGATAGTAGATCATTTTAGACACAGAAGGAGAGATGAAGCATTTGAATTGTTGGATAAAGCAATTGATTTAAGAAACAACTATGGTGGCGGAGATATAACTGGCAGAGGTTTTGACCTCAAAAAAAATTAAAATTCAAAGAATATGAGCCATAATTGTCCAATATGTAATGCAGCAGGTTTACCTGACTATACAAAACAACACGTTATTTGTCACCAGTGTAATTCAGATTTGAAAGCTTTCTTTCTTTTAGACTCCATTTCATCGCCCAAAAAAGGTAGATTTGAAATTTTTGCTTTAGTAGGATTGTCTCTTTTGGCAATTTTGTTTTTAGGCTTGTTCATTAAAATAAACATTGCTAAAAAAGAAATTATTGCTACAAACATTGTTTTGAAGGACAGTATTTCAACTCTGACGAGTGAAAAATTAGCTTTAAAACGACAAAACGAAGAACTATCTAAAATCAAAAGCAAAGAAGTAACTGTTAAGTATGTTGTTAAGAAAGGTGACTATCCTTACAAAATTGCTCAATTCTTTTATGGTGATGGAAAAATGTACAAAAAAATAGAGGTTGATAATAACCTTCACCAACCCTACACACTTAAAGTTGGGCAAATTCTATTAATCAAAATTTCACAGGACTAATGGAAGTAGTAATTATACTGATAATTTTAGGTATCATAGGGTATTTGATATACGATTCATTACCTAATACAAAATTTGAAAAGGCACAAGCTCATTTCGCTGCCAAGAATTACATTGAGGCAATTAATATATTTAATGAGATTTTGGACAAACACAATGAAGCACCTGCAAAATTTGCGGAATGTAAATTAATTATAGGGCTAGGTCTGAAAGAAAATTCGGAAAAACTAAAAGCATTCAATGAGATTTTAGAATTAAGGAAAAGAATTAAAAATACCTCATCAATTGCAAAGTATGAAAATATTGAAGCAAAAGCATATTTTGAAATTGCAAAAATTCAATATGAAGAATCCAATGCAGATATTGATAAGCTAAATCAAAACTTGAAATTCATTGATAATGCTAACAAAAAAGGTTTAGAGACTGATTTTAATTCTTTAAGAACAAAGCACTTTTATCAATTATCAGAAAGCTATTTTAAAAAAGCAATCGAAATAGAGAAGTCTAACAAATATCCTGAATCGATTCAAGTTTATAAAAAGGCCATAGAATGTTCAGAAAAATCGTATAATTCAAGAATCAAACACAATGCAGCTGCAAGAATTTTGATATGTCGGCTAAAACTTAATGAAAACATTGACCTAAAAGAAATTTCAGAAGTTCAAAAGTCTGATAAGGAATATCAAAAGGATTTATTTTATAGGTATTCAGTTTATCTCTTGAAGAAAAAGGACTTTCAAAAGGCAGAAAAAATAATTTCTACATACTTAAATTTCGAATCTGTTCATATAGAAAAGTTGAGAGACATTTTGAAAGCAGAAAAAACAAATATGGCTTTAAATCAAATTACTCAAATCAACCAAAAAATTGAACAACTCTATAACAATTCATTAAGTACAGAGGAAATAAGCACTTTTTATAATAGTCTTGATTCAATCATTTCACACTTGAAAAGTGTTGACATTGAACTTTCTGAAAAGGTTTTAGCGATTAAACCAACTTTATTTAATCGCTTACTTACAAATTATATTACTAATGAACAATATGACAACGCTATTAATCTAATTCAAAAATATCCAAACTTCTGGGAAAGTCCTGAGCTTTTGAAAAACTTAGGTATTTGTTGTTATGGATTTACCTCTAAAGGTTTGCTAACGGAAAAAAATTACAAAATTGTCATTTCAGGATGGTTGACTGCTGTATACTCTGATAAAGTAATTTTAAAATCGCTAGAAGATACGTCCTGGGATGATAATTACACTTTCAGTTTAGCAGAATCAATTGGGTCTAATTATTCACAACACAAGGAGATACCAGAAAATGTAAACTATGATGAAATATCTGAAAGTAATATTTCCATTGGGGCAACACAAAGAGAATTATTGAAACAATTCGAGACAATTATACACAAAGAAATAAAAGACCCTCAATTAAGTATCCTAGTCAACAACTTTTACGATAAAGAGAAGGAGGCCTTAGAAAAAGTTATAAATATTCTGGCAACTGATATTTTATTTCCTACACCTTACTTTGCAATCTTAAATGGCATTAATAATGAAATAATAAGAGAGCTTGATGATTATTATGAAGAATATTCTGATGAGGAGGCATTAGAAGCAGGTATACCATATATTAAAAATTCAACGTCATCAATAGTTTATCAATATTACTTTGCAAATGACTTAATAGAAAGGATTGAATCAGCTATTGAAGATGTAAATTTAGCAGCAATAAAGAAACTTAACACAAAAGAGAATAAAACTTGGATCGAAAAATTTGATAAAATAAGTACTACCGTTGAAGACAGGCTTTATAACAAGTTATCGTTAAAAATCTCTGATGATGATGAAAACGAGACACTAATTTCCATAATGGAAGAGTGTATATCTATTTCAAAAAATAACGAAAAGTTAAAGTATCAATATTCAAATTATGTCGCTAACTATTGTATTTCTCAAGTAAATGAGGAAAATATAGACAATTACAAAGCATTGTTATTAATGAAAAGTGCTTATTTGCATTCCCCTAATAATCCGAGAATTTGTAAAAACTTTATCACACTTATAAGATTCAACTTAATGGATATCCTTAATGAAAGGACTAATAAGGAATCAGATATTTATGAAATCTTGGATTGGGTTAAAGGGAATATGTCCCAAACTTACAAACAAAATAGTAGTGTACTAAATAATGCAAGGAAAGAAATATTAGGTCAACTTAAGGCAAACGGTGTGGATATTTCATTATTCGATGATAATAATTTAACTTCTATTCTATCAGTCCTTTCCCTTAATTCACAAGGTTTAAAAATGAAGAAGGTTCTAACTTATTTAAGGGATTTGGGCAATAGCCTGGATACGATTAATCCATTAGATCGATTAAGGCAATTGCGTCAGCAACTAAATTTAGACGATGATTTACCATTTTAAAAACAAGAACAATGAAAAATCCATACTCAATATTAGGTGTCAGTCAAGACGCTGAGAAATCCGAAATAATGAAGGCACAAATGATTGCTATGAAAAAGAAAGAGTATTCTTTACAAGAAATAGCGATTGCAGCTAAGCAGCTACTTGATCCTGCTAAAAGACTAGCCGCAGATTTTATGTTCCCATCTAAAATTAAAGCTAAAAGAATACAACCTATTAAAAGCAATCTTATCTATAAGGAAATAAATATTAACAATATAAATGAAGATGCATTTGATTCTTTAAAATAATGACTTATGAAAGAAGATTTAATCTCACTAAGAACCCAACTAAATCAAATAATTATCGAAACCCTTCAATCGAATAATCATTTGAAAAATGAGATTGAAAAGAAAGAAAACGAAAAGTACGATTTACTAAAAAGCATATCGCTGAAAATAATAGATGTTATTGATTCTTTCGAGAATAGTGAAGAATGGGTGATTGCAAATGATCTGAATAAAGTTGATGAAGCTAAAAGAACAATTAATAAGTTTAAGATTGTACATAGAAAACTTTTAGGATTGTTAAAAGAATATGGTATCACAAAAATTGAATTTCCAGACAATAAACTAATTGTTGGGCTTTGCGAAGTTGTAGAAACCGAAGCAGACAGTAATAGAAAAAATGACGAAATAATATCTGTTATAAGAAACGGATATATCAGAGGAAAAGAACTTATCAGACCTGCACAAATTATTGTAGTGAAAAACTAATGGACAAAATTATTAAAATAGGTTTAGCAATTTTATTCTTTCTTTGTCTGGCAGATATGCCATACGGATATTATCAGCTAATAAGATTCATTGGTTTGGTTGGCTTCGCAATTCTTGCGTTTCAAGCAAATAAACAAAACAGTAAGACAGAAACAATTATTTATGGCGCATTAGCTCTACTGTTTCAACCATTTTTTAAAATTTCTTTAGGCAGAGAGCTTTGGAATGTTATTGATGTTATTGTTGGTCTCGGTTTATTAGTTTCAATATTTTTCAAAAATAAGTTAACCAATGAAAAATAAAATACTCATAGGAATTGTTGTGTTGTTGGCATTGCTTTTATTGTCCGTAAGACTTATTTTCAAAAATAAATTTGAAGAGTTTAAAGTATCGGTTCAGAATTATGAAAAAGAGCAGTTGGCATATTTTAAACAAGAAAAAGAAAAAAAGATTGCTCAATTTTCAAATGAAGGCTTGGCAGAACTTTTCAACAAATACTTTGAAGAAAGTAAATCTTTAATTGAAAAGGACACAGCTTTTTCCTTTTTGTATTTGACTAAAAAAGTAAAATACAAAATGGGACGTTTAGATTACTTTGACTGTTTGCATCAAAAGTGCATCATAGAAAAACAAAATGAAGCAGCACAGAAACAAATCACATTAAAAGAAAAAGAGCTTGAAAAGAAATTTGGAAGCACATTTACATATTGGTATCCGAAATTAAAAGATGAAAAACTATTGCAAAAGACAAATAGAATTGGAAACTGTTCAGATTTCTATTCTGACTTATACGAAATTTCATACGATAAGGACGCTTGGATTGAGTTTGAAGAATTTTTAAAGATTTACGATAGTGAAATAAAAGCAGCAGAAACTCTAAGCAAACTAGCAGAAACACAATTCTTGAATAATGTTTCATCAACAAAAAGGAGTCTTAATAGTAATGTCATAAATTACTTTGATACACATCTCTCAAGCAATAAATCCCAAATTCTTTCAACAAAAGCAGAGAGTAAAACATTCAACTCACCAACACTTGGTATAATAAGCTACAACATAACAAGAACAAGTTTTAATAAGCCGGCATTTCAAAGTGTAGTTGATGATGCTTTTGAAGAACAATGGAAATACAATTCTTTAAGCACAGGGGCAATGCCTTATGCTTCTTGCTACGGTTCAAGTAATTCTTGTGGTGGTTGGGGTTGCTCACAAATAGAAGTAATAACAGGAGGTAGCAGAGATGTGTTGGTTTCTATTAAAAACTCTTATGGCAAAGTAGTAAGACACGCATATATTAAAGGTGGAAACTCATTCACATTTAATGTTCCTGATGGTAGTTACCAAGTATTCTTTTACTCGGGAACTGGATGGAATCCTAACAAACAAATACCATCATCTTCGTGCAGTTATTTAAAAGGAGGATTTGTAGCAAATGAAAGTGTAACAAAGGACAATTACATTCATCTGTATAGTCAGATAATTACATATGAACTTATTCTTCAACAACATGGAAATTTCAGCACCATACCAAGTTCAAAAAATGAAGCATTTTAAACATTCAACGCTAAAGCAAGCACATTTGCAAGCCGCTGCAAGCCATGACACAAACCAAAGCTTGCAAAAGAGCTTGCTTACTCCAACCCTGAGAAAAAACAAAAAATCTTCCCCCTTAAAGAAAAATAAAACTTTGCCATCACACAACCCGAAAGACAAAAACGGCATGACAGAACTGATTGATTATTATAATGGTATGTCGCTTGACAAGAAAGAAGGCCAGCTTGTAACAGCGTGTATAGTGCAGTTGGCGGATTGTTCTGATTTCAAGGGTAGTGCATTTAATAAACTTTGTAGCGTTTTGACAGTTTCGTGCTTTGAATCGCCAACCGACACCATACACGCAAACCGTTGTGTGCAACCCAAAAAATAGACCAGACCGACAGAAACGAATGAATGAATTAGAAAAGCCAATGCACATTTTAGCACATTTAGTTTTACCCGACACACAAACCTATCCCACACAAAACCAAAAGAGCTAAAATTTTCCAACGTTTAACTAAAGATGTATAAAACTTTTTGTGGACTTTTTATGTCCATTCAAAAAAGATTCTTATCTTTGGACATAAATTGTCCTTAATGACAACCATGAAAAAACATACAACATTTGGAGAACAGCTCAGACAACTGAGAGAAAATGCTGGTATGACCTTGAGAGAAGTTGCTGCAAATATTGAAATTGACCCTTCTCTACTTGCTAAGATTGAGCGTAACCAAAGACAGCCGACAAAACATTTAATCAAAAATATCGCTGACTTTTTTGAAGTCAACGAGAAGGAATTGCTCGAAGAATTTTTGAGTGACCAAATTGCTTACAAAATTTTGGACGAAAATGCAGACTTGAATATTCTGAAAGTCGCAGAAGAAAAAGTAGCATACATCAAAACATTGCGAAATGAGTAGAATAATAAATATCGAACCATTCAAAAAAGAACTACCAAGTGACTTTGCAGACAGGTTAGGTATTTATTATACACAACAAGTAACCACTTTTCACAAGAAAGCCAACGGACAATTCTTCACACCTATTCCAATTGCTCGACTTCTAGCTTCCTTTTGCGACTGTTCAAAAGCAAGAATTAAAATTTTAGACCCTGGTTGCGGTACAGTTATTTTATCTTGTGCTTTAATTGAACATTTAGTAGAATCAAAGAACAGAATTGAGATAATTGACTTAGTGGTTTATGAGACCGATCTTGAATTAATTCCATATTCACAAAAAGCACTTAATTACCTTAAAGATTGGCTTTTAAATAAAGGAATACAATTAAACTATACCTTGCACTGCACCGACTTTGTTTTGGAAAATGCAACTGTTCTTAAAGAAAATAGATTACCAAGTTTATTTGAGGAAACAAATTTCGTAGATAAAAATTACGACATCATCATTTCGAATCCACCCTATTTTAAGCTTTCTAAAGATGATAAAAGGGTAATTGCTTCGCAAGAATTAGTTAGCGGACAACCCAATATCTATTCATTTTTTATGGGAATTGCTGCTAAACTACTTACTGAAAATGGCGAATTAATTTTTATCACACCTAGAAGCTTTGCATCAGGTAACTATTTCAAAGCGTTTAGAGAAAATTTTTTCAATACAGTTCAGATAGAAAAGATACACTTATTCAATTCTCGAAAAGACACTTTCAATCGTGATAACGTTTTACAAGAAACTGTTGTAATAAAGGCAATCAGAGAAAAAATAAATCCGAACAAGAAAGTGCTTGTTTCTTCAAGTGCAGGCATTAAAGATATTTTTGAGCCAACAATTAAGTACTTTAATTCTTCTGATCTCATTGATTTAAAATCAAAAGAGAAAATTTTGCATTTGCCGACAAGCGACAAAGAAGAAAGGATTTTGAGTTTAGTTTCCACTTGGGAAAATGTTTTAAGCGATTTCAATATAAAGATTTCGACAGGTCCTGTTGTTTCGTTCCGTGCATTAGATTTTATTCAAAATGAATACGAAAACGGAGCAGTCTTTTTGGCTCCACTATTTTGGTTGCATAACGTAAATAAAATGATTTTGGAATGGCCAAAACAACTAAAAGAAAAAGGGCAATACATTAGAATAGAAAGCAATTCAAAATCCTTGCTGATTCCTAACAAGAATTACATTTTATTAAGACGATTCAGCACCAAAGACGACAAGAGCAGACTAATAGCAGCCCCTTATTTCTGCAACTATGTTAAATCGAATTATATAGGAATTGAAAACAAAGTTAACTACATCTATAGGAAAGACGGACACTTAGACCGTGACGAAGTAGTTGGACTTTGTGCATTGCTTAACAGCGAATTGTTTGACACTTACTTTCAAATTTTCAATGGTAACGTAAATGTAAGTGCAACAGAACTAAGAGAAATGAAATTCCCACCTTTAGCCAACATAAAAGAAATCGGTAATAAAATCATACTTTCCTACGACT
>Ga0208198_1002406_pt1 | contig 14043 bp, 6 predicted proteins | sample AD_JPNTR2_MetaG_FD_184446 | JGI IMG/M metagenome (GOLD analysis project Ga0208198, IMG submission 184446) | Active sludge microbial communities of municipal wastewater-treating anaerobic digesters from Japan - AD_JPNTR2_MetaG (SPAdes) (version 2) | ecosystem: Engineered > Bioreactor > Anaerobic >... | reverse complement strand
TCTATCGGTATCGATTATCAAGAGCGGCTGAAAAAGGTGACCCGCGAACCAGATTGCCTCCAAATTTCGGAAATTCCATTCGGTTTCAGAACGATTTTCAATTCTCTCCTTCAGCTGTCGTAGACTTTCAATGAGTTCTTGGTCCGACTTGTCTACAGCGACGCGATAATAAGGATCGCTGGGTTTTTCCCCAACGCCCAGCAAATTGGGATCGGAAGCCTCCAAATAGCGCACTTCAAGATGCGGCAACTCCCATTTTTGCTTCTGGAAGCTATAGAAGTGGTCCAGGTATTTCTTGAGGAGCGCGAGCGCGATCTCTTGCCAGGTACGCACGCGTTCATACGAACCAAATGCAAGTTCGGCCTTTGGAATGAGCAAGGTATACCACGATGGATCGACAAGGAGTTCGCCGATGACTGAGCGTGGAATGTTGAGATTGAACCAGCCGCGTTCGGCTTTGAAACGCTCAAGCTCGAAATAGAGCGCGTCCAAATCGAGGAATGCAACATGCTGTGCCGTCAGGTGTGCTTCATTGGGCTGATATTGCATTTGCTCGCCTAGCAAGCCCTTTGACTTCATGGCCTGAATTCTCGGATACCAATTCACCACGCTTTTGTTCTTAAGAAACAACTCGAACGCAGGATCGACCTTGGGATCGGGCCTGCACAACGTCGGTATAGGCGCAGCTTTTCGGAAAGCATCACCAAAGTCAGTTTGAATGCCATTGATGGTCTTTTGGAGCCGCACCATCTTGAGATGAGGCACTTGGTCCCGCTTTATAACCGGCAAAAGAATTTCCTCCTGCTCCTTGTCGGGGGACAGTCCTTCGTCCTTGAGGTATTCGCGGAATTGCGCCATGTAGTTGGCGTGTATGCCGAAAATGCTGAGCGTTTCCAGCGCTCCCAGATGCTGCGGGCGGGCAAGATCGGGCGGCAATTCTACCGCGGAACTGCGCTTCAAGCTCAGGTTATATCCTTTTAAGCGAACGCCTCTGCCAAAAAGCTGAATGATCTGCGCGCCCTCGCCTTTACCGACGTTCATAAGTCCCATGGTAGAAACGCGCCAGCTCGACCAGCCTTCGGTGAATTTTTTCGACCCGATGAGTAGGTTAACAGATGATTCCTGATCGTTGATGGTCTGAAAAAGCGAGCCAGAGAATTCGCGCTCTCCTGTTTCGAGTCCATTCTTGGCACAGAGTTTGAGAAGGCTCGCATCGTCACCCACATTGATCACGCCAAATTCCTGATTCTCGGCTCCCAAACGGAGCGCGATTTCTCCTTCGGCCCCCTTTAAGTTCTCGAGGTAGAGAAGGCCACCCGCAGGAGCATTGAAAATCATTGCAAGCGTCTCGTCAAAGATTGCCTCGGCGGAAAAGCCCCGCGTGTTAAGATAGACAAACCGCCGCTCAAAGATATTGCGACCATCGGCGGCCACGAGCCCGCGGGTGAGTACCTCCTGGATGCGCTGGATCGAGGCCTTCCTATCGCGCACATATCGCGCAAAGAACTTCAGAATGTCGACAATATCGCTCGCGTCGCGCGACGAGAGCGTTTTTGTAACGCTGCTACCCACGAACACCCAAAGCGGTTTTTCTACAAGGAAAGGACGCAAAGCGGAAGCTTCGTCCTTATACAGCTTGAGTTGCTGATAGAAGGTGAGTAAGCACGCCGTGAGGTAGAGTTCAAGATGGCCACGCTCGGTCTCTTCGTCCAAATTCAGAATCTGATAATCCTTGCCAAAGCCGTCCTCATAAAAGTATCGATAAGAATAATCGACAAGGATGTTCTTGGCGTATTGGTCCGCAAGATCGCGATCGCCTTTTACCGCTTGGCCAAAGGTTGCCGAATACTCGAAAGAGAAGCCGTTTTCGCAAATTTGGTTGCGATATTTCATCCAGGCGCCCTCGCCGCCTCCCGAGGCACCGCGATGGCCTTCGTCGACAAGTACGAGATTGTTGCCGAGGAAAGACTCGGCAGCTATGGTCTTTTCCCCGGAATCTTCACGAAGCTTCGTAACCTCTATGATCTCGACCGCATGCCCGATAAAAAGCGAGCTGCCTTCTTTCTGGAAAATGTCCGCATCAATACCGGACCGCTCGAATTCGCGCAGGTGCTGCTGAGAAAGCCCCTCATTTGGGGTGAGCAAAATGATATGAGTGATATCGCGCCTTCGATCATATTTTTCGAGGTAAAAGAGATACTGCAGAATATTGGCGTGCATAATGAGCGTTTTGCCACTGCCCGTCGCCATCCAAAAGCTTATCTTGTTGAGTTGGGCCCTTGCATCCGCGCTGAGGTCAAATGGTTGCAGCAGATCGGCCTCTTCCCGACCCTGGCCATCGAAACCGGCATTGTAGCGCTCGACACACTGGTTGAGCTCTGCAAGCAGCTCCTTCGCTTTGGTAAAATATCGGTCTAGATAGATTTCAGTAAACAGTAATGATAGATACTGAAAATACTTCCAGACAAGCGGCTTTTCTCCATGGAGTACGCGCTGTTCGCTCAAGCGTTGTGTATGGCGCACAATATTCTGATCGTATTCGAGCAACAAATCCTTAAACGACTGTGGTAGATTGTAAAATCGACTTATGAGCGCCTCGTGGAAGTGCGAGATGTTGTTTTCGTTGAGTCCTTCTAAGCCGTCATCGCGCAAGCAGTCCGCTAGTTTCTCAAAACTCTTGACATTAAAGAGAGAAAGAATCCACTGGTTGAGTATAAGTTTTTGACTAAACGGTACTTGCGCGTGATTAGTGCCATTTCTTGGTTGTCTTCGTCTTTGTGGCATCATTGCTTCCCTAACTAAGGTCATCTTACTCTATAAGCGCTTGAAGTCAATGATGCCGATGGTCTGCGCTACATTCCGCAGCATTCTAGAGCCAGGCCGCGATTCCATTCAATTGTGCGCCGCTATTGCGGAAAATTATAGAAAATCGGCATATATTATGCTGAAAAATATAATAATTCAGCAACATAGTTGCGGATTTTGTAAAGTCATTGTATACTGCTTCTATGGAATATGCTCGAAAACTCGATCTTATGAGGGAACGGAAATCTCTCTTTCTCTTCGGACCGCGCCTGACTGGCAAAACCTATCTTTTGAAGAAGACATTTCCAGAGGCGAGATATTACGATCTATTACGCTCAGACACTTTCCTTAGGCTCTCAGTGAGACCTTCCATACTGCGGGAAGAGCTTGCAATGCTGCCGCCAGGGACCACTGTGATCATCGATGAAGTGCAAAAACTCCCTATTTTACTCGATGAGGTACATGCACTCATCGAAGATAAACAGCTTCGCTTCGTTCTCACTGGATCGAGTGCAAGAAAATTGCGCAGAGCTGGCGTCAATCTGCTTGGCGGTAGGGCACGAGTGCTCCGGCTTCACCCTTTGGTTTCTTCCGAGATTGGCGACTATGATTTAGAGCGCATACTCACCTATGGAAGCCTCCCCGCCATCTACGATTCCGATGAGCCATGGCAAGACCTCAAAGCCTATTCGGGAACCTATCTTAAGGAAGAAATAGCCGCAGAAGGCGCAGCGCGAAGGCTCGATGCTTTTTCAAGGTTCTTGCACATTGCAGCGCTCTATTCGGGAAAGCAAATCAATTTTGAAGCCTGGAGTTCGGATGCCGCGGTTCCAGCGCGCACAGTGCGCGAATATTTCTCGGTCCTCAGCGATACGCTCATTGGAGAAATGCTCGAACCATGGAAGAGCGGTACGAAGCGTAAACCAGCCTCTACCGGGAAGTGTTATTTCTTCGATATCGGAGTGAGGAATGCGCTTGCAGGAATTCAATCGATTGCTCCGGGCACCGATGAATACGGTAATGCGTTCGAGCATTTCATCTATGAAGAACTTCGCGCGTGGCTCGATTACCATCGCGACGATAGGCCGCTGACCTTCTGGAGAACCCAAGACAAAAAAGAAGTCGATTTCATCGTTGGAGACGAAATCGCCATAGAAGTCAAAGCGGCTGAATTACCGCAGTACCGTCATCTGAAAGGGCTTATCGCCATTGCGGATGAAGCCACCTTCAAACATCGCATTCTGGTCTGCCAGGCTCCAGAGCCGCGTCTATCGGAAGGTATCGAGATTCTTCCAGTCAAGGTATTCCTGGAAGCGCTTTGGGCAGATACTCTTATTGAATAGGGGTGTCGAGATAGTTTTCGCTTTGATCGACTCGAATGCGCCGCTAAGAAAATAGATGCACAAGAGCTCTGCACACACCCTCAAAATAGGAGCATATGACAAGTATACTTGCTGATTAGGCATGTGCGATCAGGATATAGCTTATTCGGCGGCATAGATGGTCAAGAGCAACTCGCTGTCATCGATGAGCCGATACTCTGGCTTACGCCCGGAAAGTCCTTCGCTCCTCGATAAGATCAATGGTACACCTTCTCCGCGCTTGTCCATGATGTGGCTGCGATGAGTCCAATCGCCCTTAGCAGGACAGCGCGCAAGGAGGCTCGTGATAGTCTCGTTGCGCGACGCTTGGCGGTACGCGAGGCTATCGGGCGTCATGGTGTTGGGCAACATGCCAGGAGAATAGATTTCGAGCCTATCGTCGAACATTCGGAGGCGTATTTTACTGCCTGCCATGGAATAATCCCGATGGGCCACCGCGTTGGTAACTGCCTCGAAAACTGCCATCATATCGTATTGAGGCAGGTCGATGCGACCTAAGCCTTCTTTCTTCCAGGCTTTGACGGACATATTCCTCTTGACGAAATTGCAGGCTGTAAAGATTTGCTCATCCAAAGGCCCTTTGAGATCCGCGGCATCGATTTGGTATGGCGCAGTATCCTGTGGATTGACAGTAGTCCCTCTATAAAAGACTGCCTGAATAAATGCATGTGGCAAAAACCGATCAGGCTCTTCACACGCCATGAGCACGCCTGCAACGCTGGGTCTTATTACTCCCTGAATGTCTTCGGCCGCCATACCCAATTTCTTGAGGAGCGTTTCAGCTGGTTCGGAGCTCTCCAAAGGTGCAAAGCGCTGCCACAAAGATTCTTTGAGGTCATCCAGATGTGCATTGGGCACAGGGGATTCGTCGAACCGAATAATCCGCGATTGGCTGCGCTGTTGAAAGAGGCGAGCAAGTTGGTCGGGAGGAATAGGGCGTTTCGACGCACCAACCCGATAAAAGTATCCTCCTGGGCTTTGGTGCACAAAAAGGCTGGGCGGTACTTCGACGCGCAGGACAGGCATTTCTTGGCCCGAGCTATTGGGCAAGGTGAGCCTCTCAATCACTGGGGCAAGCGGCGGTTTGATCGAATCCTCGCTTGCTTGCCGGACAAAGGCTTCTACCGCATCGAGCTTATCGAGCGGAATCCCAACAATATCACGCGTACTATCATCGACACCGAAGAGACTGACGCCTCCCCTACTATTGGCAAACGCCGCTAATTCATCCGCGATATCGTTCTGCGATGGACCGCGGATTTTATCCCCGGCGAAGCGCACTTCCTTGAGTTCGAAGAAGCTATCTTCTCCGAGGCGGATTTTTTCGAGCAATTCGGACTTGGTATTGAGCACCTGCAATTTCCTCCTAGATAATGCCATATTAATAATATAAAAACCACGATTTATCTAAAGAACAAAATGTTCTTAATACTCTAACGGCCTTGGTATTGTAATCTGGTATAGACACTCTAATGCAAAGTTATCTGTCATACCTCCTATATAATCAGTAATAATCTGATTCGGTATATTTTCTTCTCTCATATAGAACTCATTCATCTTTTCTATATACTTCCCAAATGCTTGATCTAACTTCATTTTCGAGTTTCTATACTTTCTAAAATCCTTTCCAAATTTACAGTACAATTCAGTTAGATACTCAAAAAGTCTCATTATCCCATTTTCACACATCGTCTTATATTCTTCTATTCTTTCGTGACTATATATTCTTTTGTAATTGAACTCTTTTAATTCATTAACCAAATTATATTTATCATCTGACAGTGCTATCTTATTCTCTTTGATACTAGTTTCAATTACATCCAGCACAAGAGTATTGATGATTTCGCCGTTGGTGTCTCCAAGGAACCTAACAATATCTTCTGGAATGTCGGATTTTTTTATCAAGCCAGAAATTATGGCATCTTCGATATCTCTACCCAAATAGGCGATTTTATCCGACAATCTGACAATACAACCTTCATATGTACATGGAAAATAGGACTTATCCTTTATGTCATCCAAATGAACTTGTTGCTTCCTTGGTTCCAATTGCTTTTCAAACTCTTCTCCATTATGACATATGATTCCATCTTTCACGGCATAGGTCAAATTTAGCCCATTTCCATTGTTCGCCAAGTATTCAACGACTCTATAGCTATTGATCTCATGCATAAAGGCGTCCTTTTTACCTAGTTTCATGCTTATTGCTTCTTCCCCTGCATGACCAAAAGGAGCATGACCTAAATCATGACCAAGCCCTATAGCACCAGCCAATTCCTCGTTAAGCTCCCAACCCGCTTTTTCAAGGCCTTTGCATATAGTTGTTGCAATAGTAGCCACATGCATAACATGTTCTATTCTGGTACAAACATGGTCGTTATCAGGCGAAAAAAATACTTGTGTTTTATGCTTAAGCCTACGAAAAGGCATTGAATGAATTATCGCAGTTTGATCTCTGTAATAATCCCCTCTGACATCTGGCTCCTTGATTCTTGTTCTAGAAACATAAACATCGTTGGGAAGTGGATTCTTCACGATAAATCTCCTTTTGTCTAAAACCTTTCTACAATAAAATTATGGCACCTGCAAAATAAATTTAATAGACTGCCAATCGAAGTCTTTCACCTCATGCTTTTAACCTCAAAATACGGAATTCCTTCTTGTGCAGCCTTTTCTATTTTTATTCTTAACACTTCATCGAGGGATATCATTCCTTCAAGGATAAATACTAAATCCTCGCCGGAAAAAAATATTATATTTCCGCCTCCTTGAAACGCTTCAACCACTTCCTGTCTGAAGCCATTAATTGAAAAAAAGATGCCTCGCGTTGATTCAAGCTTTGTGTCTACCTTCCTTTTGAATCCAGCAATCTCTTGCTCAGTCGGCAGGTCTGCTCTCCATTTTGCTTCGACCAGGTAATCAAACGACTCAAACTTGAAATGGCCATCGATTTGCTGTGTACTGATTTTATAAGACTTTCTATATTCAATGCAAAACAGAGAAAATAATTCCACCAGAATGTCTTCAAGAGAATATCCTGCTTGTTGGCGGTTAGGATCAACTATTCCGTCCATGAATGCTTTACGTAGTTTTTCTAATTGTAAAGAGCGTTCTTCAATAATCCTAGCCTTTTGTGCTGCCAACTTTTTCTTGTTGATAACGCTCGCTCTTTCTTCTTCAACAAAAAGATCGTGCTCTATCGCTAAAAGCTTTATCTCTCTCAGATTCTTTAATGCAATCTCTGTATTCGAAACACCATTATCAGGCAGTTTTCTTAACTTACATAGTTCAGTAAGTATTCTTTTTTCAATAGTTGGACCATCTTCCATCTGATCTAGATCATTCAAGATCGCCTTTATTCAGGTGAATTTATACAGATTCTTGTATTTTTGTACTAAGGATTTTGGTACCCCAGCAAAAACAAGAAATGCTTCCATCGAATCTTTATAATAGAAACAAGTTCCAAAACATTGGATCATTTGGTTTCTAATCTCATAGGGCAGTGACATGAGCTTTCCCCATCAAAATAACTCTATGTGTCCAATTACTTTGGACCAAGCACTGACTGCCAATCTGGCATTATATGACTCATTGCTAGATTTGCGTTTCCCGCCATAATTCAGTTTCCCATTGTATTTTATCAAATTACTTCCAAGGATCAATGTAGTATGCTTTGTAAAAGCCATCCTATACGCAAACTTCTGCAATGAGTAATCATCGTAGGGCGTTGCAAATTGCTCGGTATAAAGGTCGACAAAAACAACCACCAATGCCAAGACATAAATAAGTCTTTGCCAGTCACTGTCGTGTGAAGTAAGTTTGCCCACGCGATATCTCGCTTGCATCACAGCCGCTCCTCTTCCTCGAACATCAGCTTCATAAAGTCTTCCTCGATGAGGCGGACCTTCCAGGTGGTGTCGGGCAGGCGAATGTTCTCGAGGTTGTTGGTGCCATTCACATAGATGTAGTTTGGAAGCTTTTCTTTAGTGGAGTAATCGGACTTCTTGAACCATTCGTCGAGGATGAGGTTGTCTTCTTCTGGAGTGCCAGGAAGGTTACGCCAGATAATAAGTGCCTCTTGGTTATCGTCAGGCAGTATGCCTCGGACGGTGCGGATCCACCACCGTCCATTTTGTACGGGACGAAGCCAATCTTTCAGTCTGAGCCTACCTTCGCTATCGCGCTCGAATGAAGCATCGAAGCGCTGCGGCGCAGACATTTCCTTTACAGTGAGCCCAATGAGCCAGTTAAAGGTCTCCATGAGATCAACGGTAGTATCCTGGCTTTCGTCGGAACCGGGGCGCTTTACTTTGAGCGTATACGAAAGCGGGTCTTTGAACGCATCGATATTGAGGAGCGACTGGCTACCCCGCGATTCAACATCGAGCATGTAATTCAACATGTATTGCTCTTTCAAGTTGCCAGGCCCTTGTGCCTCAGTAGAAAAAAGCGCGTCTTCCTGCTCTGGTGTCCGCTGCAATTCCAAGTTGTTGAGCGTGTCCTCATACGATTCGAGACGGATCACCTTGAACACGCGCGGGCTGCGCTCAGCTTCTTCTGTGGTGGCGAGACGCTTTGGCTTGCCATCTTTCCACTCCGGGGTAAAGGTTACCTTCTTAAGTCGAGGCAGCAGCACCGTATCGAAATAGTCCGCCATCTCGACCAGGATGAACTTGCGTTTGCCCCCATCTTCACGGTTGAGATTGATGACCGCGTGGCCGGTAGTGCCGGAACCAGCAAAGTAGTCTAATATCGCTGCATTCAGATTGTCTGGAATTAACTGAAAAATTCGTTTAGCTAACCCTATTGGTTTTGCTGTATTAAACGTTTTATCGAAAAATAAACCCTTAATTTCCTTTGTCGCAGTAGTTGATGTCCCACAATTATCTAGTATGTTTGAAGGGGCCGATATGGTAACTGTACCTTCACGTATTTTACGATAAACTGTTATCTCGGCTGTTTTACTGTCTTGGACAAAATCCAAATCACCCGCTTCAAGCATTTTTGCCACCTGCTCACGACTAGCACGCCAACAGCCATCTGATCCATCTGGCCTCCTTGGAAAAACATCAATACCAAAGGGAGTTGGGATAGGGAAATAGAGCGTTGGACGGTCCTCTCTTCGATCATGCTGGCCACCCCATTGCCGCAATTGCTCACGGTCATATCCGCCCCTTTCGTCTTTATAGCGACAGTTTGCAACATCAGTTTTTACAAGTTCCAACCTTCCCTTATCTGAAACACGAGCGCACATTACGTACTCATGTTTGACCTGAAGTACTCTTTCTGTTACTGCCTTTCCTACTCTTGCAATCCATACAAAAGGACCCAATAAATTATCTGCCCCGAACAACTGTTGAATTAGCATATCGAGCCTTGTCTGCTCTCTTTCGTCTATATGAATGAAAGCAAGGGTATCAGGTCTCAAAATAGGAGCCACTATACACAATCTGTCATTCATCATACTTAACCATGTAGAATGCTGATAATCATCTTTATAAAGAAAATCACCACTATCTGTATTGTACGGTGGATCGATATATACGCACTTTATCTTCTCGCGATACCTGCGCTGCATCAGGTTCAGCGCTTGAAAGTTCTCGCTGTGGACGAGGACGCCATCAGTTTTCTCATCGATGTCGTCCAACGCATCGAGAAGGCGTGCGGTAAAACCGGCGCTGAAATGGCACGTGTCGATCATCAAAGTTGGATAGGCCGACAAGAATTCAACCGTGCCAGGCACAGCTTGCGATGTGAATAAATCGCCACCTTTCGACGCAAAGACCTCTCCTTCCAGACCATGCAGAGCCTTCCATTCTTCCCACTGCGCCTCGTTCGCAGCAATTTCAGGATAGAATTCTTTGGGGACAATACCGACGCGCACACACCAGCTCGTTTCGGTAACGAATTTCTTTTTGAGCCACAGCTTCTTCTGAAAGTCCTCAAGCTGCGCAAGAAAATCGATAATTTTTCCTGCGATGGTGCGGATTACCTTGATCTTGGAAAGATACTGCTCTACTTTGGGCGCACTCTCGCTCTCGATATCGTCCAGGTGCATCACTTCGTTCTTGATATAGAAATCGAGCTCGCGGCTAAGGAAAGCCTTGAGGTCCTTGTGAATGAAATAGTCAAAGGTGTTGCGCGCGGTGTAGCGGTCGAGATGGATGCGCAACCAGGTATTGTCGGACTCCGTACCATCCGCGCGGCGATACTTGCGCCCGAGCAGCTCTATCCATGTAACAACTGCGGGATCATCCAATGCCAGAATCGCCGCTTCGGTGGCGGCGTTCAAGTCCTTTTGCTTTTCTTGAGCTGGTTCGTAGGTAAAATGGATGACAAGCTCGCCGGACTCGATCGATACAGGCCTGTCCAGAGCCAGTTTGAACTTTCGTTCTTTGCCCTGCACTTCTTTTACATTATCGTGCTCGCCCTCCGCGGCATCGACGAGCTTAAAATGCACGCGCATCGGATTAACCGTATTCTCTGGACGCAACCTGAACGCATAGTCCCGCAAATACTCGCTCGTTTTAATATAGTATTGATCGTAATTGGCCCAATAGAGCTTGACCTCTTCGCCTTCGTACGGGATGGCGTATACACCGGGTTTGTAGACACGCTTGGAAAGAAAATCACCTTCGGAATAGTAGCGCCTGAAAAAGCTATAAAGATGGTCGTACACCTCGCTCTCGAGCGCACCCGTGTCTACCGCAACAGTGTCGAGCTTCTCTTTAAGCTCTTTGACCTTGGGCGCTTCCTCCGGATTGGAAAAACCGAGTTCTTTTGCCTGCTCGATGGCGCGCCTATACTGAGCCTCAAGCTCGCTTTTATCAGCAGTCTTATACTGAGCAAAGGCTGCCTCAACCTGCGGCAAAAGGTCCTCATCAAGGAACTTCATCACTTCTGCGCTCTTTGCGTGCATGATTCGGTAGATGCCAAAGTCGAGGTCTGGTTGATCGAGCTGGAAAAGTTCCTGCAAAAGATTTTTCAGTTTTTCATATTTCTGATTCATGTTCATATCCTCTCATGAAATGGGTCATTTCACAACCCAACGGATGGTAAAAAGCTGTTCAGCTGCGGTTTTTTGCGCAAGGCGCTTTTCAAGCTCTTCGATGAGCGCATCGCGCTTCGTCATAATCTCGTCCTCCACCTTAAAGATCTCTTGCTGCTGACGGTGCCGCTGACGTTCAAGCTTGGCTATCTTCTGTTGAATTTCGTGCTGTTCTTGCAGTGTTGCAGCTTGTCGAGACTGTCGCCTGAGGGCTTTGAGCTGTTCCTTAGTGTCGGAAAGCGCCTCCTCTGCGGCATTCACCATATCGTCCGCCCATCGGTCGAGTCGGTCGCATTCTTCAAGAAAATGTTGGTTGTTCCTTTCCAATGATCGACTAATCGTAGCTGTGGCGCAGCGCTCTGCTTCTAGAGCAAGGTGATCCTTATCATGTGGAGAAATGATGATTGGCCCATGTACCTTTCCTTCGCAGAGAAAGAGTCTTTCCATGGTCTCCTGATCAAGTGGCTTGCCATCGTCGGTAAAGCCAGAGAAAAGCAAATATTCCTCCTGCTCATACGATTCGACGACAAGCCTCTGAAGCACGAGATAGCCTGCCTCACCTTTGAGCGCCTCTACCACGCTCAGTTTGGTAGGGTGATGGGTCACATCGAAAATGATTTCGGCTGGCGGGCAATCTGCGTTCTTTGCCTTCTCGATGACATACTCACCAAGTGGATGAGAAATTCTATAGAGAAAACGATCGGTCTCATAAGCCCATTCTGGCTGCTTTGTATCGCTCGGTTTTCTTACGAGATGGTAACGACCTCGGGCAATTTGCGGAGATGGCGATTTTTCAAGATCAAAAGCAAGCTCCTCATTGTAGAATCGAGCGCCATCCACGAGTGCCCACTGTGTCAGCTGCCAAAACTGCCTACCTACCCTGTCAAGCTGCATCTGAGCATCCGCCAGCCGAAGCCGAAGTCTATCGTGGACATCTTCGTCAAAATACTCGAGTAACTTGTGGCGGGCATCCTCAAGGCGCGATTGAATCTGTGCATCCAACTCTTCCTGCAAAGCTCGAAATGCTGCATCAATTTCATCGGTGGTGCGGCATTCCTGGTAGATTTCGAGGATGCGCGTTTCAAAATCGATGCCAGACTCAATACTGCCTAACACCTCGTCCGAAGCGCCAAACACGCCATCGAACAGCTTGAATTTCTCAGAGAGCAGCTCGAGAACACGCCTGTCAGCCTGGTTGCGCTCATTTAAGAAATTGATAACAACCACGTCGTACTTTTGGCCATAACGGTGACATCGTCCAATACGTTGCTCGACGCGTTGAGGATTCCATGGTAAATCGTAATTGACGACAAGCGAGCAGAATTGCAAGTTGATACCTTCGGCCGCCGCTTCGGTGGCCACCATCAGCGTTGCATGATCGCGGAAATGTTCGATAAGCGCGGTGCGCATGTCGATGTCTCGCGAGCCACTTGTGCGGCCAGAATCTCGATTCTCCTCTAGCCATTGGGTATAGATGGCAATGGATTCAGGGTCGTTATTCGAGCCATTAAAGGTGACAATCTGGCCGGCATAGCCATGCGCGTCCAAATAGGATTTAAGATAAGCTTGGGTTTTTCTCGACTCGGTGAAGATGACGGCTTTGCGTGCAGCTCCGAGGGTTTTCATCTGCGAAAAACCCAATTCGAGCGCGATAAGAAGCGCTTTAGACTTAGTATCTTCCTTGATGTACTGGGCACTTCGAATAAGGCGCTGTAGTGTCCTGATTTCGTCATCAAGTTGCGCTATGTCGATACTATTTCTGATATCGAGTGCAGTGCTCGCAGCAGGTTTAGCAGAATTGAGCGCCTGCGATGCGTCGATATCTGAAGCGGCATCAGTCTCAGGAAGGCTGTCTGCAAGCTCGCTTTCCATGTCTTCACCATCGAGCAATCGATCCGCAAACTCAGGATCGTCGATAAGCGTGCTGAGAACCTTTGCGCTGGCTTGCGCCCTAGCCATTTCTCTAGCTGTAGTTTCCTTCTCCTCCTCGACAAATACGCGCAGGCGCTCTAGTCGGGCAAGGAGCATGCCGAGTGTCGCTTCAATAGCCTTGGTCGAAGAAGCAAGAAGTTTGCGAAGTATCAAGGAAGTAAGGTGTCGCTGCGCTTTTGGCAGGGAATAGCTGTCCTTTCGCCGCAAAAAGTCCGAAACTGCATTATAGAAATCTTGTTCTTCATCGTTCGGTCTAAAAGGTTGAGTAAGTGCATGGCGTTCGGTATAACGGATATATTCGCTCACTTGTTTACGCAAGGTGCGCGTACAAAATGCGGAAAGACGACGCCGTAGCTCGGTGAGGTCCGAGCTTCCGTTGGCATAGCGAGCGCGAAAAGCCTCAGAGCTTCCGAAAATCTGATCATCGATAAGTATAGAAAGACCATAGAGTTCCATAAGGGAGTTCTGGAGCGGTGTTGCCGTAAGAAGAATCTTCTTGTGGCCTTCCAGCGCCCAGCGGATAGCCTGTCCCATTTTATTTTGCGTTCGATAGGCGTTGCGCAATTTATGCGCTTCGTCAATGACGACGATATCCCAGTTTTGAGCCCGTATTTCGCTGCGCATTGTATACGCAAAATTGAACGACACGATACTAATAGCAGGCCGATCGAATAGGGGAGTAGAAGTATTGGGATTAGAAGCCAAATTGACCCCCGCTATCTCTTCTTCCTTTGAGTATTTGAGCGCGCGCTGTGCCTGCCTCAAAGATTTCGCATCGAGAACCACCGCGGGCAGGTTGAATTTTTCCTCGAGCTCCATAGCCCACTGCTTGCGGATCGATGCTGGACACACCACAAGGATTTTGCGCTTGCGCTC
>Ga0208198_1002405_pt1 | contig 14045 bp, 12 predicted proteins | sample AD_JPNTR2_MetaG_FD_184446 | JGI IMG/M metagenome (GOLD analysis project Ga0208198, IMG submission 184446) | Active sludge microbial communities of municipal wastewater-treating anaerobic digesters from Japan - AD_JPNTR2_MetaG (SPAdes) (version 2) | ecosystem: Engineered > Bioreactor > Anaerobic... | reverse complement strand
AAAGTAACATTATTTTCTATAAGTAGATATTTAAATTTGGAAGTTTTTCTTCTCATAATAAGATTATGGTGCCTGAAACCTTTATTTCATTTTCACCTCATCAAGTTATAATTATTTAAAAGGAAGGAGGTAAAAATGCAAAATAAATTTTTTGATTCAACAACTTTAGCTTTTTTCTTAGCAGCCCTAATATTATTTATATTAATTTATATAAAAAATCCAACCTTAGCGATCTCTTCAACAAAAAGTGGCTTGAATGTTTTTTAAAATATTTCTTAATAATAATTTTATCTATGCTTATTGCTACTTACATTCAAACATTAATACCTAAAGAAATATTAATTAAACTATTAGGTTAAGAATCAGGTTTTAAAGGAATAGTAATTGGAAATATAATTGGAGGATTAACCCCTGGTTCGCCATATGGTGCACTACCTCTTTTTTCAGGTATTATGAAAATGGGAGCAAGTCTACCTATAATTGTTTCTATGGTTTGTGCATGGGGATTATGGTCTATTGGTAGAATTCCTTTTGAAATTGCAGTTTTAGGGATTAGATTTACTTTATTGCAGGTAACAAGTAGCATTTTTCTACCTATAATATCAGGTTATATTGTACTAATTTTACAGAAAATAATAAAATAAATAATTTTATAAAAGTAGACATTCCATTTTTGTAAACTAAGAAATTATATATTTAAACATTTATTTTTTATTCTAAATTTGATTCAATAGGTTCGGAATGTATGGTTACATTCGCTCCTTTAATCTCTTTTTCTATGGCTTTCTCTATTTCTGTTATCTTTTCATGAACATTGTTTAATGTTTGGTCACCTTTTAATTTAACATGGAAAGTTATTTCAATCTGGTTTCCATAATCATGTATATGCATATGATGAACATCTTTAATAAAATCATAACTATATGCAATATCATTGATTTTTTTTACTAAATCTTGCGATGGTTCTTCTCCAATTAAAAAACTACCAGATTGAAATATTATTGAAATACCTGTATAAGCAATCAAAATAGAAACAGCTATTCCTAATATTCCATCAAGAGAATAGAAACCAAATTTGAAAGTAAAAAAGCCAACAATTATTAATAATGTTGCAATTGAATCACTTCTATGGTGCCATGCATCTGCTTTTAGAGAAAGTGAGTTTATTCTTTTACCAAGTTCTAATGAAATAAGTGTTAAAAATTCTTTCATTAAAATTGTAATAAATAATATCAATATTATTGTTAAGTTAAAATCTATAGGTATTGGATTTTTAAATCTATTGTAAGATGATATTAAAAATTGATATCCAACATAAACAAGCATAATTGCCATTAGCATTGAAGCAATTTTTTCAATTCTTCCATGTCCGAATGGATGTTTCTTATCAGGTTTTATTGAGGAAAAATAGAATCCTATAATTACTATAATAGAAGTTAAAATATCTGAAAGAGTATGGAATGCATCGGCCTTTAAGGCAACAGAATTTAAAGAAATGCTAAAAGAATACTTGATCAAAAAAATTAAGAAATTAAAAATAAAAGAGGTGATTCCTTCAAAAAAACCAAAATTTTTATTTATGTCACCTTTGTCAAGATTAAAAGTTTTAATAATAAAATCAGTAATTTTTTCTCTCATTAGTTTCAATATTATATTCCATATTGTATTTGTGTCAACAAAAAAAGGGGAGGTTAAAAAACCTCCCCTGAATCTTTTCAGAATCTAATTTTAATCTTCTACATAAACTATTCTACCTTCAACTTGAGGATTAAGAGGTGAATGTTTTTTAACATATTCGACAAAATCATCTCTCCACCAGTTACCAGTAGCCCAAACAGATGATTTAGCATTCAAAAATGAAGTGTAACCATCCCCGCCATTTGCCATAAAATCACTTACTGCTACAGTATAAATTTTATCCAATTCAATTGGTTCACCATTATAAAGAACTTCAACAACTCGATTCATTGGTGGTTTATTTTTATTAACTTTTACTACCAATCCAGAAATTTGTGGGAATCTCCCAGCACCTGTTTCAATTTGTGAAAATCCATTTTCAAGAGCATCAACAATATCTTTTCCTGTTAGTTCGAGTTTTACAATTAAATTATCAAATGGAAGAACATTATATACATCTCCAATCTTTATTGGTCCTTTCTTTATGCTTGCTCTTATTCCTCCACCATTTGTCATAGCAATATTAGAACCTGCTATCTCTTTCATAAAATCTGCAACTAAGTTTCCCAAATTAGTCTCTTTTGTTCTAACATTTCCTCTTTCACCATCAAGATCAACCAATGTTTCTCCAATTACAACATCCATCTCTTTTTTAAGTTTTTCATCATATGGTGTAATTATTGCTTTAATTGTAGAATCTTCTTTGATAGCATCAGTAATTGGAACCAGTGTATATCTAAAGTTAACTAACTTTGAACCAGAGTAATTATTTTCAAATTGAAGATAAATTTTACCCAAATTTAAGCCTTTCTCACCAGTTTGAACAATATAAATATTATTTACTGAATCTGCCTGATTTAAAACCGTATGTGAATGACCGCCAATAATTAAATTAATTCCTTCAACTGAACCGGCAAGAATTTTATCTTTATCATAACCTAAATGTGAAATTGTGATAATAAAATCTGCTCCTTCTTTTTTAAGAGTGTTTACCATATTTTCTGAAGTATCAATTGGATCTAATATCTTTAATCCTTCAATACCTTTTGGATTGACAAGTATTGGAAGTTCATCTGTATCTAATCCATAAAATCCAAGTTTAAGTGTTGAATATTCTTTTGTATCATAAGCCTTTGGAGCAAAAGTATTTCCTGTTGATGTATCAATTATATTTGCACACAAATATGTAAACAGAGCTTCATTAATTCTCTCTTTAGTTAAATCTTTACCCCAATCAAATTCATGATTTCCAAAAGTTGCATAATTATAACCCATCGCGTTATAGACTTCAATCACATTTTTACCTTTAAAGAAATTGGAAATATTTGCTCCTTGGATATGATCTCCAGCATCAATTAAAATGGTATTTGGATTTTTTTCTCTCTCTTGTTTTACTATTGTTGCAATTCTTGCAACTCCACCATTTTTAGCATCAGTTCCAGTCAGATATCCATGTACATCATTTGTATGAAGGATTGTTATATATGGAAACTTTGCGTCAACAATAAGTTTTATGACCTCTCCTAAATTTAAATTTTTCTTAGGTTCGAGTTTATTATCAATTGGTTTAATAATTTCTTTATTAATTGCCCAAGCAAATGCTTTTTTTGCCCAGTTTGAAATATCTTTTCCATCTTCATACTCATCAAGAATCGATATATCAACAGTTTGTGCTTCTTTAAGACCTCCAACAACATAAACAGTCATCAAAATAGCCTCTTCTTTAGTAATTGGTAGTTCTGAGAAGAAAGCACCGTAACCTGTAAATATTCCATAATCAACTTTTAATTCTGCTTGAGTAAATTCAGTTGATTTACTTAAGAGATATAAGAAATGATTTTTTGTTACTATTTTTGATGAATCTATATCATAAATTGCATATGGATATGTATCTATTTTTACATTTCTAAAGAATGTATCAAAAGTATTTTTAAGTGGATCAAGAAGATAAGAGGGGTATAGTTTCCAATTATTATCAACTTCAGGCTTTATAATTTTTTGTTCTTGTATATATTCAATAATTAAATTTCTAATCTCATCATCAGATTTCCATAGAAGTGGTGCATCGGCAAACATTGTATATCCACCACCACCATTACCTCTATGATTATTAACTGCAAGTTTGAATTTCTGTGTCATTGAGACAGGTTTCCCCTTATATGTCATTTTTATGACCCTCTGCCCAATTGGTCTTGTTAAATCAATTTCATATTCTATTCCTTGAACTGTATCAAAATTGTATGCTCTTATATTTGGATTAACTAGTGGAGTATCTGTTGCCCCAAAATCATAGGTGTTATAATATGCATAAGACCATTCAAGTGCATCTTTTAAAATTTTCCCAGTTACTTCTTTAACCCACAAAGTATTATCATAAATATATAGTGAGTAAACATCTCTCACCTTTATCGGTCCTTCTGAAAATATTGGAGGAACAGTTGGAAGCATAGCAGCGATAGAAACATCTGCACCTGTAACTTCAAGTTGAACCTTATGAATCAAATCTAACATTGCATTATCTTGAAGACGACACAGAGTGCCATCTATTGTTTCAGCTGCTTCGCCAATTGGAGAATCAACATAATTTACTGCTTTCTCGTGATAATCTTTTATTAAATCAAGAATTTCAGGTGCTGCTTCAACTTTATCATCTACTGTTAAGTTTACTCCTTCTTTTTTAACAATTTTCCATTTATCGCCAGATTTCTCTAAGGTCACATCTATTTTTCCTAATGCTTGACCCCAGCAATAAGGTTGAATACATAAAACTCCATTTCTTAAAAATGGAGCAATATTATAATGATCATGTCCAGTTATCATAATATCTATTTCAGGATATTTTTGAACAATTGCATCGGCAACATTTCCTTCTCTTAATGGCTCTAAATACTTAAAGTTCTTTGTATCATTTCCAAACTCAAAACCCATATGTGTCGAAACAATTAGAATATCAACTTGGGGCCTTAAATATTTTATCCATTTTCCTGCAGTTTCTACTGCGCTTTCAAACCAATGTCCCTTTAAATTATAAGAAGCTGTTACTGTATTTGTTTCTTCTGTTGTAAGTCCAATTATACCTATTTTAACTCCGTTGACCTCTTTTATTACATATGGTTTCAAAGGATATTCACCTGTCTCTTTATTAACCATATTCGCAGATATAATTGGAAATTCTGCATCTCCGGCCACTTTCATTAGCCAATCAAAACCATAATCCTGAATTTCATGGTTTCCAACAACCATAGCATCATAACCCATATAATTCATCGCAACCATCATTGGATGTGGAACATCTTTTTCAATTTTTGTAAAATAATAGACAAGTGGTGTGCCTTGAGTAACATCTCCATCGCTAATCAAAATGGAGTTTGGATTTTCGCTTCTTGCTTGTTTAATAAGAGTATAAACTTTTGCAAGACCTCTATTTGCAGATTTTAAAGTGTAATAATCAATAGGATAAACATTTCCATGTTCATCAGATGTTGTAAGAATAGTTATTTTCGTTTGGTTTTGTGAAATCGAACTATCCACTGAAATTGAAACCTTTACAACACCAAAAATTAAAATAAGAAATAGGATAGTAATTAAACTTTTTTTAAAGAAATGATTCATTTAAACACCTCCAGATAAATTTTTTGATTTGTTTAATCCTTCTCACCTCCTTAAAATTACTTCTAATTTAATTATATAACTTTTATAAAATTTTATCATCTTAATATTTCCTTAATAATTAAATATTATATTATTTATATAATGAAGATATTAATTGTAGAAGATGATAAAGAGATTGGAAAACTCTTAAAACTATACCTTTCTAAAGAAGGTTATGAAATTATAATTTCAGAAACAGCTTCGTCTGGTTTAAATAAATATTATGAAGAAAATCCAGATTTAATTTTACTTGATTTAATGTTACCAGATTTTTCAGGTTTAAAAGCACTAAAAGAGATTAAAAAGGAAAAGGATATTCCTATTATAATAATCACTGCAAAAGGTGAAGAAGACGATAGAATAATTGGTTTTAAAGAAGGTGCTGATGATTATGTCACAAAACCATTTAGTTTTAAAGAATTAGTCTTGAGAGTTAAAGCCGTATTGAAGAGGTATGGAGAAAAGGAGGTTATTAAATTCAAAGATCTTGAAATTTACCCAAAGGAATATAAGATTTTTAAAAACGGCGATGAGATAAAAACTTCTACTCTTGAATTTAGAATATTTATGGCACTGTATAAAAATCTCGGAAAAGCACTTTCAAGAGATGAAATTCTTGATTCAATTTATGGCTTTTATGGTGAACCTGTAATAGATAGAAGTATTGATGTTCATATTGTAAATTTAAGAAAGAAATTAAATGATGATTCAAAAAATCCTAAATATATTGAAACAATAAGAGGAGTTGGATATAGGATGGTGAATGATGAAAATTAGATGGAAGATAATTCTTTTTTCAGTTATTATAGTTTTGATTGCAATAATGTTCATATTAATATTTTTAGATTATTCTATACCACAAAATTTTGATAGAGCATTAAAAATGCATGGACCTCCACCTATATCAGAACCAGGCCCTTTTAGAAAAAGTTTCCTTGATGATGTTAAAAATTCTTTAATACTTGGAGGTTTATTTTCAATAATTATTGCAATTATAATATCTCTTATCTTTTCAAAGGTTCTTGAAAAACCCATAGTTGATTTAAAGAATGCAACTAAAAGAATATCAAATGGAGACTTTAATTTTGCAATAAAAAAAGAAACTAATGATGAAATTGGAAACCTTGTTGAAGATTTTAACGTTATGATAAAAAAATTAAACAATCTCGAAAACATTAGAAAAGATTTACTTAATCAAATTACGCATGATTTATCAACACCTTTAACTGGAATTTTAGGATATATAGAAGCAATAGAAGATAAGTTAATATCTGAAGATAAAATTGACGAAACATTGAAAACAATTAAAGAAGAGATAGAAAGGCTATCAACATTAATAAATGATTTGAGAGAATATTCTTTTATAGAATCAGCAAAATTTAAATTAGATTTTGAAGAAATAAATTTACCTGAAGAAATTAATCGCTCTTTGAATATTGTAAAAAGCAAATACAACAATAAGAATATTAATGTTATTTTTAATTATCAAGATGCATATATTTATGGAGATAAAAAAAGAATAAGTGAAATTTTCAACAATATATTTGATAATGCTTTTAAGTTCAGTTATAAGAATGGAAATATTTATGTAGATTTAAAAAGAGATGGTGAAAAAATTATAGTTTCTATTAAAGATGAAGGTATTGGAATTGATAAAGAAGATATTCCATATATTTTTGACAAATTTTATAGAGGAAGAAATTTAAAAGAGGTTGATTCAAAGGGTTTTGGTTTTGGTTTAGCAATTGTGAAAGAACTTGTTGAGATGCATAAAGGAGAAATTAAGGTCGAAAGTGAAAAAGGTAAGGGAACTGAAGTTATAATAACCTTTCCTGCTCTTAATAAGTAAATTCACTCCAAAGAAAATTTTCCCAGCCACTTTCAGTAAAGAAAGTAAGATTTATAGGAAAATAATATGGAGGAAAATATATTGAAAATCCATTTAAATTATTATTAAAAGAATTTAAATTTAAAACAACATATTCACTGACAATTTCATCTAATAATTTTAAATTTTCTTCATTTAATAGCTTGGAAAATAATGAATAATAATCAACATATTTTTGATTTAAAGGTATTAAACAATCTTCTCTTAAATTTCTTATATTATCTAATTTTTTATTTTTTGTTATGTAATCTTTCGTTATACTTAATATATCTGAACTTTTAGAGGTATTAAGAATTGAAATTGAAACCTTATCAATACCTTGTGAGCCATTATTATATGAATTAAAATAAGATTTGGCAATCTCTTTCCCAATTTCCAAAATTGATAGGTTTTCAGATGAAATATTTTTTAATATATCATCATAGGGAAAACCATCCAAAGGAACATATGCTTGTGATGCAATAATATAATCAACATAATCTCTCAATTCATATGAAACCTCGACTGTTTGCATAAAACATGCATCAAAAAATACTATATCTATTTTTTTATTTTTTTTGTTATATACAGTTTTTAAAGATTCTTTTATCTCTTTAATAGTTAAATAATCAACTGAAGATTCATCGAAACATACTCCTTTTCCATCACTACCTTTGAAGTTTCTTCCATCTCCATGCCCCCATAAACCAAGGATAATATTTTCTGGTTTATATCTACTTATTGAAAAGAGAATAAAATCAGTTAGGACTTTTGGATCCCCAGTATTTAAATTATCAAATTTTTTCAATTCTATTTTTGTATTATTATTAATTTCAATAATTTTTGTTTCATCTTCTCCATCTAATAAAATCAATACTTTAGTGTTCTCAAAATAACTATTTTGTATCTCTAAGATATCACCTAATGCATGTATATATAAATCATTATCACCTGCCATATATAGGATAAAAAGATTTTTAATATTGTTGTTCTTAACTGGAGTTATAAATAGAAGAAGTATAATAAAAAATAAAGAAAGTTTACTTTTCATAAATTATAGTAACCCCGGAATCTGTTGAATTCCAAAAAACATACGCACCAAGTGCTTCAACGACAAATCTTACTGGAACTAATGTTCTTCCGCCTATTATAATAGGAGGTGAATCAAGAATATATTTTTTACCGTTGATATATGCTGTAGAATTATTAACCCACATTAATATCTCTTTTTCAGGAAATACTATTTTGATACTTGAATCAGTACTATTCCAATATATATCACCACCAAAATTTTCAATAATAAATCTTAAAGGCACCATTGTTCTATTATTAACTATTATGGGTGGAGTTTCGAGTTCTATTTTTTTGTTGTTGACATAGCCAATAGGATTATTTATCCAGATTTTTAATACTAAAGATGAAAGTTTAAAAATGTGAATTTTCATCTCATAGATATTATTTTTTTCATCATATTCATTTATATTATGACCACTATCTATTTGAATTATTAAACTTTTATCACCTAAAAGATTTATATTTTGATTTATAAAACTTTTCTTTGATAAATCAAGATTAAATTTTACTTTTACTTTATCAACATTATTAATCTCAACAATTTTTGATTCAACATGAGTATATTTTGATGACATATCCCAGAAAATTGAAACAAGAAAATTTAATGGGTTATTCGACTGTTTTAGATTTTTCACCCCAATTTCAATCTCTACACTAAAAGTATCATTTTCAAAAATTATCTCTTTAGATAAAGTCACATCTTTTATAAAAAGATCTAACTCATCCGCACCCTTTACTATACTGAAACTACCAATTATTAATAGTACACTTGTTAGAACCAAAATTATCTTTTTCACTTTTAACCTCTATTTATTTAGATAAAAAATTACAAGATTTGTTTCAAAAAAAATTCTGCAATAATTATTGTCTTTTTACCCTCTCTTTTTATTGATACATTCAAATCATCTTCGTCAATTTTAATATATTTTAAGATAATTTTTGAAAAATCTTTTTTAAGTTCATCAAGCTGTTTCGGTGAAAGAGTTAATCTATCAGAATCAAGAACGAAAGATATTCTATCTTTTGCTATACTACCACTTTTTTTTCTAAAGAGTTTCACTATTTTTTCTCCCTCTTAAAAAGATTAGATAGTTTGTTGATAAATGTCTCTTTCTCTTGATAAACAGTCAAAGGTATCTCTTCCCCAATTATTCTTCTAACAATATTTTTTAGTTCTCTTCCCCCAATTGAAGAATCATTAAGAATTGCTGGTTCACCAATATTTGTTGAAATAGTTATATATGGATCTTCTGGTACAATTCCTATAACCTTAATCGATAAAATCTCTTCTATGTCTTTCCAATGGATCATTTCTCCCTTTTTCACCATATCAAATTTTACTCTATTTATGATTAATTGAGGATCGAATATCTCCATTGATTCCAATAACCCAATAACTCTATCTGCATCCCTAATGGAAGTTATTTCAGGAGTTGTTACAATAATTGCTTCATCACTTGAAAGTGTTGACATTCTAAAACCATGTTCAATCCCTGCTGGCGAATCAAGTAATACATAATCATATTTTTTCTTTAAATCATTAACCACCCACTTTAAATCTTCTACTTTTAATTCCTCTTTTAATCTTGTTTGTGCAGCAGGAAGTAAAACCAAATTATCTTTGAATCTTTTATCTTTTACAAGAGCTTGCGATAATTTACATGTTTTATCAATAACATCCATTAAATTATAAACAATTCTATTTTCTAAACCAAGAACTAAATCGAGGTTTCTTAAACCTATATCAACATCAACAAGAGCAACACTTTTCCCTAATGATGCTAAACCTGCCCCAATATTACCAACTATAGTTGTCTTTCCAACCCCACCTTTTCCAGATGTTATAACAATGCTTTTTCCCAATTTCCCTCCTTTAATTTAAAAAAGTTATCTTTTTCTATATTGTCTTCTTTTTCTTGCAGTATGTAAACCCGGTTTCTTTCTCTCTTTTATTCTACTATCAAAGGATAAAAAGTTTTTTGATTTTAGTATTTGTTTACTATTTGGATCTAACTCAACGAGAGTTCTTGAAATAGCATGTCTTATTGCTTCTGCTTGACCAGTTAAACCTCCACCTTCAACCTTTACTGAAAAATCGTAAACACCTTCTTTGTTTGTTAGTTTTAATGGTTCAAGAATTTTCAATCTAAGATACTCGAGTGGAAAATACTCTTCAAAATTCTTACCATTTATTATTATATTGCCTTTTCCATTTGATGCCTTAACTCTTGCTACTGAAGTTTTTCTTCTTCCACTTATTAAACTATTCATTCTTCCTCCTTATAAGGCAAAGGGTTTTGTGAATTATGAGGATGTTCCTCCCCTGGATAAACTTTTAATCTTTTCATCATTCTATATTTTAATTTATTTTTAGGCAACATCCCTTTGACAGCTTCTCTTATAGGTTGATCCGGATGCTTTTTTATTAATTGATTAAAAGTGGTCTCTTTTAATCCGCCAGGATAACCTGAGTAGTGATAATATTTTTTATTCTCAGCTTTATCGCTTGAAAGTTTGATTTTTTCTGCATTGATAACGATAACATAATCTCCACAATCTGCGTATGGAGTATAATCTACTTTATGTTTTCCCATTAATAATCTTGCAATTATTACAGAAACTCTTCCTAAAGTTTTATCTGTTGCATCAATAATCCACCATGTCCTTTTAACTTCATTAGGTTTTATAAAAGTAGTTTTCATATATCCTCCTTAAACATTCAATATTCTAATATATTTCATCTCTTTGTCAAGTTAAAATATTTTTATTAAGAATTTTCCTCATTATATATTTCTATAAATGCATTTACAACATCTTTATCATATAGAATATCAGCATTTTTAACAAGTTCATCGATGATATCATCCATTTTATATGCAGGTCTATAAGGTCTATGAGATACCATAGCATCTATAACATCAGCAACAGATACAATCTTAGCTTCTAATATAATTTCATCTTTTTTTAATTTTGAAGGATAGCCAGAGCCATCCAATCTTTCATGATGTTGTAGAATGATTTCTTTAATAGGATACGGAAAATCAATATCTTTTATTAGATCATAACCTATTTTTGGATGCTCTTTTATTATTTCAAATTCAACAGAAGATAATTTTGCTGGTTTCATAAGTAGCTGAATAGGTAAAAGCATTTTACCAACATCGTGGAGTAAAGATGCATATTTTATTATTTCAATCTGTTCGTAAGAAAGTTTCATTTTTTGAGCAATTTTTACAGCTATTTCAGCAACATTTTTTTGATGACCAGTTGTATAAGGATCCCTAAATTCAGATAGTTTAGTAATTAACAAAATAACTTGTTCCGAGATCTCCCTCAATTTTTCAATATGCCTAATATTATCAATAGCAATTCCTAATGTATTTGATAAAATCTTTAATTTCTCTATATCAGAAATATTAAATGCATTCTCTTTATCATAATCAAGTCCCAACACACCAATTACATTATCTCCCACTATAATCGGAATTATCATATGTGATTTAATAAATAGGGTCTCCTTTAAAACAACCCATTTATCATTTTTATATGTATCATTTATAATCATTGGTTTTTTATTTAAAATAACCTCATTCAAAAGTGGAAATTCATTTATATTTTTCTCAAAATTTTTGACAAAATCTTCAACTCCATATTTTTCATAACCTCTAACAGCCATATTTTTTAAAACTGAACCTTCAATTAGGGCAATATTTGATGAAGTTGATGGTACAATTTTATTCACCTCTTCAAGAATGGCTTTAAAAAGAGAGTTTAAATCTTTATAAGAATTCAATATATCTGATATTTTTTTTATACTTTGTTGATAATAGAGTTCGTCTTTTAAAGAAATTATAATTTCGTCTCTTTCCTTTTCTCTTTCTTTTAAAGGAGTTATATTTTTAGCAAATCCACAAATACTTATCACATTGCCATTTTCATCAAAAATTGGTGATTTGGTAGTATTAAAAATAAATTCTTCTCCATTAACAATCAATCTGTCTTCAGTTGTTTGATGTTTTTTAGTTTCCATTATTTTTTTATCAACTTCTCTTAAATATTCTGCTTCTTCTTTTGTAAATATTTCATCATCTTTTTTTCCAATAATTTCATTAAGTGGCCTATTAAAAGTTTCAGAAAAAGCCTTATTTGCATTTATGTATGTTCCATCAAGATCTTTTATGAATATAATTTCATCTGAAACATCAAAAACCTTACTCAATAACTCTTCACTTTCTTTTAGCTTATTTCTAATCTGTAAATTCTCTGTAATATCTAAACCTGAACTTAATATATTAATTATATTTCCATTATCATCTTCTATATAACTGTTTTTCCATAGTATCATTCTTTCTTCGCCATTTTTTGTTTTAACTGGATTCTCATGAAACTTATATTTATCAATTTCTCCATTTTTTAATTCAGAATAAAGTTTTTTCAACTCTTCTTTATAATAATCTGGAGTAAATTTTTCAATCCAATTTTTTCCTATAATCTCATCTTCGTTATATCCAAGAATCTCACACCCTTTTTTATTTATCATCAATACATTACCATTTAGATCTTCCAAAATAACAATTGATTCCAAATTATCTAATATTTTTTCTAAAAATTCTTTTTCTTTTTTTATACTATGATTCAAAATTTTCTCTTTTGTTATATCAAAAATTGTTAAGAATATATAATTTATATTCATCTGTTCATCTTTAAAATTATAAAAATTTATTTTGAGGTAAATTTTATCTCCACTTTTTTTAACATAAGGAGTTTCTATATTTAATTCATTGAACTCGCCCTTAAAAAGTTTATCCAATTGATACCCATCAATGTTAAAATCATTTTTATTAAAAATCTCATCAAAATTTTTTCCCAATACTTCATGTTTCTTTAATTCCAAAATCTCCAAAAATTTGTTGTTTGCAAAGAAAATAGTTTTTTGATTATCAAGTAAAATCATACCAACTGGCGAATAATTAAATATTGAGTCATATTTATAACTAATTTTACTTATGTTTTTTAATTCTTCTAACCTTCCCTTTAAGATGTCTTCATTATAAAAACTGAACTTATTTTTACCCATATTTTTTGCATAATACATTGCAAAATCTGCTTTTTTAATTAAATCATCCAGTTCATTTCCATTATCAGGATAAATTGCTATTCCAATATTAACTCCTATAGAAAACTTTTTATCTTCTACTTTAATTGGCTCAAGAAAAGAAGTGATAATTTTATCTGCAATAATAGTTACATTCTTAATATCTATTAAATCAGTTGCTAATATAACAAATTCATCGCCTCCGATTCTTGATATTATATCAGATTTTCTAATATTTGACTGTAACTTTTCAGAAATAATTTTTAAGACTTCATCCCCTATATTATGCCCATAATAATCATTTATAAATTTGAATTCATAAAGATCAACAAATAAAACAGCGAATTTATTTTTATATCTATCATATCTTGCTTTTTCTATCTGAAATTTATCTTGTAAAAAAATCTTGTTTGGAAGACCTGTAAGTGGATCGTGCATTGCAAGATATCTTAGCATCTCTTCATGTTTTTTTCTTTCAGTTAAATCTATATACAAACCAATAATACCTTTAACTTCACCATTTATTATTATAGAAGAACTTGAAACAGAAGCAGGAAAAGTTGTTCCATCTTTTCTTTTTCTTATAGTTTCAACATTTACATATCCTGTCTTTAAGGCAATTTCATCAAGTTTTCTTCCCTCATTTAATAAATTTTCTGGATGAATTATTCCACTATTTAA
>Ga0208198_1002399_pt1 | contig 14101 bp, 6 predicted proteins | sample AD_JPNTR2_MetaG_FD_184446 | JGI IMG/M metagenome (GOLD analysis project Ga0208198, IMG submission 184446) | Active sludge microbial communities of municipal wastewater-treating anaerobic digesters from Japan - AD_JPNTR2_MetaG (SPAdes) (version 2) | ecosystem: Engineered > Bioreactor > Anaerobic >... | reverse complement strand
GAAACTGAACGCAGGGCAATTGTTCTTTCGATGATATTCTCTGATCGTGCAGAACTGATCGTTCCAAGGGCATCTACAATAGGTGATGCGCTCGTGCCTTCAAAATACTTGGCGGAGTTTGTCAGAGGAGAACCTATCGAATATGAAACATCGGCTGGCGACATATTCAAACCGATAGACTATGAGATATACAAATTGACATTCGAGAAGCGTAATAGAGTTCAAATGAATGAATCCGATTATGTAGTTGGTGAAACCCACATAACTGAATTCAGCCACAGCAAGATATCTGATTATCTCAAATGCCCATTATACTATTACTTTGCCGATTACATTGGCATCAGAAAGCCACTCGACAGCGTGGCGAGATTCAACATAAGCAAAGGACTCATAGTCCACAGGGTGCTCAAAGCATTCTTCGGCAATACAATTCCGTTTGCATTGGATGAAAAAGAGATTTTGAATATGCTTAGAAAAGAGTATGCCTCCTTCTTCAACGATGGAATATACAAATACAATATTCCTAAGGAGATATATGTTCAGGAGCGTTTCAAAGAAATCGGGCCATTGCTTTCAAATTTCATACAGTCCAGACAGTTGATAAAACTTGGTCAAAAGAGCATAACAATATCACAAAGTGGGCAGAGTGACGATGGAAAAGGTAATGACAAGAAGCCTTACTTGTGCTCGGATGAAACGATGTGCACAGAAATGGATTTCCGAATGAAATTGAAAGACTATTCACTTATAGCACGAGTCGATAGAATAGACAGACTTATGAATAATTATGCACTGAGCGAGGGTGAACTGGAAAATGGGGAATACGAAAAAGATGATGATAAAGCTTATGCAATAATAGACTACAAACACACAACAAGCCTTGATAATAGCGCTCAAATTGAACAGCTCATGCTGTACGACTATGTCATCATGCACCACCTTGCTGATGATAAATCAGATATTGATGAGCCACTTTACCTGAAAGAATTGAAAGACGAAAAAGCCAACGTCTTCTTGATATTGTTGGCAACTAGTTCTTCATCGAATTCTTACAATTACTTCTACGTCAAGCGTCAATACTCGGCGGAACCAGAGTATTTCATACCGTACAAATCAAAATCGAAAAATGCATACATCAGCATCTCGCAAAAGGAATTTGAAAATTGGCTTGAATGGCTCCTTGAGAGGATCTCGAAGGAAGGAAAATTTATCCCCGTTTACCTAAGGGAAGAAACTGCATCGTTCATAAACCAGGTAACAGCACAGATTGGAGACATAGATTTATTCGTCCCGAAAAGTTCAAAAGAACCAAGAAAATGTAGAGCCTACAACAATTCATGCCCATACGAACCGCTATGTTTAGCGGCTGAAATGTATGGACTTAAGTTGACGGATGCTCAAAATAGACGTGCAAAATAACAACAAAAACATCAACATCTTGATACTGTTAGCTTTGCATGATAGTAGCAAGTAAGAATTGAATAATGGCATACTTGTCACCCCCTAACTCTTTGTACAAATTGCGGATACATACCCAGCCATTGATGTATTTGGTATGTTACTGAATGTAGTACTTTCTGCCTTTGAAAAGGATAACAGATTTATCAGCACTGAGAAAAGACGCAGAATAGGCAGAATAGAAGGTAAGAAGAAGAGAACTGAATTTGATGACCTATTTGTAAACAGGGACATGAGTAACACAAGCAAAGCATCAGCAATGGCACGGAAAGACATGTTATGTGAGTATCACTTCCTTGGGGGGTGCTCCTTTTTAGGATTCAAAAATATTATTCCGCGGTTTCATAAATTTTGGTTAACAGTCTCATTCTCTAATTTGGAGGTGTAGTATTTGGGAAGGTATGGAACGATCAATTTTGCCATGAACTTTTTAGTTGGATGGTGGTGTCGAATATGACTTATGGAGAAGCAAAGCCAGAAATCTATGTACAGATGGGGCATACAGATACAGTTGAGTCAGTTGCTTTCAGTCCTGATGGTAAGTACATTGCATCGGGAAGTTCGGATAATACAATCAAGTTATGGGAAGCATCAACGGGAAAACTCGTCAGGACATTTGTGGGACATGAAGATATAGTTGAGTCAGTTGCTTTCAGTCCAGATGGTAATTACATTGCATCGGGAAGTAGGGATAAGACAATCAAGTTACGGGAAGTATCAACGGGGGAGGTTGTATGGACAGTTAAGGGGCATGAAAGCATGGTTAACTCAGTTGCTTTCAGTCCAGATGGTAAGTACATTGCATCGGCGGGAAGTTGGGATGAGAGAATCAAGTTATGGGAAGCATCAACGGGGAAACTTGTGAGGACATTTGAGGGGCACGAATACGGGGTTAACTCAGTTGCTTTCAGTCCAGATGGTAATTACATTGCATCGGGAAGTTGGGATAAGACAATCAAGCTATGGGAAGTATCAACGGGGAAACTCGTCAGGACATTTGTGGAGCATGAATACGGGGTTAACTCAGTGGCTTTTAGTCCAGATGGTGATTACATTGCATCGGGAAGTTCGGATAGGACAATCAAGTTATGGGAAGTATCAACGGGGGAACTCGTGAGGACATTTAAGGGGCATAAAGATGTAGTTAATTCAGTTGCTTTCAGTCCGGATGGTAATTACATTGCATCGGGAAGTGATGATAATACAATCAAGTTACGGAAAGTATCAACGGGCAAACTTGTGAGGACATTTGAAGGGCATGAATACAATGTTAACTCAGTCTGCTTCAGTTCAATTGGTAATTACATTGCATCGGGAAGTAGGGATAAGACAATCAAGTTATGGGAAGTATCAACAGGGGAGCTCGTGAGGACATTTGTAGGGCATGAAAATGAGGTTAACTCAGTCTGTTCCGTCTGTTTCAGTCCTGATGGTAAGTACATTGCATCGGGATCGGAAAGTGTATGGGGAAGTTCGGATAATACAATCAAGTTATGGGAAGTATCAACGGGGAAACTTGTGAGGACATTTGAGGGGCATAAGAGCTGGGTTAACTCAGTTTGTTCCGTCTGTTTCAGTCCTGATGGTAAGTACATTGCATCGGGATCGGAAAGTGTATGGGGAAGTTCGGATAATACAATCAAGTTATGGGAAGTATCAACGGGGAAACCCGTGAGGACATTTGAGGGGCATGAAAATGGGGTTAACTCAGTCTGTTCCGTCTGTTTCAGTCCTGATGGTAAGTACATTGCATCGGGAAGTGGTGATAGGACAATCAAGTTATGGGAAGCATCAACTGGGGAACTCGTGAGGTCATTTGAGGGACATGAATACGAGGTTATATCAGTCTGTTTCAGTTCAGATGGTAAGTACATTGCATCGGGAAGTTGGGATAAGACAATCAAGTTATGGGAAATATCAACGGGGAAACTCGTGAGGACATTTGTGGGGCATGAATACGGGGTTAACTCAGTTGCTTTCAGTCCAGATGGCAAGTGCATTGCATCGGGAAGTAGGGATAAGACAATCAAGTTATGGGAAGTATCAACTGGGAAAATCGTGAAGACATTTGAGGGGCATGAATACGGGGTTAACTCAGTTGCTTTCAGTCCAGATGGTAAGTACATTGCATCGGGAAGTGATGATCATATGATCAAGTTATGGGAAGCATCAACGGGAAAACTCGTCAGGACATTTGTGGGACATGAAGATGGAGTTCACTCAGTCTGTTTCAGCTCGGATGGTAAGTACATTGCATCGGGTAGTAGGGATGGAACAATAAGACTGTGTGATGTTAAATCTGGTAAAGAGGTTGCGCAGTTTATATTCTTTTCTGATGTTGAGTGGGTTGCTATCACATCTGAAGGATATTACAATGCATCGGCAAATGGGGAGAGGTATCTCAATGTACGAGTTGGGAATGAAGTCTATGGGGTGGAAAAGTACAGAGATATGTTCTATCGTCCAGAACTTTTTAAGCATGCATTGGAAGGAAATTGAAGAGAGAAGAATGGAGCTAAATTTGATGACGGATCGGTAATTTGTAGGTGTGGTATATGGAAAGGTATAGAATGACCAATATTTTGATGAACTTTTTAGTTGGAGGGTGGTGTTGAATATGACTTATGGAGAAGCAAAGCCAGATATCTATGTACAGATTGGGCATAAAGATGAAGTTACCTCAGTCTGTTTCAGTTCGGATGGCAAGTACATTGCATCGGGAAGTCGGGATAGGACAATTAAGTTATGGGAAGCATCAACGGGGAAACTTGTGATGACATTTGAGGGGCATGAATCTGAGGTTAACGCAGTCTGTTTCAATCCAGATGGTAATTACATTGCATCGGGATCGGGAAGTTTATTGGGGAGTAAGGATAATACCATCAAGTTATGGGAAGCATCAACGGGGAAACTTGTATGGACATTTGAGGGGCATGAAGATGGGGTTACCTCAGTCTGTTTCAGTTCAGATGGTAATTACATTGCATCGGGAAGTGATGATAAAACAATCAAGTTATGGGAAGCATCAACGGGGAAATCTGTGAAGACATTTGAGGGGCATAAAGATGCAGTTACCTCAGTCTGTTTCAGTCCAAATGGTAATTACATTGCATCGGGTAGTAGGGATAATACAATCAAGTTATGGGAAGTGTCAACGGGGAAACCTGTGAGGACATTTAAGGGGCATAAAGATGCAGTTACCTCAGTCTGTTTCAGTCCAAATGGTAATTACATTGCATCGGGAAGTTGGGATAAGACAATCAAGTTATGGGAAGTATCAACTGGGAAACTCGTGAGGACATTTGAGGTGCATGAATCTGAGGTTACCTCAGTCTGTTTCAGTCCAGATGGTTATTACATTGCATCGGGATCGAGAAGTTGGGATAATACAATCAATTTATGGGAAATATCAACGGGGGAACTTGTGATGACATTTAATGGGCATAAAAATCATGTTACCTCAGTCTGTTTTAGTCCAGATGGTGATTACATTGGATCGGGAAGTAGGGATAAGACAATCAAGTTATGGGAAGTATCAACAGAGAAACTTGTGATGACATTTAAAGGGCGTCAAAATAGAGTTTTGTCAGTCTGCTTCAGTTGGGATGGTAAGTACATTGCATTGGTAAGTGATGATAATACAATCAAGTTATGGGAAGTATCAACGGGGGAACGTGTGAGGACATTTGAGGGGCATAAATCTGAAGTTCGTTCAGTCTGTTTCAGTTCGGATGATAAGTACATTGTATCGGGAAGTAAGGACTGGACAATCAAGTTATGGGAAGTATCGACGGGGAAACTTGTGAGGTCATTTGTGGGGCATGAATACGATGTTACCTCAGTTTGTTTCAGTCCAGATGGTAAGTACATTGCATCAGGAAGTGGTGATAATACAATCAAGTTATGGGAAGTATCAACGGGAAGGGTTGTATGGACATTTAAGGGACATGAATCTGAGGTTAACTCAGTTTGTTTCAGTCCAGATGGTAAGTACATTGCATCGGGAAGTTCGGATCATACAATCAATTTATGGGAAGTATCAACGGGGAAACTCGTGAGGACATTTGTGGGGCATGAATACGGGGTTAACTCAGTTTGTTTCAGTCCAGATGGTAAGTACATTGCATCGGGAAGTTCGGATCATACAATCAATTTATGGGAAGTATCAACGGGGAAACTCGTGAGGACATTTGTGGGGCATGAATACAGTGTTACCTCAGTCTGTTTCAGCCCAGATGGTAAGTACATTGCATCGGGAGCGGGAAGTTGGGATAATACAATCAAGTTATGGGAAGTATCAACGGAGGAACTCGTGAGGACGTTTGAGGGGCATGAAAGCCTGGTTAACTCAGTCTGTTTCAGCTCGGATGGTAAGTACATTGCATCGGGTAGTAGGGATGGAACAATAAGACTGTGTGATGTTAAATCTGGTAAAGAGGTTGCGCAGTTTATATTCTTTTCTGATGTTGAGTGGGTTGCTATCACATCTGAAGGATATTACAATGCATCGGCAAATGGGGAGAAGTATCTCAATGTACGAATTGGGAATGAAGTCTATGGGGTGGAAAAGTACAGAGATATGTTCTATCGTCCAGAACTTTTTAAGCATGCATTGGAAGGGAATTGAAGAGAGAAGAATAGAACTAAATTTGATGACGCATCGGTAATTTGTAGGTGTGGTATATGGGAAGGTATAGAATGACCAATATTTTGATGAACTTTTTAGTTGGAGGGTGGTGTCGAATATGACTTATGGAGAAGCAAAGCCAGAAATCTATGTACAGATGGGGCATAAAGATGCAGTTAACTCAGTCTGTTTCAGTCCGGATGGCAAGTACATTGCATCGGGAAGTGATGATAATACAATCAAGTTATGGGAAGCATCAACGGGGAAACTCGTGAGGACATTTGTGAGGCATGAAGATGAGGTTGACTCAGTCTGTTTCAGTTCAGATGGTAATTACATTGCATCGGGAAGTGATGATAAGACAATAAAGTTATGGGAACTATCAACGGGGGAACTTGTGAGGACATTTGAGGGGCATGAAGATGAAGTTCGTTCAGTCTGTTTCAGTCCAGATGGTAAGTACATTGCATCGGGAAGTGATGATAAGACAATCAAGTTATGGGAAGTATCAACGGGGAAACTTGTGAGGTCATTTGTGGGGCATGAATACGATGTTACCTCAGTTTGTTTCAGTCCAGATGGTAAGTACATTGCATCAGGAAGTGGTGATAAGACAATCAAGTTATGGGAAGCATCAACGGGTGAGGTTGTATGGACAGGTAAGTGGCATGAAAGCATGGTTAACTCAGTCAGTTTCAGTCCGGATGGTAATTACATTGCATCGGGAAGTAGGGATAATACAATCAAGTTATGGGAAGTATCAACGGCGGATCTTGTATGGACAGTTGAGGGGCATAAAGATGAAGTTCGTTCAGTCAGTTTCAGTCCAGATGGTAAGTACATTGCATCGGGAAGTAAGGATAATACAATCAAGTTATGGGAAGTATCAACGGGAAAACTTGTATGGACAGTTGAGGGGCATGAAGATGAAGTTTCGTCAGTTGCTTTCAGTCCGGATGGCAAGTACATTGCATCGGGAAGTGATGATAATACAATCAAGTTATGGGAAGTGTCAACGGGGAAACTTGTGAGAACATTTGAGGGACATAAAGATGCAGTTACCTCAGTTTGTTTCAGTCCGGATGGTAAGTACATTGCATCGGGAAGTGGTGATAAGACAATCAAGTTATGGGAAGTATCAACGGGCAAAGTTGTGAGGACATTTGAGGGGCATGAAAGCTGGGTTACCTCAGTTTGTTTCAGTCCAAATGGTAAATACGTTGTGTCAGGGGCGGCAGTTTCATTGGAAAGTAATGATGATAAAATCAAGTTATGGGAAGTATCAACGGGCAAACTTGTGAGGACATTTGAGCGGCACAGCTCCTGGGTTAATTCAGTCTGTTTCAGTCCAGATGGTAAGTACATTGCATCCGGATTGGGACTTTTGGATAAGACAATCAAGTTGTGGGAAGTATCAACAGAGAAACTTGTGAGGACGTTTGTGGGGCATACAGCTGCATTTAATTCAGTCAGTTTCAGTCCAGATGGTAAGTACATTGCATCGGGAAGTTATGATAAGACAATCAAGTTGTGGGAAGTATCAACGGGAGAACTTGTGAGGACATTTGTGGGGCATGAAAGCGTGGTTACCTCAGTCTGTTTCAGTCCAGATGGTAAGTACATTGCATCGGGATCGGGAGGTTTATTGGGGAGTAAGGATAATACCATCAAGTTATGGGAAGTATCGACGGGGAAACTTGCGAGGTCATTTGTGGGGCATACAGATAAAGTTCGTTCAGTCAGTTTCAGTCCAGATGGTAAGTACATTGCATCAGGAAGTAAGGATAGGACAATCAGGTTATGGGAAGTATCGACGGGAGAGGTTGTATGGACATTTAAGGGGCATACAGATGAAGTTCGTTCAGTCTGTTTCAGTCCGGATGGTAATTACATTGCATCGGGAAGTGAGGATGGAACAATAAGGCTGTGGGATGTTAAATCTGGTAAAGAGGTTGCGCAGTTTATAGGCTTTTCTGATGGTGAGTGGGTTGTTATAACACCTGAAGGATATTACAATGCATCGGCAAATGGGGAGAAGCATCTCAATGTACGAGTTGGGAATGAAGTCTATGGAGTGGAAAAGTATAGAGATATGCTTTATCGTGCAGAACTTTTTAAGTATGCATTTGTCATGAACTCTTTAGCTGGATTGTCGGTGCCGGATATGACCTATGAAGAAGCAAAGCCAGAAATCTATCTAGGGATTGGGCATGAAAATGAGGTTACCTCAGTCTGTTTGAGCCCGGATGGTAATTACATTGCATCGGGAAGTAAGGATAAGAGAATCAAGTTATGGGAAGCATCAACGGGAAAACTTGTGAGGACATTTGAGGGGCATGAAGATGTAGTTACCTCAGTCTGTTTTAGTCCGGATGGTAAGTACATTGCATCGGGAAGTAAGGATAGGACAATAAAGTTATGGGAAGTGTCAACGGGGAAACTTGTGAGGACATTTGAGGGGCATACAGATGCAGTTAATTCAGTCTGTTTCAGTCCGGATGGTAAGTACATTGCATCGGGAAGTAAGGATAGGACAATAAAGTTATGGAAAGTATCAACCAGAAAATCTGTTGTGAGAACATTTAAAGGGCATACAGATGAAGTTCGTTCAGTTTGTTTCAGTCCGGATGGTAAGTACATTGCATCGGGAAGTAATGATAATACAATAAAGTTATGGGAAGTATCAGCAGAGGAACTCGTGAGGACATTTGAGGGACATAAAAGCTGGGTTAACTCAGTCAGTTTCAGTCTGGATGGTAAGTACATTGCATCGGGAAGTAATGATAATACAATAAAGTTATGGGAAGTATCAGCGGAGGAACTCGTGAGGACATTTGAGGGACATAAAAGCTGGGTTAACTCAGTCTGTTTCAGTCCGGATGGTAAATACATTGCATCGGGAAGTTATGATAAGACAATCAAGTTGTGGGAAGTATCAACGGGGGAAGTTGTATGGACATTTGAGGGGCATAAAGCTGCAGTTAACTCAGTCTTTTTCAGTCCTGATGGTAAGTACATTGCATCGGGAGCGGGAAGTTTGTTGGGAAGTAAGGATAATACAATCAAGTTATGGGAAGTATCGACGGGAAAACTTGTGAGGACATTTGAGGGGCATAAAAGCTGGGTTAACTCAATCTGTTTCAGTCCAGATGGTAATTACATTGCATCGGGAGGGGATAATACAATCAAGTTATGGGAAGCATCAACGGGCAAACTTGTGAGAACATTTAAGGGGCATGAATCTGAGATTAACGCAGTCTGTTTCAGTCCAGATGGTAATTACATTGCATCGGGATCGGGAAGTTTATCGGGAAGTAAGGATAATACAATCAAGTTATGGGAAGTATCAACGGGGGAACTCGTGAGGACATTTGTGGGGCATGAAAGCTGGGTTAACTCAGTCTGTTTCAGTCCAGATGGTAAGTACATTGCATCGGGAAGTTTGGATAAGACAATCAAGTTATGGGAAGTATCAACGGAGAAAGTTGTGAGGACATTTGTGGGGCATGGAAGCTGGGTTAACTCAGTCTGTTTCAGTCCAGATGGTAATTACATTGCATCGGGAAGTAGTGATAGGACAATCAAGTTATGGGAAGTATCAACGGGGAAACTTGTATGGACAGTTAGGGGGCATAAATTTGAGGTTAACGCAGTCTGTTTCAGTCCAGATGGTAATTACATTGCATCGGGAAGTGATGATAAAACAATCAAGTTATGGGAAGTATCAACGGGGAAACTCGTGAGGACATTTGTGGGGCATGAATACAGTGTTACCTCAGTCTGTTTCAGTCCAGATGGTAAGTACATTGCATTGGCAAGTAATGATGACAAAATCCAGTTACGGAAAGTATCAACGAGGAAACACGTGAAGACATTTGAAGGGCATGAAAAATGGGTTACATCAGTCTGTTTCAGTCCAGATGGTAAGTACATTGCATCGGGTAGTAGGGATGGAACAATAAGGCTGTGGGATGTTAAATCTGGTAAAGAGGTTGCGCAGTTTATATTCTTTTCTGATGTTGAGTGGGTTGCTATCACATCTGAAGGATATTACAATGCATCGGCAAATGGAGAGAGGTATCTCAATGTACGAATTGGGAATGAAGTCTATGGGGTGGAAAAGTACAGAGATATGTTCTATCGTCCAGAACTTTTTAAGCATGCATTGGAAGGGAATTGAAGAGAGAAGAATAGAACTAGATTTGATGACGGATCGGTAATTTGTAGGTGTGGTATATGTGAAGGTATAGAATGACCAATATTTTGATGAACTTTTTAGTTGGAGGGTGGTGTTGAATATGACTTATGGAGAAGCAAAGCCAGAAATCTATGTACAGATGGGGCATAAAGATGCAGTTAACTCAGTCTGTTTCAGTCCGGATGGCAAGTACATCGCATCGGGAAGTTCGGATAGGACAATCAAGTTATGGGAAGCATCAACGGGGAAACACGTGAGGACATTCATGGGGCATGAAGATGAAGTTACCTCAGTCTGTTTCAGCTCGGATGGTAAGTACATTGCATCAGGATCGGGAAGTTTATCGAAAAATAAGGATAAGACAATCAAGTTATGGGAAGCATCGACAGGGAAACTTGTGAGGTCATTTGTGGGGCAAAAATGGGAGGTTACCTCAGTCTGTTTCAGTCCAGATGGTAAGTACATTGCATCGGGATCGGGAGGTTGGGATAATACAATCAAGTTATGGGAAGTATCAACTGGGGAACTCGTGAGGACATTCGTGGGGCATGAATCTGAAGTTCGCTCAGTCTGTTTCAGTCCGGATGGCAAGTACATTGCATCGGGAAGTTGGGATAAGACAATCAAGTTATGGGAAGTATCAACGGGAGCACTCGTGAGGACATTTAAGGGGCATAAAGGTGAAGTTTGGTCAGTTGCTTTCAGTCCAGATGGTAAGTACATTGCATCGGGATCGGGAAGTTTATCGAAAAGTAAGGATAATACAATCAAGTTATGGGAAGTATCAACGGGGAAACGTGTGAGGACATTTGAAGGGCATGAAAAAAGGGTTACATCAGTCTGTTTCAGTCCAGATGGTAAGTACATTGCATCGGGAAGTGATGATAATACAATCAAGTTATGGGAAGTATCAACGGGGGAACTCGTAAGGACATTTGAGGGGCATGAATTTGGGGTTAACTCAGTCAGTTTCAGTCCAGATGGTAAGTACATTGCATCGGGAAGTTGGGATAATACAATCAATTTATGGGAAGTATCAACGGGGACGGTTGTATGGACATTTAAGGGGCATACAGATGAAGTTCGTTCAGTCTGTTTCAGTCCAGATGGTAAGTACATTGCATCGGGAGGTTGGGATAATACAATCGAGTTATGGGAAGTATCAACGGGGAAACGTGTGAGGACATTTGTGGGGCATAAAGATGCGGTTACCTCAGTTTGTTTCAGTCCAGATGGTAAGTACATTGCATCGGGATCGGGAAGTTTATTGGGGAGTAAGGATAATACCATCAAGTTATGGGAAGTATCGACGGGGAAACGTGTGAGGACATTTGAGGGACATGAAGATGCAGTTAACTCAGTCTGTTTGAGCCCGGATGGTAAGTACATTGCATCGGGAAGTAAGGATAAGACAATCAAGTTATGGGAAGTATCAACGGGAGCACTCGTGAGGACATTTGAGGGGCATAAATGGGATGTTACCTCAGTCTGTTTCAGTCCGGATGGTAAGTACATTGCATCGGGAAGTAAGGATAATACAATCAACTTATGGGGAGTATCAACGGGGGAACTCTTGAGGACATTTGAGGGGCATGAATCTGCGGTTACCTCAGTCTGTTTCAGTCCGGATGGTAAGTACATTGCATCGGGATCGGAAAGTGTATGGGGAAGTTCGGATAATCCAATCAAGTTATGGGAAGTATCAACGGGAGCACTCGTGAGGACATTTGAGGGGCATGGAAGCTGGGTTAACGCAGTCTGTTTCAGTCCAGATGGTAATTACATTGCATCGGGAAGTGGTGATAAGACAATCAAGTTATGGGAAGTATCAACTGGGGAACTCGTGAGGACATTTGAGGGGCACAGATCGTCGGTTAATTCAGTTTGTTTCAGTCCGGATGGTAAGTACATTGCATCGGGAAGTAAGGATAATCCAATCAAGTTATGGGAAGTATCAACGGGGAAACTCGTGAGGACATTTGAGGGGCACAGAACGTTGGTTAATTCAGTTTGTTTCAGTCCAGATAGTAATTACATTGCATCGGGAAGTTCGGATAATACAATCAAGTTATGGGAAGTATCAACTGGGGAACTCGTGAGGACATTTGTGGGGCTTAAAGATAGAGCCCAGTCAGTTGCTTTCAGTCCAGAAGGTAATTACATTGCATCGGTTAGTAGTGATAATCCAATCAATTTATGGGAAGTATCAACTGGGGAACTCGTGAGGACATTTGAGGGGCACAGATCGTCGGTTAATTCAGTTTGTTTCAGTCCAGAAGGTAATTACATTGCATCGGGAAGTTATGATAAGACAATAAAGTTATGGGAAGTATCAACTGGAGAACTCGTGAGGACATTTTTGCGACATGAATCTTCTGTTACCTCAGTCTGTTTCAGCTCGGATGGTAATTACATTGCATCGGGAAGTGATGATAAGACAATAAAGTTATGGGAAGTATCAACTGGGGAACTTGTGAGGACATTTGAGGGGCATACAGATAAAGTTTGGTCAGTTGCTTTCAGTCCGGATGGTAAATACATTGCATCGGGAAGTTATGATAAGACAATCAAGTTATGGGAAGTATCAACTGGAGAACTCGTGAGGACATTTGTGGGGCTTAAAGATAGAGCCCAGTCAGTTGCTTTCAGTCCAGAAGGTAATTACATTGCATCGGTTAGTAGTGATAATCCAATCAATTTATGGGAAGTATCAACGGGAGTACTCGTGAGGACATTTGAGGGGCATGAAGATGAAGTTCTCTCAGTCTGTTTCAGTCCAGATGGTAAGTACATTGCATCGGGAAGTAGTGATGGAACAATAAGGCTGTGGGATGTTAAATTTGGTAAAGAGGTTGCGCAGTTTATATTCTTTTCTGATGGTGAGTGGGTTGCTATCACATCTGAAGGATACTACAATGCATCGGCAAATGGAGAGAGGTATCTCAATGTACGAGTTGGGAATCAAGTCTATGGAGTGGAAAAGTACAGAGATATGTTCTATCGTCCAGATCTTGTTAAGCATGCATTGGAAGGGAATTGAAGAGATAGGAACGAAAGTAAGAACAATAGTGATGAACAGGTGATAACGTATACCGAGATGGTATGGTAATAATTCTAAAAAGTGGCAGAGGAGTTGTAGTATTTAATGTTGGGAGTGAGATAGAGAAAAACTCTGCCACATGTATATATAAGGTATGTGTGGAAAAATGCTGTCATACTCAGGAGAAAATGTAGAGTTTACAATAATTCATGCCAATACGAACCGCTATGTTTAGCGGCTGAAATGTATGGACTTAAGTTGACTGATGCTCAAAATAGACGTGGAAAATAACGACAAAAACATCGATTACTGTTCAGCCGAATTATTTTCAACTTCCTTTAGAACAAAATCGAATGTGATTTCGTCTCCAGCTTCGAGTGGGTCTGTAAAGCCCACTCTTTCTCCATTTTTCAAGAGCGTGTAAGATTTGATCCTGCGAAGGTCTATATCGAACAATCTCAGTACATCGGCAACGATGAAACCTTGTTCGTCTGGTACTTGAGTTCTAACTTTATCACCATCTCTGATTTCGTACTCCGGAGAGACGAGCTGATCGTTGACCCAAACGAGCACACCATCTTTTGTGAGAACGGTAGTCTGACCGTTTATCTTTACAAGTATACTGATTTTTTCCATCTCTGGAAGTTCCATCACCTTTGGATATTTCAGTACCAGCGCATAGTTGATCTTTTCGCCAGGCTCAACGGTATTTTCATCGAATAGTTCTATCTCATCTTTGAATATCTTTACCTCACCGGCATTGATAGTCTTATACACG
>Ga0208198_1002376_pt1 | contig 14202 bp, 10 predicted proteins | sample AD_JPNTR2_MetaG_FD_184446 | JGI IMG/M metagenome (GOLD analysis project Ga0208198, IMG submission 184446) | Active sludge microbial communities of municipal wastewater-treating anaerobic digesters from Japan - AD_JPNTR2_MetaG (SPAdes) (version 2) | ecosystem: Engineered > Bioreactor > Anaerobic... | reverse complement strand
GACTTGCCGGGTCCCGCTTTGGCTTTCGGAATGAATGGTTCGATACGTTCCCATTGTTCATTGGTCAGGTCCATGAGCCTTATATCGGCCATGACCCTGCATTACCTTGAGGTTTTGGGATGGGTTCTAGTCTTCTTTCCTTAACTGTCAGAGTTGCTCCCAGTTGGCTACCGGTTTTGAGTGGTGCCGCTGCCACATGATCAATTGGTAGCGAACGGGTAAGGTACGTCGAACCAAATTTTTTGGGCCACCCTTGGAGTAGTCCGCGAATTAATGATGTGTCCTGATCAACCCAGATAAATGGGCAGTAATTATATAGTTTTCCGTCCGGTCGCTCGATCTCTACGATAACAATGGTCTCCCGATACTGTGCATAGACAGGGTCGACTAATTCATGGCCGTCGGTAGTTGCCTGCCAATCTGCAAAATGGATACAGCCCTTTCCTGTAAGAGTGCCTAACGCTGGATGCACCACTGCACTGCTATTTGAAGTATCACAACTGATTGCAACGTTCATCAACCAGCCGGCATAATGCCATGGAGGTGAAGGCACAGTGGCCGACCTTCCACTCTTTGTAAATGGTGCAGTGAAGCTTGCAAATACTTGATTCATTTTAACCTCCATCTTTTCTATTCGCGACCAATGCTTCGAGGTTGTCCCGTTCTCAGTTGGAGATGCGGTGGGCACTCCACGGTGAATCCTATGCACTCTTGACCTTCTTGACAACACCCTGTTCCTGACTTTGATCTAGACCTCCGGCGTCTGTACTCGATTACGCTTTGAGGAATCCAGGCGTCTGATAAAACGGGGCCGCTACACATTGTCGCCATTCTTTGTCGTATTGCGTCCAGCCTTTGGATTTCCGCGACGATCCAAGTCATCTCGACCTTGCCAAGTGCGTCCGATATACCCGAACCGCCAACCGCTTCGTTGCCGCTTCATTCAGTATCACGAAGTGACCCGCGCGAAGCAAGGGAAAAGCGGGAGGCCCGCTTTGGAAATTCGAATGTGGAAACTCGAAGCTCGACCCCGCGCAAGCGGGAACGTCCACAAGCCCGAAGGATCGAATCTGGCTCATCCGGTTCTCGCGTACTTTTTGGGTTTCGGCACGTCCCAAGCGGCGTGCGGAGGAGATTTTTCGCTTGGAGCCAATAGCAGGGAGGGTGGATCCGTAATCCGAGACACCGGCCACCAATTGCATGAAGCGGAAGGAAAGTGACGGGCAAGCCCTCTGCGGCTCGTGCCTGCGTTCGCTCGGTGTTTTCCAGATCCCATCATGGGCGAGACCCTCCAACTCTGCCAGGGCATCCGTTCTTCAGTACGCGAAAGCTGGATGTGCCTCAAAAAAAAAACGTCGTGACAAAAAAATTTTTCGCGACTTGTCGTCCACATTACCAGTGCTGAGAAGGGCGGTGTTCTGTCCGACGCCGAACCGGGTCGAAAGGCAAGCCCGAGAAATATCCATTCTCACCATTGATATCCAAATTCCTGCACATCGTGCGGGATTCGGCCGACGGGAGGGGAGAGGCGGGGTCGCTCAGATGGATTAAGGAAAATCGAGGACCCGCGCCGATACGGAAACAGGAACATTGAGGATTCACTATGAAGACATGGATCGTCATCACGGAAATCTTCCTTCTGGGCCTTTGGATCGACGACTGGGGACTGGAAGTCGCCGCCGCGGGCCTGCGAGGGGCCATCCGAAAATTCTCGACACTCACACCTACACCTCTTTTCACCACGTTCATGAACTTATCGAATGAATCGATCGTGCAACGATGGTACTGTTCCGTCTGGGTCCGCCCGCCGCCTTTGTGGGAATGAGAAGCAAACGATCTGACAGATCGTCACACACCAAAGAATACGGTTACAAGCCAACAGGCCATAAGCTTGCCACTTATGGCCTTTTTTCTTGCGCTTCTGCAGAATCGCCAATGGATTTACCGCAGTGCCAGGACATACATCAGGAATTGCTCGTGCGGGGTCGGCTACTGCATCGGGAAACGGCTGCACAGATCGTGGACTTGCTCTCGCACTTCGTCCTGGAAACCGCGATCGAGACGATATTCCCGGTCGCTGAGCACCTGGACCCGCGTCAGGACCTGGTCCACGAGCTCCGCGACGGTCGGCATCTCGGAAGTTCTCATGCCGTTGCGGGTCACGATGGGCGTTCCGATTCGCATGCCGCTGGTGATCCTGGCGTTCTGGCGGTCGTAGGGCAGGCGGTTCATGTTCACGATGATGCCGCAGTCTTCGAGGCTCTTCTGCGCGATCAGGCCGGTCAGACCCCGGTGGAGGCTGGCGACGTTGACGCAGAACAAGTGGTTGTCGGTCCCGCCGGTCAGGACGTCGTAACCCCGGCGGACGAATTCCTCTGCGAGGGTCTTGGCGTTTTCAACGATCCTGACCTGCCTGTCCTTGTACTGCGGTGAGAGCATCTCTTTAAAGAACACCGCCTTGGCGGCGATGTTGTTGAGGTAGGGGGTGCCCTGGAAGCCGGGGAACGTGGTCTTTTCGATCCGTTCCCACAGCGGAATCGTCTTGTTGCCCACCGGGAAGGGCTGATCGAAATCCCGGCCCATGAGGATCAGCCCGCCGCGGGGGCCGCCGGGTTTATAGGTACTGGTTGTGGTGAAATGGGCCTGGTCGACAGGAGAGGGGTGCACGCCGGCGGAGATCAGGCCGGAGATGTGCGAGACGTCGGCCATCAGGTACGCGCCGACCTCGTCGGCAATGGCGCGGAACCGGGCGAAGTCGATGATTCGCGAGTACGCTGTGGTTCCACAGATGATCAACTTGGGCCGGAATTGCAACGCCTGCTCGCGGATTGCGTCGTAGTCCAGCAGGAAATTGTCCGGACGGACGCGGTAGCTTTCAATCTCGAAGATTCTGCCCGCCAGAGCCACAGGAGCGCCGTGCGAGACGTGCCCGCCCTGGTCCATGGCCAAGCTCAGGATACGGTCGCCCTTTTCGAGGATCGCGGTCAGGACGATCTGGTTGGCGCTGGTACCAGAATGCGGCTGGACGTTGGCGTACTTGGCGCCGAAGGCCTCCTTGGCCCGGTTGATCGCCAGCGTTTCGAGGCAGTCGACGACTTCGCACCCTCCGTGGAAGCGCGACCCCACGAAGCCTTCGGTCGTTTTGTTCTGAACGACCGAACCCAGCGCCGCCAGGACGGCCCGGGAGCACTGGTTCTCGGCCGCGATCAATTGGAGCGTGTTTTGTTGGCGGTCGTATTCCTGAGCGAGGAGCCGGTACACGTCGGGATCGTTGTTCTCGAGCGTGCTCAGCAGATTCCGATGGTACTGTTCGTTGCTCAGTGTTTTCTGAGTGGTCGGTTCAACAACCTCATAAACCGGTTTGTCGACGCGGGAGAGCGTCGGGCCGGTGTGCTTGTCCACCAACATGACTGAACCTTCAAATCCTTTCTCCGGTTTCGGCATGACCCTATCGCATCTGCAGAAGAGCACCGCGGTCGTGCTCCCCTGCATTCTATACTATTTCGTCCAGTGTTATCGGCAGGAGGCACCGGTTAGCTGTTGAAAAAACTCCGCACGATATCGTTGAATGTTACATAGACCAGCAGAACCATCACGAGGCCCCAGCCGACATAGGCCACGAGGCCTTGCGTACGGTCCGTCAGGGCCGAGCCTTTGATCTTCTCGATCAGCATCAGGACGATCAGGCCGCCGTCGAAAGGAGGCAGTGGCAGGAAGTTCATCACAGCGATGGTCGCGCTGATCAGACCGAGGAAATACGCGTAGTTCACCAAGGGTTGCTCCGCGACGATCCGATAGCTGACGGTGATGATCCCCAGGGGACCCATCAGATTGTCCGGGCTGATCAACCCTCGAAGCAGACGGGCGAGCGTGACGTAGGTCTGCGCGATGAATCCCAGGGTCCTGCGATAGCCCATTGCCATCGCGTCGATCGGGTTCTTCGCCCGGTAAAGCTTCTCGAACGGTTTGAACGGCACAGCCTCCGCCAGTTCCGCCCGGATCGTTATGGCGTTCTTGAACGCGGCGGTCGGCAGAGTGACTCCCCCCTCCACGGCGCCGTCGAGCTGATACTGGAGGGTCACCGAGGGACCTTCCCACCGACCCACTTCGTTGATGATGTCGAAGAAGCTCGTCACGGCTTTGCCGTTGACGCTGACGATCCTGGCGCCTCGGGGAATGTCCAAGGCGGGGTGGCCTTCGATCGGGATTGCCTTGGCCACCACGGCATTATGGGCGTCCAGGCCGGGCAGGAAACCGATGATGACTCGCGTCTCGCCGGGGGCTCGTCGGGGTTTGACGGTCACCGAAAGCGTCTGCGGGATGTCGTTGGCGTCGTTCCGCAACACTTTGAGAGTCAGCATCTGGCCCTCATGTTTCGTGGTGATCTCCCGCAACTCTCGATAGGTGGGGTATGCGACGTCCCCGGCGGCGACAATGATGTCGCCCGCCTTCAGGCGGGTCGGTTCATTTTTCTCCGAATTCGAGGAAGAGGTTGCCTTTCCGGTGACGCCTTTGACGCAAAGGCGCGGAACCAGCGAATAGGCGTGGCCCAAATCCGATTCGCAAGGCGCATCCGCCGTGGTCCAGTTCAAAGGCAGACGGGTCTGGATGGTCTGGATCTGATCGCCGGCCTTTCGTTCGGCGGTGATTTCCACGGTGGGCGTCAAGGCCTTGGTTACGATCCGGTTGAACTGCCAGTACTGCTCAACTTTTTGACCGTTGACCGCGACCACGCGGTCCTCGGGCCGCAGTCCCGTGCGTTCCTGGAGGATCTCGGCGCCGGACTTGGAGACCTGAGCGACCGTCAGACTACGGGGTTCGTCGATCCCGAACTCCCGAAACGGACGTCCCATATTTTCGGCCACGAGCGTCGTGTCAAACACCGATCCGTCCGCCCGCCGGACCGTGGCCGGGATCTTTTGACCGGCACGGGAGAGCGCCGCCGAGATCATGATGTTACTGAAGTCGAGGTCTTTCGTCGTGCCGTCGATCGCCAGGATTTCATCGCCGGGTTGCAATCCCGCTTTGTCGGCCGGGGAGTTGGGAACCACGTCGCCGACCACCGCCGGCATCAGGCTGATGCCGACCAGGAAGACGATCATGAAGATGATCGCGGCGCTGATGACGTTGAAGATGACGCCGGCGGCGATGACCGCGGCGCGGATGGAAATCGGTTTTTTCGCAAAGGACCGCGGATCGTCGTTTTGCTTGACCGGCCCGGTGTCCTCTTGGCCCAGCAGCTTGACGTAACCGCCGAACGGGAACAGACCGATGCGATATTCCGTCGCGTCGTTGTCCTCGGGTGATTCCTCCGCGGGTTCCTTGCGTCCGGAGAATCCCGGCAAAACGCGGAACTTGAATCCTGATCGCGTCCTGCGAATCCCCAGTAGAGTGGGGGGCATGCAGATGGAGAACGCCTCGACTTTGATGCCACCCAGCTTGGCCGTGATGAAATGGCCGAATTCATGGACGAGTACGACGGCGCCAAAGCCCACAAGGACCAACAGCACATTGCCGACTACCCCGAGGTTTTGAGCGATGAGATAAACCGCCACTCCCAAGACCGCGATCCAGAACAGACCATTGACCCATTTCGTCCATGGTTTGGTCGTTTGCGACATCCAGACACTCCACAATGAGGATTTATTTTTGATTTTTGATGGTTACACCATCAACCATTCAACACGCCTTTGACTTCTTTCCGGGCCCAGGCGTCGGCTTCAAGCAAGGCTTCGAGCGAGTCGGCATGCCGCACGTGGTGGCGGTTGAGACAGTGTTCCACCAAGTCCATGATCTGCAGGAATTGGATCCTGCCAGCCAGGAATTCCTCAACCGCAGCTTCGTTGGCGGCGTTGAACACCGCCGGGGCGGTCCCGCCCGCACGGGCGACTTCGTACGCCAACGGCAACGCGCGGAACGTATTCGGATCGGGTTTCTCGAACCGAAGCCGACCGATCTGTTCCAGTCGGAGGCGTTTCGCCACGCCGGGAACCCGTTGCGGATACGTCAACGCATACTGTATCGGCAAACACATGTCCGGCTCGCCAAGCTGCGCGACGACCGAGCCGTCCACGAACTCCACCAGCGAGTGCACGATCGACTCGGGATGGATCAGCACCTCGATCTTATCCACCGGTACGCCGAACAGCCACTGGGCTTCGATGACCTCCAGGGCCTTGTTCATCATCGTGGCCGAATCGATCGTGATCTTGGGCCCCATCCGCCAGACTGGGTGCGACAGGGCCTGCTCTCTTGTTACGTTACGAAGGGCCTCGCGGGTCGCGCCGCGGAAAGGGCCTCCCGAACCGGTCAGGAGGATGCGATCGACCTCGCGGACCGAACCAGACCGCATCGCCTGAAAGACCGCAGAATGTTCGCTGTCCACAGGCAACAAATCGCTGCCGTGCTCGCGTGCGGTCCGCGTGAGCAATTCGCCTGCGATGACCAGGGGCTCCTTGTTGGCGATGGCCAGTCGTTTGCCGGCCCTGGCGGCCGCCAAGGCCGAGGGGAGCCCCGCTGCGCCCACCACCGCGGTCAGGACGGTGTCCACGCCTTCGCATTGCGTCAGCTCGGTGAGACTGTCGGGGCCGGACAGGATGGCAAGATCCTGCCCGTTCAGCAGGGTTCGGAACGGTTCGACTTGGCGGCTGTCCGTCACTGCGACGAACTTGGGTCCGCGTTGTCGGACCTGCTGGGCCAGAAGCTCGACGTTGCGGTGGGCGCTGAGTCCGACGATCCGATATTCCGGTCCGAGGGCCTCGATCACGCGTAGCGCATTTCGGCCGATCGACCCGGTGGAACCCAGGATGGCGATGCCCCTTGACATAGATCCGGACTTCGGACGCTCCTTCTGCTGGCGCACGGCCCACAGGCCGCTCATTCCTTTGTTGACGCAGGCGATTGTGGCAGCGAGACGCTTGTTCGAGGGGTAACATAACCTGTCTGCCAAGACCCGCCGGCGATAAGAGCGATAGTATGATGAAGCTGGGTAACCTGTCAAGCTCAAAGCTCCATCGGACGGGTAGCGATTCCGAAATCCAGGCGCCGCAGGCGCGCGATGCCTTATGAACCCGGTTGGAGGACCGTTGGGCGAGACGGTTTCCGCGTCCGATAAGTTCATGGCAGTGGGGGGATCCGCCTACTGTTGAAGATCTTCTGCTCGATTGAAGCCCCGAACCGGACGATAGGACTTTACCGGCGTCGTCGGGTCGGAGAAGGGAACTCCGCCGGCAGTGGGAAGGACGGCGTTTCAGCCTTGCAGGCGACCGTCCGGTTGTACCGCCGCGTTGGTGGTTCGACGGTTACAGGTGATGGGGACCGATTTTGAACGGGAGTCATCGTGACTGCGAAGAGAATCGTGTGGACAATCCTATTTGTGCTGTGCTTGGGGCCTTGGTCCTGGGCTGACGCCAAAGGACTGGCCGGAAGCGACGCAAACGAATCCCAGACGACCGATCTGTTCGACATGTCTCTTGAAGAATTGATGGACGTTCGAATCGATACGGTCTACGGCGCCTCCAAACGAACTCAGAGCGTAGCGGCGGCGCCCGCTTCGGTCACAATCGTAACTGGCGAGGAGATCCGAAGATATGGTTATCGCACCTTGGCGGATATTCTGCGAAGCGCACCGGGGTTTTATATCAACTATGACAGGTCCTATCATTATGTAGGCACCCGCGGCTTTCGCCGGCCGGGCGATTACGACACCCGCATTCTCCTGCTGGTCGACGGCCACCGGCTCAACGATAATGTGGGCGACAGTCCCTTGTTCGGGACCCAGTTTCCGCTGGACGTCGAGCTGATCGAGAGAGTCGAGATCATCCGAGGTCCCGGTTCCTCGCTCTATGGCAGTAATGCAGTGCTGGCGGTGGTTAACGTGATCACCAAGCGGGGGGAGGGCGTTGGGGGGCTGGAGCTCTCCGCCAAGACCGGCAGCTTCGACTCGCAGAAGGGCCGCGTCACGTATGGCAATCGTCTCCGAGACAATCTGGATTTGTTGCTGTCGGCGACCACGTACAACAGCGACGGTCCGGAATTGTATTTCCGCGAGTTCGACTCCGTCGAGACGAACAACGGATGGGTGAAGAACGACGACGATCAGTTCGACAACTTCGTCGCGAGGGTTTCCTGGGGCGATTTCTCGCTCCTTCTGACGCATACCGGGAGCGAAAAGGGCATTCCGACGGCTGCGTGGAATACCGTATTCGGGGATCGTCGCACACGGGTTTGGGACGACACGACTCTGGTGGGACTGACGTTCGCCCGTGAGTTGTCCCAACGGTGGGCGGTGCGGGCTCGCGTCGCTTACAGCCGCTACGATTACGATGGACAATTCGTATACGATTTCGCCGAGGAAGGGGAGGAACCCTACCTTGTTCTCAACCGCGACTACTGGAAAGGGCGATGGTGGGAAGGCGAGTTCCAGGTGACCGGAAGCCCGATCGCCGGACATACGATGACCGCCGGGGTCGAAGGGCGGTACAACGCGCGGCAGGACCAGGCCAATTGGGACGAGGAGATCCACCTGGACGACTCGCGTCACAGCCACAACTGGGGTGTCTACGTCCAGGACGAGTTCAAGCTGCTGGAGAAGCTGACTTTCATCGGCGGTCTGCGGTACGATGAGTACAGCACCTTCGGCCACGACGTGAATCCCCGCCTTGCGCTGATCTACGAGTTGCTCGAGAACACGACGTTGAAACTGCTCTACGGCACCGCGTTCCGTGCGCCGAACGCCTATGAGCTGTACTATCACGACGGAGGTTACACCCAGAAACCCAGCGAGGATCTGGACGCGGAGACCATCACGACGTACGAAGTCGTCCTGGAGCAGCAACTGAGCCGCAATCTCCGCGCTTCCGCGAGCGGCTTTTATTACGACATGGAGGACCTGATCGATCAGTATGTCGATCCGGCCGATGGACTGCTGGTGTTTCGCAATCTCAGCGAGGTGGAAGCGACCGGCGTGGAGCTGGCGTTGCAGGGACGCTGGGACTGGGGGCTGGGGTCCCGTCTGAGCTATTCCCATGTGGAAGCTCAGGACAAGGCCTCCGGCCGAGCCCTGGTCGATTCGCCCAAGCACTTGGTCAAATTGAATCTGCTGGCGCCTGTGATCCCGCAGCGGCTCTTCGCAGGTCTGGAGGTCCTCTACGACAGCAAGGCCAAGACGCTCGCAGGCGAGGAGACCGACGACGTCGTGCTGACGAACCTGACGGTGACGTACGTCGGGGCCTCGAAACGAATGGAGATCGCGGCCAGCGTGTACAACTTGTTCGACGTGGAGTACGCCCATCCGGGTTTCGGCGAACACATTCAGGACCAGATCGAGCAGGACGGTCGGACGTTCCGGATCGGGTTGACGTACCGGTTCTGAGCGCCGGTGATCTGGGAGGAAGCAGAAACAGGAGAATTTCGGATTTCATGAATCGATCGGGCGATCATAAGGTGGCGAACGGCTGCGGACGGCGAAGTCCGCCGCTGCTGTTGGGGGCGACATTGGTTCTGTCGCTCTGGGTCGCTGCTGCGCCCGCGGACGAGACCATCGACCGGGAATACCGGATCAAGGCCGCCTTCGTGTACAACTTCCTCAAGTTCGTCGAAGGGGGGCGGTTCACGGTGTCCCAGGACCAGAAGGACGGGCAGGAGCCGAATCTTGCGATTGTGATCGGCGTCCTGGGCGTGCCGCCCTCGCGAGTGGCTTTTGAGGAACTCCGGGACAAGAAGCTGGGGGATCGCCCGATTCATCTGCGGTGGTATCGGGGATTCGCGGAACTGGCGGACGCCGACGGAAATACCCCGCACCTGCATCCGAATCTCGATGCCATCCGTCGATGTCACGTCTTGTTGATCTGTCCGTCGGAGAGGTCTTTCCTGGAAAGGATCCTATCCTCGGTCCGCAACGACGGCCTTCTGACCGTCGGCGACGTTCCCCAGTTCCTGGAGTCCGGCGGCGTGATCAATCTGCTCATCGAGGACAAGAAGGTCCGATTCGAAGTCAACCTCGCGGCGGCGACCCGCGCGCATCTGACGATTCGATCCAGCCTGTTGCGACTGGCGGTCAGGACTGTCGAACACGACCGCCTGGAGACGCTCGACGATCAGGAGAAACCCGGTGGAAGCAGCCACCCGTAAAAGCGGGCCCAGGATGGGATCTGTCTTGCACGACTTGTCGCTCAAGCACAAGCTGGTCGCAATCGTTATGCTCACGTGCGTTCCGGCGTTGCTCCTGACGGGCGGGGTGTTCGCCGCCTGGGAATGGACGACCCTTCGGCACGCCGTGGTCCGTGACCTGACGACGCACGCGAGAATTCTGGCGGACAACTGCAAAGCCGCGGTCACATTCCGGGATACCGCCGACGCCAACGAGATTCTTCGGACCGTCTCGGCCCTTGCCTCCATCGAGGTCGCCTGCGTCTACACGACCGACGGGGGGCTGTTCGCGGTCTACAAGAGGCCGGACGCGCTGGCGGCCATCCCTGCGAAGAGCGAACTGACGGACCAGCCGGTGTTTCGCAAGGGATTTCTCACTTTGACCCATCCGGTGTTTCTGGACAAGGAGCGGATCGGGACCGTCTGTCTGAGGGCCAACCTCGAGGTCATGCACGACAGGCTGCGTACCGCCGCGGTCACCATTCTGGGCGTGTTGTCCCTTTCGTGCCTGGTCGCCTATCTGGTCTCGTCCCGGCTCCAGCGGATCATTTCGCATCCGATCCTGCACCTGGCGAGCGTGGCGCGCCAGGTCTCGGAGAAACGACAGTACACCGTGCGGGCCGACCGACACGGCAGCGACGAGGTCGGTCGGTTGATCGAGGCTTTCAACGAAATGCTCGAGCAGATCCAACAGCGGGACGCCGCACTGGTCGAAGCCAACGAGCAGTTGGAGGCGCGAGTCCAGGAACGAACCGCGGAATTGACCGCCGCCAACCGGAACCTGGTGCGGGAAATCGCCTATCGCAAACAGGCCGAGCAGGTGCTCGTGGAAAGGGCCGACCGCATCGTCAACTACCAGAGGACGTTGTTGCGGCTCACCAAGGACGCCAAAAGCGACTTGCCTTCTATTCTGAAGATGACCACCGAAGAGGCCGCCAAGACCCTTCAGGTCGAACGGGTCAGCATCTGGTTTCTTCATGCACAGTATTCCGAGTTGGTGTGCGAACAGTTGTACAGTCTCAGCAAAGGCCCCCAGGAGAGCGGGCAACGGGTTCGGGCCGCCGACTATCCGGCGTATTTCGAGGCCATCGAAAACACCCGCATCCTGGCTGCGAACAATGCGAGGGAAGATCTGCGAACCCACGGTTTCACCGAGCACTACCTCAAGCCGTTGGGGATCACGTCCATGATGGATGTGCCCATCCGTCTGCACGCCAAGCTGTTGGGCGTGATGTGTTACGAACATATCGGCCCGCTCCGGGAGTGGTCCCTTGAAGAGCAGGATTTTGCCGCCTCGGTGGCGGATATGATCGCGCTGCAGGTGGAGTCCAACGAGCGTAAGAAGCTTGAGCGGGCCCTGGCCAAAGCCAACCAGCACCTGGCTGAAACGGTGCGGGACCTGCGCCGTTCGAACAAAGAACTGCAAGACTTCGCCTATGTCGCGGCCCATGACCTCAAGGCGCCGCTGCGGGGCATCGGCACCCTGACCGACTGGATCGCCTCGGATTATGCCGACAAGTTCGACGAGCAGGGTCGCCAGCAGCTGGGGATGCTCAAGAACCGCATCTCGCGGTTGTCCGAGTTGATCGACAGCATCTTGCACTACTCCGAGATCGGCAGAGTGTCTCTTCGCGTCGAGCCGGTGGACTTCAACCGTCTGGTACGGGACGTGATCGAGATGCTGGATCCGCCGGAGAACGTCGAGATCGTAGTCGAGAGTTCGTTGCCGGTCGTTGCCTGCGAGAGGGTCCGCCTGGCCCAGGTCTTCCGCAATCTGATCGACAACGCCGTCAAGTACGCAGACAAGCCCGGGACGCGAATTGTGGTCGGTTGCCGGGATCAGGAAGAGTTCTGGCGGTTCTTCGTGTCCGACAACGGACCGGGGATCGAGGAGAAGTATTTCGACAAGATATTCCAGATATTCCAGACACTTTCACCTCGCGACCAGCGGGAGAGCGTCGGCATCGGCCTGGCGATCGTCAAGAAGATCGTCGAGTTGTACGGAGGCAACGTCTGGGTGGAATCAAAACTGGGCGATGGGACCACGTTTTTCTTCACGCTGCCCAAGGATCGGGAGGCGCAGGGGCGGGAGCCCGTTTTGGCCGATCTTATGAACTTGAACTGAGAAGAAAGGGGTACGATCATGTCCGACGAAACCGGCGCCATTCAGCTCTGTTCTTGCGAGGAACAATCTTCGGAGTCCGTCCACGAATCGCTCTCGCTGCTGGAGACCACCCTTGAATCCATGGCCGACGGACTGCTGGTCGTCGACGGATACGGTCGAATCAAAAAGTACAACCAACAGTTCCAGACGCTCTGGCGACTGCCCGACGACGTCCTGGCCACTTGCGACGACGACAAGGCCTTGGCGTTCGCGAGGACTCAAGTACGCGATCCGGAAGCCTTCGTCGCCTCCGTTCGCGACCTGTACAGGCATCGCGAGATGGAAGGCCACGGTCTGATCGAATTTCGCGACGGGCGGATCGTCGAATACGATTCCAAGCCCCATCGCATGGGCGACCGCATCGTCGGTCGGGTGTGGAACTTCCGCGACGTCACCGTCAAGCACACCGCCGAGCGCAAGCAGGCCGAACTGTTGCGCCGGGTGGCCGAGATCAACGAGGAATTGACCCACTTCGCCTACATCGTCTCCCACGACCTCAAGGCGCCCCTTCGGGGGATCAAGTTGATCGCCGAGTGGTTGTGCACCGACTACGGCGACAAGCTCGGAGACGAAGGGAAGGAGCAGCTCAATCTGCTCCAGAACCGCGTGGCGCGGATGCACAACCTCATCGACGGGATCCTCCAGTATTCCCGCATCGGGCGAATCAAGGAGGAAATAGTCCCGGTGGACCTGAACGAACTGATCTCCGGCATCGTCGACGGCATCGCACCGCCGGCACACGTCCGCGTGGTGGTGCAACCCGATCTGCCGGTGATCGAGGCCGAAAGGACCCGGATCACCCAGGTGTTCCAGAATCTGCTGAGCAACGCGATCAAATATATGGACAAACCCGTCGGCCAGGTCAGGGTCGGCTGTGTGCAAGACGGGGACTTCTGGCGGTTCAGCGTCTCGGACAACGGGCCCGGCATCGAGGCCAAGCATTTCGACCGCATTTTCCGTCTGTTCCAAACGCTCGCTTCTCGCGATGAGTTCGAAAGCACCGGCGTCGGCCTGGCGATCGTCAAAAAGATCGTCGAGATGTACGGAGGACGGATCTGGGTCGAGTCCGAGGTCGGCCAAGGCGCCACGTTCTTTTTCACGGTTCCGCAACGCAGGTTGTTGCAGAAATCCGAGGTAGGGAGTGCCTCATCCCACCGTGACGACGCGTCAGGCGAAGAAGGGAGTTGTCGTGAGTAACCATAGGGGCAAGACCGCGTGTCTGCTTTTTGTCGCTCTCCTGGGGGCAGGGGGGTACGGGGGCGAACTCCGTGCACGTCGCGTGGATGCCAGGATGCGAGATTGTCTGGTGGACCATGCGGTCCACGTGGCCAAGACGCTCGACCCGCGGATCGTCAAGGAGTTGTCTTTCTCCGCAGCCGACGAGGGGACCCCGGCGTATGACTTCATCCGCAGCCAGTTGATGGCGTTGGGGACATATTGCTTCCACCGGGGCATCTACACCCTGGCTTTGCGCGACGGTCAGATGGTCTTCGGACCCGAGAACTACACCCGCGACGACCCCATGGCCAGTCCTCCCGGCACGGTATATGAGAAGCCGTCCCTCGACGACCTCCAGGTGTTTACGACCGCCCAACCGGCGGCGTTCGGGCCCATGACGGATGAATACGGCACGTTCGTGTGCGCCTTGGCGCCCGTGTGCGATCCCAACAACGGCGAAGTGTTGATGGTCGTCGGGATCGACTCCCTGGCGGACGACTGGAAAGCCGTTGTCGCTGCGGTTCGGCGTCGGTACCTGCGTGAGCGTCCGGCCAACCCCGTTTTCTTCCTTCGGGCACTTGGCATCGTGTTTGCCGACGATGCGTGACGGATCGAACGTAAGACGAGGATGATGGAGGGATCGGGAGAGGCGGCTTACTCGGTTCGATTCT
>Ga0208198_1002368_pt1 | contig 14236 bp, 7 predicted proteins | sample AD_JPNTR2_MetaG_FD_184446 | JGI IMG/M metagenome (GOLD analysis project Ga0208198, IMG submission 184446) | Active sludge microbial communities of municipal wastewater-treating anaerobic digesters from Japan - AD_JPNTR2_MetaG (SPAdes) (version 2) | ecosystem: Engineered > Bioreactor > Anaerobic >... | reverse complement strand
CGCCTTGGCAAATATTTATATTTTCTTCAGAGAAAAAAGAATAAGTTATATTTAAGTCAATAGTTAATAAACTATCGCATCCCCAATGATTTGTAATAGTATCGTAATAAACGCCAGATGTTGTATATGTATAATTACCACTCGGAGATGTGTAGCTATCACAGCTTGTAACTGCAAATAAATTTGCAGTATGGCCTGTAATTAAAATATCCATTTGCTTGGTGCTATCAGCGAGTGTAGTAGTATCAGTAATGGTCAAAATAACAGAATGTACACCAGAATTATAAAATGTATGAGTTGGGTTGGCTAATGTATCTGTAGTGCCATCTGCGAAGTTCCATAAATACACGTCCCCATCAATGCTATTGTCTGTAAATGATATAACTGTGGAATCACAATTAGATGATAAAACTTCATAAGTATAATCAGCGATTGGCAGAGAAATCTTTTCTATTGTATCAGTGCTAATGACACTCCAAAAGTTTGCATCGTCTTTAAATTGAAAATTAATTGTGTGAATGCCTTTTGGTATTCGTGTCATATCAAATAGGCTAATCAAATGCAAATTATCAACAGGAGTAGCGATATTCACAAAAGTTACATTGTTGTAATCGTCATCTAGCCAATATTTATAAGCTATAATTTTGTTATCCGTATAGGAATATAATTGCTTTTTATAAAATAATTGAGAAGCAATGCTACTATAATATCCGCGTTCATCCTTTGCTCTGAAATTAAATAAATGCATACCATTGCTCATGGTACTCACATCTAATTGTGCTAATACTGTTGACTGCTCAGCAGGTGAAATATCTACTACGGTTTTGTTTTGAAAATCATCATCAAACCAGTATTCATAAGAAACTAGGTGATTGGTATCTGAATTTGTTAATTCTTTTTTATAAAAAAATTGAGAAACAATGCTGCTGTAATATCCACGTTCATCTTTTGCTCTTAAATTAAATAAATGCATACCATTACTCATATTACTCACATCTAATTGTTCTAATACTGTTGCCTGCTCTGTAGGCGTGATATTTACAAGTGTTTTATTTTGAAAATCATCATCAAACCAGTATTCATAAGAAACTATGTGATTGGTATCTGAATTTGTTAATTCTTTTTTATAAAAAAGTTGGCTTGTGATGACGCTATATTTACCTTGTGAGTCTTTTGCTCTGAATTTTATCACATTTATGCCATTGGGAAGGTTTGAAACAGATAAACTAGTATCTAAATGATACTGAGATACTGGTGTAATAGCTGTAATTGTTCTATTATTAAAGTCATCATTAAACCAAAACTCATATTCCACAATAGTTTGCTGAGCATAGATACTCTGCGACATTGCTAAAAACAATAATACAGACAATGTCTTTAGTATTGTACTGAAAAAGTAGCTTGGATTACTCATCTTGTGCACTAATTTTAAATTCTATCTGTAAGTGACCATTAGAATCGCTTGTAGGAGCCACATTTTTCAGTTGTATATGAGGATTGGATGGGACAGCACCTTCTTTGTATGGGAAAGTGCCACCATAAATGCCTATCTGGGTACTATCAGTGCCTATGAATATATCGGGGTATTTCAAATGATAATCGCTAGCATAATTAAAACTGTAGAGAGTGTTATTCACAAAAACAGAATCTGCACTAACATCTATATAATTTCCACTTGCGGTATATGATCCACCAAATGGTGGGTTAGGAAACAAAAATAAATTATTGTATAATTGATTGCCGTTACCATTAACTCCAGAACCATGTTCATACTCTGTAAAGAATATATTATTTTTTAATATATTATTATCCCCTGATATTGCCCAATCGTAATTATGAGAGAAGAAACAAATATTATTTTCATAAAGTACTCCATTGGAAGATATGCATCTGTTTTGTAGAATACTATTGAATACGGCAGCATTAGTTGCGCGTGTGAAATTTATGTCGCCAATAACCACGCTACGTATAAGCACAAAATTATTGGTATAAGTGTTGCTGTTATAGCTTAAATTAATATTGCCAGATATTTTACAATAAGCAAGAGTTATATTGCTAACAGTATCAGCAGAGCTAAATTGTAATCTAACTTCGCCTGTCAAGTCTATTCCTTCTATGTATGTGCCATCAGTATTCCTATCAAGTATTAAATTACCACTTATAAAAGTTTTACCAGTTGCTTGAGTAGAGTCTAGATAATGTCCTGCTCCATAAATGTATAATGTTTTAGTAATGCTTGATGGCGCATAAAATGTGCCACCAGAGAGGTAAATAGTATCGCCACTACTGGCTGCATTGTGTGCATTAACGAAAGCATTGGAGCCATTGAAGATTTGTACTCCTGATGCTGTGTGTAGAGCTACTTTTTGCCCATACATTGTCATTGATATGACAATTAAAATTGAAATTAAAAAAGTTTTTTTCATAATGTTTATTCTTTCTATTTTTCCCTACTCGTATGGCTTTTCGGATTACGCCCCATTTTTTTAAGTGGTTTATGGTTTTCACTTTTTTTACAAAGATAGTTATTTTATATTTAAACAAATTAATTGGCTTAATTAGAAAAAATTATTTTATATTTAAATATTTTATGTCTATATCATCATTTATTTATGCCATAAAGTAAAAAAAATTAAGAAAAATTTTTATGAAGCGACGATTTAAATTGTAGCTTAAGCAATAGTAAAGTTCATTTATATATAATCAATGAAATAAGGATAATCATTCGGAAATCTGCCGTTCAGACTATTTCAGGGCTATTATCTAATTTACTTTTCTTTGTCAGCTACACAAAGAAAAGTAACAAAAGAAAAGTCTCCGTAGGGGAAATGATTTGATGGGTTTAAAATTTTAAACCCCTACAAAATCGTCTCTCCAACACGACTTGCTTGTTTTATAACAAATCATTTCCCAATGCGGATGAGACATATCGTTTTTCAAATATAAAACTACTATTTAGTATCCTTTAAAAAGTCAGAACATAAGATTTTTCCTTTTGTAAGAAATTCACCCCGTGAGATATATAGTAAAAGAAACATTAAAAGTAGAATAGTTATTTATCTCACGTAGTAAATCTCAAAATCCTTTAATCCCAAAAATCATGGTTCAGACAACGAGAAAGAAGAAACAGTATATAGTAGCGAGAATACAGTAGATAAGGGGCAGGCAAAGAGTTTTGAGAATTTGATAATATGACAAAAGACGATTTATCCCCTAATTCCTATCTACTCACTACTATCCCCTATCTCCTATATACTAACTACTTTCCCCTATCTACTATCTACTTTCTACTATCGCTATCTATTCGTCTGTCAAATCATATAATTTGTAGACCAAACTATCAATTTCTTTTTCCCATGTGCTGGTATCTGATGCGTGATTTTCTTTTTTTGCTGCAAGGATTTTATCTACAAGAGATTCGATTTGTGGAACTATTGGCTCGGTAGCAGGGGTAATTGGTGGACACATTTTTGCAAATTCATCAATAATTTTCTCATCATAATAATAAGTATATTGTGATTTTGAACTTTTAGGATTATAAATTCTTTTATATACAAGCTGATTATCATACTTAATCCATAAGTATTTCTTGATTTTTTCAAAATAAACATGTCGTATATGAGGTAATCTTTCTTTTACTTTTTCTTTTAATTGTGCATAGGTTAGTGTAAAATTATCCGGTATCTCATTTTTATAAATTGTTTTTTCCTTAGTTAAAACAACTCCTATCATATCTTTAAGTTGTTCTTTTTGTTCATCTGTTAAATCATTTTCATTTATAAATTTCAATGGGAGTGCATCTTTAGATTCATGGTTCTTTACTTGAATAAATACGGCTTTATAAGAATATTCCTGAGATTTAAAAACATCAGTAGAAAGAGATGATCGAAATGATCTAATAAATTCAACAATTTCGAGAGCATTTTTCTTTTTTAATTCACTATTAGTTGCATAAACAAAATTTTTATTGCTTTTAAACATTTGTATAGTATATGAAAGCATATAATCTAGTGAATGTTTTTCACCAAAATGCTCTTTTAGAAAATCATTAAAATTTAAAATATTAGCTTGACATTCTGCATATAAGTTTGAATCAAGTTCAGGAATGTTTCGATGTACAATCATATTTCTAATAATGGAAAAAAATTCTAAATTTTTTCTTACAGGATTATTTGTATCAGAGCCGTAGTATTGTTTTATGCATTTAGATAGTTCCCACCATTTATTATCTTTTATTGTTTTTCCATTTGGTAGTTCTATTGGTATTTTTTTATAACGATATCTTTTACCATTTTCTTTATCAAACGGCTTAATTTTATTTTTAAAAAAATATGCATGAAAGAGACTTGTCCAAGCGATGCACATCATAGTAATAAAACCTTCTGATTTAAAACTGACAGCAGGTTTATTATAAAATTCCACAGCTAATAATGCAGAATCTTTTGCTTTCTGTAAAAGCTGTTTTACAATTACGGGTTCTCCTTTCATATTTACCTCTTTTTTTTATCCCATATACAGTTTATTTACTTCTTTATTTAATTCTTTTTCTCATTTTATCCCTCCACAATCTTTATCTCTTCGTCTGTCAAGCCATAGAGCTTATAAACCATTTTGTCAATCTGACGTTCGTATTCTTTGACTTGTGCTTGTTTAGTAGAATTGTTAAAATAATCATCGTCTTTTGTGATGGAGAGGATTTTGTCTACAAGTTCAATAAATGGTTTTTGGTCGGTTTTTGATGTTTGGGGTACTGGAAGATTATTTATCATATCCGGTGTAAAGTTAATACCTTTATTGTAACTTGATGCCGGATATTTTTCCTTTATGTAAAAAAACGTCAATTTACTATTTAAAATAGCTGATAAAAATTTTAGCTCATTTGTATCAGTATTAGCAATGATTAAAGTTGTCTTGCCCGGTATAATACTTCCATCCAAATCTAAACAAGCATCCAACAAATTTAATCCCTTAATTATAATTTTAGATTGCACCGATTTTTTTGCATAAGAATTATTAAATAATTTCAAAAATTCTCGCTTATTTACAACAGGACAAAGATATTTACTTCCTAAATAAGTCATTTCTTTAATACCCCATTTTGATACATATTTACTAATCGTTCCTGTATTTATCACTTTCAGTTGATCATTTCGGTCGAATTTATTTTTTAACAAATCTTTAATAAGGGGTTCTAATTTATAAGCGTCAGATGTTGCGCAAGCATTCTCACAATTAAATGAGTCCAATTTTTTATTGGGAATGGTTTCTATCTTAATTAAAAGTTCTAAATAATTAGAAAACAGGAAATCAAATGCAAAAGGTGATTTTAATACATTTTTGTTTACTTCTCTCTTAAAAATAATCTTATTATCTTTAATATCAAATATTTTTAATTTTTCAATGTTATTTTTTATGAAAAATGATACTATAGCATCGATTTTTGAACCCTCGAATATTTCTCTACCAGCTTTTAGAATAGAATATATATTATTAACCTTATTTTTTCTGAGTTCATCACCAAATGGTTTTGATATCCATTTATCAGGAGTAATATATGTCAATATACCATTTGCATTTAATAGCTTAAAACCCTGCTCAAAGAAAGCAACATAGATATCCCAATTACCCTTAGTTAAAGAATAATTGGCAGATATGTATTTTCTAAGTCCTTCTAAACCAAAATTAAGCATACCTTCGGAATCTATATATGGTGGGTTTGCAATAACAATATCAAAGCCGTTTTTTATGCCGAACATCCATTCGGGGTCAAACCAGTCGGCGTGGGTGTTTTGGTCGAACGGATCCCATGAAGTTATTTTTTCCGATTTATCGTTGGGAAAACCTTCCTTTTCGAGTTGTAGTTTAAGCCGCTCTCTAATGATGGTAAGTTCCTTTTCGAGTTGCAGCTTTGCATTTCTGCTGTTGGTGTAGAATATCTTTTCGCGGATGGCAAACAACTTTTCTTCCAATGCTTCCACTTCAGGGCTTTTAATTTGTAAATTAGATTTATCCGCATCGGTTTCCAAATTGATAAGCGAATTGGCAGCCACAAATTTGGTTTCGAGGTTGGGCAATGCTCTGATATCGCGATTTGGCTTATTATCGTCCACTTCCTGCTCGATGAGCAACGAGATAAAAAATCGCAGCTTACTTATCTGAATGGCTATTTCCTGAATATCTACCCCAAAGATACAGTTTTCGATTAGTCCAAGCTTGCGAATATAGTCGAGCGATTTGTTTTTGAGCGAATTCTCTACTTCCTCTTTTAATGCGACAGGAACTTTTTCCAGCAAATTAGTTTTCCATTTTTGATTTTCGGGATCGAGCTTATGCAGGGCGAGCACCAGACTGTGCAGGATGCTCATGGGGAAAGCGCCGCTTCCACAAGCAGGGTCAAGTATCTTGATCTTTTCGATAGAACTGATTATTCTTTCCGTTTCTTCAGCGTTGAACGGATTATTATCTTCAGAATAGGAGAAAAGTTTTTTCAATTTTTCAATAGTTGCTGGCTCATCTCCAAGTGTGCCAGCCAAATTTATCACAAGAGATTCTGTGACCATGTAATCAACAATTTCGCGGGGAGTGTAGTAGCTTCCGGTGGCTTTACGGGCAGTGGTGGCAGTATCTGGATTATACGACGCTAGAAGATTTTCAAACACCTTACCAAGTAATTCTGGATCTAGAGCTACTTCTTGGTCGAGCGGCGTATTTTCTTCTACGGTGAAATTATAGCTATTGAGTATGGTAAAAAGTCCGCGTACCTTTTTATGATTGCCGTTTTCCAGATAGGCTGAAAGGTCGGTCTCTTGTTCTTCAGAGGTGAAAAACAGATAATCGGGCACTTTGAGTCGTGTTTCATTCTTGGGATGGTTCGAAAAGCAATCGATTCGGATTTCCCTGCCCTTGATTTTCTTGTCTAGTGATTCGAACAATCCGCCGTTCAGAAATGGAATATTGTCGAATTCCTTCAGAAAAGCCTCCTTATCGGTGATAAAGCGGCTGTAGCGAAAGTAACCCTGTTGCAAATATCCGTCGTTGACGAAACCAAACTTTTTGGCATCCTCTATAAAAATTCTACTTTGGGGATCATCTTTACGCATTGGGGTGTTAAGCGTGGCAAAAAAAAGGTTTTGCAAGATGGCCTTATAGTAGGTGCTGCCGGTTGCATCGCCATAGTTCAGCAGCGTATCTATATACGATTTGTCAAAAAGGTTGGCAGGAATGAGTCGCTTCTCCTTCATAAACCAGATGAAGATTATGCGCGTAATCATACGAATGAGGTTTTTTGCATTCCTGTTCTTTCGATCCTTGTCTTCATCGTCAGGAAATTCTACCTGATCCATAGCCCAGAAATACCAGTTTTGTATTTCATTATAGAATTGTTTAGTAACAGGCTCTACGCTGAAAGCTTTTTTGAGAGTCTCGATAGATGAAAAATCAGCATTACCTATTTGATCTTTGAAAGTTTTATTAGTTTGATGTGGGCTAACGAAATAGGTGAAACGTTTAAAGTTATTCCATGTGCGTTTATTATCTTGATATTCGGCATAGATTAAACTGAAGCGGAAATTGCTGTTATTATCGTAAAAGACAAAAATGCCAGCATCGTAGTTATAGTTTTTCAAAATATTTTTGGCTAATTCGTACTGATCTTTTTTGCTAGAGCGTTCAGTGAGATTTTTAATAACATGCAGAGTACATACTACGAAACTGCCGTCTGGCATATCAGATTTAGCCAATAGCTTGGCATTATCATAATTGATAAATTTTTCTTTGTCAAAAGACAATTCTTCTGAAGTAAATTCAAGGATATCACTTTTTTCTCTTAAAAAATATTCTAATTTGTCATCATTATAATTATTAATGAGAGCTTGTAAATAAAAAGAGGTATTCATAATTTTTGATTTTCAATTTTTGGGGTTTTTATTTTGTAGAATATTACTCATTAATTTCTAAATTATTATCAATTATTTGCCAATAGCCGCCTTTTTTAGGACCTACACGTTTTATTAATCCTATTTTTTGCATAATATTTAAATGATATTTTATTCCATCCTCAGTAATACCAATTATTTCAGCCATTTCTTTTCTGGTGATATGAGGATTTTTTGAAATAATTTCAATTATTTTTTGGGTAGTTTTTGGGGTAGTTTTATGGGTAGTTTTATGGGTAGTTTCCTCCACAGTTTTTAAAGTATCATAATTTTCAGATATGGATAGACGAATATATTCATGGCTTGGCTTAAAGAGGATGTAAAAATGAGTGTCTGTATAAGTTATTTTTGGTAAAGGAGCATTTTCTTTAAATTCTATTTTATAACCTTCGCCTTCTTTTAGAATAATATCTAATTCGTTTTTATTCATAATTTTTGATTTTCAATTGCGATGATTATTTCTTTATTGAATGATTGTAAACGTTTTTTCTCAATTTCTAGATAGTTGCTACCCATTTCCCTAATTAAAGATTCTATTTCATTAATAGTTTTTTGAATATTATTTTCTGATTTGCAGTTCATAGCAGCTATACGCCTGAGAGTTTTAGTAGGTAAGGTGCCATAATCTATAATATCTTCTTTTAACATTTTTAGAAAATCAATATGATATTGTTGAAATCTATAATTTTTACTATTGATTAAACTATTTATGGTATTTAAAGCCTTGCGTTCCGGATCATTTTCTCTCTTATTAGTAGATATAGTTTTTTTATCATAGATATCTTTTAATTCTTTATAATAATCCCAAAAATTTCCACTTAAATCGATAGATTTATCATATGCATCACATTTGATTTTTTCGAAGGCATCTTCCATACTTATTTCTGTTTTTTTATCATTAGAACTATAATTTGCATAACTAATATAAAGACCAAATTTTTTGATGAACAATAATAGTTCATTTTCATTACCTTTTTTAGCAACTTTTATCCTTCGTGGTAGATTATCTAAAGATGTTATCATGTCAGGATAACTATTTTTAATTTGTTCATATTCTTTCAGTATTTTAGTATAGAAACTTTCTTTTTCTAAATCATCAGGATTTTGCTTTAATTTATCATAAAGATCAGAAGGACTGGGTACTTCATCGATATCAAAGATTTTAGCATCTTCACCTAAAATATTGTGAATAAGAAACATTTTGGCACTAGCAATTTCTCTGGACTTCATCTCATTAGCACCTATTTCTGTGGGGAAAAAATTAACAATATACAACTCATCAAAAACTTTTTTGCTAATACGATTGATCCTACCTATTCTTTGTATTACTCTCACAGGATTCCAAGGTATATCATAATTGATAACCATACCTGCACGATTTAGATTAAAACCTTCAGATAATTTATCAGTACATAGTAGGATATCATATCTATCTTCTTGTTTTTTGTAGGTAGCATCAAAGTTTTTATTAATATCCTCTATTTTACTTTTCATATCACCAGCGATAGATAATACTCTGCCATTAAAAGCAGAATTTAACCTCTCACTTAAATGTTTCACTGTATCTATATATTCTGTGAAAATTACAATTTTTCTATTAGGTTCATCGTGTAATTGCTTTTTAATATTTTCAATTAAAGTTTTAGATTTAGGGTCCTCATCAATTAATTTTAATTTTTTTAATTCATTTAATATATCATCAAAGAGGCTAATATCAGATTGTATATCACTTAAAAACTCATCTTTTTTAACAAAATCATCTAAATAATAAATTTTTGAATTTTTCTTATTATTATTTTCAGTGTTTAATGCTTCAATACGTTTTATCAACTCATTTTCTATTTCTTCGGGTTCTAATATATGTATTTTTTCTATAAAATCTCTATCAAGAATATACTTATTAGTTTTTTTAACAAATTCTAGAACATATTCATTAGTTTTTTTTAGATTTTCAAGGCTTTGCTTGAAAGAACCAAAAGAGCTTTCGAAACGTCTCACGAGTAATCTACGAATAAAATTATAAAGATTTGCTTGGGAATTAAATTCGAAATTTTCTTGTCTATTTTTTTCAGAAACCTTATCATAATCTTTTTCATAATGTGCGGGCTTATATATAGCGCCAGTAAATCTGCGTTCTCCCTCAAAATCTGAGAAGTATTTAATAACATTTTCGTAAAAATTTGATTGATCTTTACTGAGTTTATAAAACCACTCTTGAGGGTCTTTTACTACTGATAGACTTTTAAGTTCATTTTGGTAAAAAGTATTATTGATGAGATCTAATCTATTTCTACGAATAATCACTGGCTCTATGATGTCTCTGATTTGCTTAGCTAGAGATTTAGATCTTTGTTTCACAAGGTTCATGTTTATTTCACTATCATCAGTATTAAAAATTTCATTATATTTAGTTAAAGCTTTGTTTTTTTTATCTTCATCTGGTGAGTTATAATTTTTATTTATGTAGCCAAGCATATCAAAAACATATTTAAACTGCCTAAACTTAGCTGCTAAATTATCATCTAAAGAAATAGAAGAATTTTTAGGAGTAATGAAAAGTGATAGCAATGATAGAATATCTGCTGGACTGTTATTAAAAGGCGTAGCACTCAATAAAATGACAATTTTACCACGACAGATATTTTTTAGATATTCATAGCTTTGAGTATCTTGATTTCTAAAACGGTGCGCCTCATCTACTATCACCACTTCAATATCTTTTAATTTGTCATTTGACATTTGTTCCTGTAATTTATCCAATTCTCCTAAAGACCATACTTCCCAATCGTGTAATTTGAATTGTTCTTTATACATATTCCACCCAGCATCTTTGTATTTACTATTACCTTTTAGCCCTGGAGGACAAATAATGACCCCACGTTTATGTAACTCATAAGCAATAGAGCAGGCTATTATTGTTTTACCTAACCCGACAACATCTGCTAATATTACGCCATTATTTTTTTCTATAATAGCTAGAGCCTGTTTGATAGCATCCAATTGATATTCATAAGGTGTATAACCATTGTCTTTAAAAATTTTTTTCAATGTATCGTCAACATTTTTTTTCTCAAAAACATCTAAATAAGTTTTAATAACATAAGCGTAAGCTTCGAAAGGCGTTATCTTACGAACAAGTGTATCTTTTTCTATTATTTCTATCAACTTATTCTTTTTAGCAGGTATTTCAGTGATTTTAATAGATTTATTCCATAGTTCATCGAAATATTCCTCAGCTGCATCTACTCCAAAATCACTTATCTCTACATTAAATTCCTCTTGCTCACTCAATCCAGGTCTTGTCAAATTACTACTACCAGTTATGAATAATCTATCACGGGCAATTTGATCTTGATTTAACTTAAAAATATATAACTTGGCATGGTTAGGATAGTATGTCTTGCGTATTATCAGCCTGTCTTGCTTTATAAGATCATTAAAAAAACTTACCTGATCATAAAAATCTTTTTCATCAAAGTTATCTGTATTAATAGATTTTTTAATAGAAGAGATATAATTATTAAAAATATTCTCATTAGAATTACTACCTACATCTGCATACTCTATTAATTGATGGTTTATCTCATCTACATTTAACCCCACTAGTATTTTTATAATTACATCCTTATTATTTTGTAATGATTTATATAACTCATCTAATCCGGAAAAATAGAAAAACCCCACCAAAAATTTCAACTCTACACTTTTAGTAATTAGTTCTTCTAACCTCATTTTAAGAGTTATATCTTTGTTGTTTATGATAAAATTTGTCATCTTTTTGATTTATTTGATTATTATTTTCTTTATATTTATCTTAAAAAATCTTTTATTTAAACGATATTTCAATAAATTAAAATTTCCCATTCATGCTTGCTTTAGTGTAAATCATTTCCCAATGTGCGGGGCGACAAAGCGTTTTTTAAAAATAATAAGTTTAATTAATCTATAGATCATAATATTTTGTTGCAAAATATATATAGTTGGACTCTTTTTCTACTTCCTTGACGGTGTGCATAAAAGAATATTTTTTTTAGGTAAAATTAATGAATATTTTGAAATAAATTTTTATATAATTTACTTTTCTCGTATGTCTATTTTTTAATAAAACAATATATTGATTTTTTAAAAAAGATCATAATATTGCATTCAATTCTGTACACTTTTATAGGTATTATTAACCTGAGACAAAGTGTAGAATGTATGATAGATAAAAAATCGGGAAATAACTTGGTCCATAATTTTGAGGCCGCATTAACGAGAATGATGTTATCTATTAAAATTAAAAGTAGTTATTAAACAAAAACAAGAAAGTGAAGGTAAAAAAATGGAAAAAGAGAAAAAGACAATTTACATTGGCTGCGACGTCAGCAAAGGATATGCAGATTTTTGCATACTGAATGAAAATAAAGAATTATTAGTCAAAGATTTTCAGCTTGATGACACTGATAGAGGGCATAGTAAATTAAAATCAATCATAAAGGATGTTTTTAACAAAACTCCTGATATAGAGATTTGCAGTGCTGTAGAGAGTACAGGTGGATATGAAAATAATTGGTATAATACATTAAAAAAATTATCTGAAAGCTACAATTTAAAAATAACCAGATTAAATCCATGGGGAGTAAACCTAAATCAAAAAGCAGGATTGAAAAGAAATGTAACTGATGCTATAAGTGCTTTTAACATTGCAGAATATATAATTGATCATTCTGATAACGTACAATACAAACAAGATGATAGTTTTGCTTCGCTACGTTGTTATTGGAATCTGATAACAATGAATAAAAAACATAGAAAAGAATTAATAAATCAATTAGAAATTGCACTTTATAATGCAAATCCAACATTAATGCAATATAGAAAAAGTAAATTTCCTAATTGGCTGTCAGAACTACTTATATCATATCCAACAGCTACAGATTTAGCAAATGCTAATATTGAAGAGCTAATTAAAATCCCAAATATCAAAATAAGTAAAGCAGAAAAACTTATAACAGAAGCAAAACAAAGCGTAGCTTCACGTACAGATGCTTTTACTAAAAGGTATATTATTGAGACTGTCACTCAAATAAAAGCTCTTGATATGACTATTAAAAATGATATTGACACTGTAGAGCAAGAATTAAAAAATACAAAACAATATGAAGAAGAATTAACAGTTCTAAAATCATTTAAAGGCATAAATACTATCTCTGCTATTGGCATATTACTTGAAATAGGCTCAATAGAACGTTTTAAAAATGCTAAAGCTATATGTTGCTATTTTGGTGTGCAACCAAAATTTAAACAAAGTGGTGATAAAACAAGTGGTGTCCATATGAGCAAACAAGGTAGTAAAATAATGAGAGGCATACTTTTTAATATTACCAAAGGAGCTATTGTATATAACCCTGTAATCAAAACTACTTATGAAAAAAAATTATCTGACGGTATGAGTAAAATGTCTGCCATAGGTGTATGTATGCATAAAACCTTACGTATTATTTACGGTATGCTCAAACATATGCAAAATTTTGACCCTAATATCGATAAATTGAACACTGAACGTTCTAATAAAAAATGTCAAGATAAATATAATCAATCTTTAGTCTATACTATTAAAGCTCGCAGATTCCAAACTTTTGACCCATCTGCACCTATCTCTAAAATACAAAATAAAAAAAGAAAGGAGCTCAACTCGTCCCAATGTGCAACAAATACACATACTACGGGATCAAAGAACTCCTTTCCTGTTTCCTCTTAAATACAAAATTATGTATTTTTGTAATAATAAAAAAATTTTTTAACAATTAGTTATGGACAGGTTATTTCCCTTTTATTATATAGTTTTTAATATAGATATATTTAATTATTTTTATAATTTTGAACGAAATAACTTTGTCAACCAAACAAAGAAAAGTAACAAAAGAATTGTCAACGTTGGGGAAATGATTTGATAAAGCGTTTTTTTAATATAAAACTACTATTTTCTCCCAGTCTCCCCGTCACCCCGTCTCCCTATCACCTATCACTTATCACTTATCACTTATTCTCCAGTCTCCCAGTCTCCTCGTCTCCTATCACCTTTTACCTTTTCCCTTTTCCCTATTCCCTAATTTAAAAAATTATTTTATTTTAACGCTTAAAAAATTCAAAAAATAAAAATGTATAAAATATTATATATCAAATAATTAGCAATTATTTAACTCAAATATTCACTACAAAAAAAGAAAGAAATGAAAAAATTATAAAAAATTTCAAAAAATATTTTGTCAATTAAATAATAATATATAATTTTGCAAACTAATTTAAAAAAACATAAC
>Ga0208198_1002365_pt1 | contig 14252 bp, 12 predicted proteins | sample AD_JPNTR2_MetaG_FD_184446 | JGI IMG/M metagenome (GOLD analysis project Ga0208198, IMG submission 184446) | Active sludge microbial communities of municipal wastewater-treating anaerobic digesters from Japan - AD_JPNTR2_MetaG (SPAdes) (version 2) | ecosystem: Engineered > Bioreactor > Anaerobic... | reverse complement strand
CGTTATTATATTCAATACCGACACGATTGGATGTGATGGAAAACACCCGGTTTTCTAAGGAACGGGTCTTCATAGCTTGTTGACACCAGGGTAAAACAAGATTGGAAGGATGGCAGATTATTTGTGCGCCTTTAAGAGCAAGAGTTCTGGCAGATTCTGGAAATTGCCAATCAAAACAAATCATTATTCCTATCAGAATATCACCTTTAGCAGGGAAAACTTGAAATCCAGTATCTCCTGGAGTAAAAAATAGTTTTTCCCTATAAAAAAGATGGGTTTTACGATAAATATAATAACTGCCATCTGGATTTATCAGAGCAGCTGAATTATAATACCTATTTTCTTCTTTTTCTGCAAAACCATAAACTATACTGAATTCCTTTTCAGTAGAAAGTTGGCGAAATTCCTGAAAGACAAATCCTTCCGGAATGGTCTCACTGACTTTATCAACTTCTTCCTGTTGCTGGAATACATAACCGGAAAGACAGAGTTCCGGTAAAACTACTAAATCTGTCTCCATCTCTGAAAGTATAGCTTTTAATTTATTAAGATTTTCTGTTATTGCTAAAAACTCAGGTTTAAACTGTACTACTGAAACCCTATACTCCATAACTTATGCCATTCCTTTCAGTTATATAATTATAATAAAGTTTGAAGATTAAACTGATATTGAAATCAGTTTGATATACTAAATATTGTGCATTAAATCCATCTTTTCTGCCTGATAGTTGCATTTCTTTTCTCTTCAATTTAATTTACTTCCAAAATTTTGATTTCCATTTATCGGTCAAGTTCTTATACAGATTTCACCTTGTAACATAATATATGAACAAGAGCATAGTTGCCTCAGCGCCTCCGGGGTAAAAGTGTCGAAGTATTCAACGACTGCCTTTTCAAGTTGTTTCAAAGAGTCATACAGTCTGTTGTGCAGGGTGTTTCTTTTGAGCATTTTCCCAAGTCTTTCAACTGGATTCAGCTCTGGCGAGAAGGGCGGTAGGACCCAGATATCAACATTCTTGGGAACCACCAGGGCTTTTGACTTGTGCCAACCAACCTGATCCATAATCAGAATTATCTCCTTCTCGTCCAGCGACTGAATCAATTCATCAAGATAGATCTTCATCATTTCAGTGTTAACAAACAGAAGCAGTAAATGGAAACCATAACCATCCTTGGGAGCTACAGAAGAGTAGGCATAGAAGTTTTTATAGCTTTGACTCAATTCAGCTGGCCAATGACAAAGTAATGGATCAAAAATTACCGGTGACTGACAGCACTGATTGACAGACATCGTCTTGACGACTACAATTAAGTTCTGCGACATTCCCACCACCCAATTAAACAAGGATACCATTTCCAAGCATCATCAGCTCTGGTCTTGAACTCATCCTCGTTCATCTTCTCTGACTACAGTCAAGTGCCTCTTAAATGATTCCACCTGCTCTTATAGTGGTATTAGCCAGCATAGGGATCGTGCTGCAGTATCCACCTCAATTGTTTGCTCACGCCCATCTCCATGCATCAGAATAAGTTGGTTGCCTGACTGAACCATCTCCTCTAGCGTTGCTTAGCCTTTGTGATTTTTTTTGTTTGATCACCTTGATCTCCTTTATCGGTTACCCGTCTGATGATTTATAGATACCACTATGTACCTCTCGCAAAGTTAGTCAAATCCTTTCTGCTCAATACGATAAGAACAATAGTCATTTTTATGTTGACACATATCATACATAAGTTATAATGTTAATTATGGAGACTATCTATATAGATTACCAATGGAGAAACAATGAGTATTGCACACTCGATGTTTTACATAGTATTTAAAGCTCTTGGGATTCATAAAATAATCGCCAAGGATATTATGAAAGACCCAATAATCAAATCAGAGGTGGAAAAAATGCAAAAATCTATGTTGAAAATGGAAGATGTGATTAAAGAAAGAGAGGCGTTGCAAAGAAGAAAGGTCAGATTAATTAAGAAATAACTATAGGGATTTGACAAATTTATTGGCAAATAAATCACATAAAGGAGTATATTATGGCATATTTCAAGTTCAGTGGAAGTGATCTGTACGCATCGTCCCACAAAGTTGCAACCATAGACGGTAATAAAATCTATGACGAGCATCACCACCAAGTTGCGACCATAAAAGGTAATGAAATTTACGACGAGCATAACCACAAGGTTGCGACCGTCAAAGGGACTGATATCTACGATGAACATTACAGTAAGATAGCAACAATGAATGATGTCAAGAAATCAATTGATGGCGCAATAGGTGGCACTTCAATAGTCGGCTTATGGTGGTTTTTCGTAAAATAAATCTCAGATAAATACACAAATCACTATCCCTATTCTGGATGACTCCAGAGATAGAATTCTGTCTCTGGGTTTAGCCAAGAAGTTGGGAAATGTTTCTCAAGCGTGTAAGGACACTTTTTAGTTTGGTAACAGGAAAAGGGGTCGGCAGAATATATCAGCAGACTTTTAGCGATAGTTATTCGAAGGTCACAATGGTAAAACTCTATGACCGAAAGATTGCTTTAGTGCGGCTGATATGATCAATGATTGAGGTGTTCCTTTCTTTGGTGAGTATGATATTCCCTTTCTTGGAATCCTGACCAATCGAGGAACCGAGTACTGCAGAAATCGGGAACATCGCGAATTTGAATTATGATCTGGCGCTTGAAGATATCGGCCACTCTAAAACCAGAGCAGGGAGTCCACAATCCAATGGGATATGTGAGCGATTCCATAAGAGCATTCTCAACGAGTTCTACCAAGTCGCTTTCCGTAAGAAACTATACCCCACTATAGAAGAACTGCAAACTGATGTTGATCAATGGATTGAGTATTACAACAAGCAAAGACCTCATTCAGGTAAATACTGTTTTGGCAAGACCCCTGGGCAAACTTTCCTGGACTCCATTCAACTGGCCAAAGACAAAGTAATTGATCAAAAATTTTCGGTGACTGACAGCACCGATTGTCAGACATCGTCTTGACTACTACAACTTAGTAAATCTGCTCATTAACCTTACACCATGCCGTATCTCAATGTTATTACTTCACTTCCACAAACACCTTCCCCAGATCATCGTGTTTTAACACAGTGTCATAAAGCCCGATATCTTCGCCTTCATGCTTATTGATCCCTGTATAGTTCAGGCTGGGATCTTCATAGCGTTTGAACTTGTAGATGGCATCGTTCTTCAGGGCGCTATTGAAGAGATCTAAGCTTACCAATAGCTCAAAATATTTCATTGTGAGTCCTGTAACCTTTTTGAAGAGTCCCGGCTCCAATTGTGTAATCACGTCCTTCAGGCAGCGTTCCCGATAGTCTGTGAGATACATAAAGATGGGAATGCGCGTGGCAAACTTGATCAGTTTTTCCTGGATCTGTTTGCGTTTGGCTTTGTATTCCTTTTCTTCTTCGGAAGATCCTAGAAACTGGTTGTTAAAGCAAGATGAGGGTGCATAAACATTCAAATCCCATTTTCTCCATATTGAACCATTGCTATTCTGAATTTGCATAACTATCTCTAACGGCTATTGTTTATCGCTTAAACATATACCGCAGTTATTTAATACATGATGTTACTATATAGTATGTGCTTGGAATACGTCAATCATGATTTGATGCAAATGAACAAATCGTAATACATCTCTTTGTTTGCTAGGATTATTATTCAACCCTTTGAATTCCATTTGCACTTGTTTCCCATATGCCTGATTTTACTGATATGGTTGAAGTTGTTAGCCAATTTTCAATTTGATCAATTATAGCACTAAACCCCACAAAATGTTTTATATCACATTCCCATACTATTAATACTCTCCACCCAAATGCATTTAAGATATCTTGAGTCTTTTTATCTCTATCTCTATTCGAGAGAAGTTTTTGTTTCCACCAATCGAATCTTGTTTCAGGAATCTTTGAATATTTGCATCCATGGTAATGCCAGAAGCATCCATGTATAAATATTACGGCATTATACTTCTTTAACACTATATCCGGTTTACCAGGTAGGTCAGGCTGGTTAATCCTATAGCGGAATCCAATTCTATGGAGCGCCGACCTGATTAAGATTTCAATCCTTGTGTTTTTGCCTTTTATTTGGCTCATGTTCCAGCTGCGTTGTTCAGGAGTCAAAACGTCCATGATCATTAACAAGCCGAATTAACTCAGTTGGTGTTAAAGCCGGTTGCTTCCGGTGTAGCATTGCGTGACAATTAGGGCATACAGGGATTAGATCTTTAGCAGGATTGCAAATATACTCTTCTTTGATTTCCGATAAAGGAATAACATGATGCACATGGATGAAGCCTGATCCCAAATCACCGTAATGTTCGTAAAAATCGAATCCGCATATCAGACAAGAACTACCATGAATTTGTATACAAGCGGCACGGTTAATCTTGCTTCTTTCATAGCCTCTTGCTCTTCTCCAAAGGAGTTCCCCTTCGATTATTCCATTTATCTCTTGTTCATCAACTTGCTCAATTGGAAGTAAAGACAGACATAAGCCATAAAATCCGTATAACCATGGTAATGCTTCGTTCAAGTTATATTGCGAATGGTCTTCGATGACAAGTTGAGGTTTTTGCATCGCAAGCGATAGGGTTTTCCACTCTTCAGGCCAATCATTTGGATTAATGGGATTGACTTTTCTGCTGTTGACAGTCATTTCCAACAAAGCACCTTTCTCCGCAAGGTCAGAAGCAAATATACAGAAAAGCACCTTTTTCTCAGTATCAGCCTTTTGCATCTGGGATACCAAGTTAGCTGCATAATCTCCGGGGACAAACACTGCAGAAAGCCTTCTCCAGCCTAATACAACTTTGATTTTAAAAGCAATTGTGTGCTCAATGCCAATTGGGATTATAACGAACTCCAATCCTTCATCCGTATAATCAGAAAGGACTCTGACCGCAAGCCCAAATCTGTCAGATAACTTGTCGGCGATAGAATTAAGATCAGTTGCCATTATTATCAAACTCAGGATCTGGCAGATCTTCTACAAGTTTTCTCAAGATTCTGGAAACTTCGAAGCGCATATCTTCGAAATGATTCTTTGTTTTTTCATTGACCGTTGTCAACTCAGCTTCAGCAAGAGCCCAAAGGAGAGAATCCATGCCCTGAATGGTAACATCTGAGTTTAGATTTGGTATGTAGACTTTCAGATAATAAGGATGCCCTGTGTTTATCTGTACGGCATGGTGAGTGCCAATCAAAGCAGGTCTCCACAGAACATTGTCTTCTATGCTATCTACTGGCTGGACACTCATTTGTCCCTGAGTTTTTACATCACTGATTGTCAGTTTAAGCCTGACAGATCCTGATTTATTTCTTATGTCCACAGTTTCAGTTTCTTTATCAACCACAGTAATCACAGATTCCACAATATCCTCCTCCTTCTCTTGGATTGATCTGTTAGATCCCGTATGCGCATTTTTTGCTGTTTCGCTTATATTTAACCTAATACCTGTTCTATATCTTTCATCGGCAGCGCGTCTTGGGGCAGGGATGAATTCATTAAGAATCCAATTGTACAAATCTTCGTTCAATATGATTCTTGATTTTTTCAGGTCTACCTGAAACGCATCATCCAAAGTGTGATCAAATGAGAACTCAATCCGTAGAAGTGTTAAGTGAGGTTCTTTACTGAACATACCAAGCCAATCCGCCGGGTGTATCAATCTGTTTTCCCGATATATGTAAATTCCCTGCATATTGTTTGTCAAACGGGCCTCGGATGCTGCTTCGGGAGTAGAAAAATGCTCTCTTCGAGGCAAGATGAATGCTTTGATTGAGAACTCACCCTGCTTGCCATTGGATAAGGAAACAGTCTGGGTACAATCTGCAACCATCTCAGTTTCTGCCTCACTTTCACAGAATGGACTCCAAGATGTTACAGGAATCTCATTTACAGTTATCGAGACATTCCTTGCTCTTGTGTCTTCAATATCCAAGAACCTCTGGTAGATCATAGCAACATGATCGCGGAATGATTTGATTACCTTATCCAAAGCTCTCCGGGCATCTTTTCCGCTTGGATTAGCGTAGTTCTTAAGGAGTCTGTCCACTTTTTCCCAAACGACCAGAGTACCTGATGAATTCTTTGCAGTTTTCTCGAATAATTCAACTTCATAAGCACTTGGCTCATCCAAAATCATTTCCCAGTCAGACGCATTAACCACGTGATCTAAATCCCAAACTGCTTTGAGCAGAGTTGCGGATGGCTCATCTCTTGTGATAACCGACAATTTTCTGCAAAAAGCTGTAGAAGCAGTTTTTAAACCCAATCCAAACTTTCCGAGTCGCTTTGCATCGTTTACACCTTTGGCCCCATATGTCATGCCATCCATTAAAGTTGATTTGTCCATTCCACAGCCATTATCTGCAACAGCTATATAAATATCTCCTGATGCATCCATGTTGATAAGAATATCGATTGATGATGCTCCGGCATCAATTGAGTTGTCTACTATATCAGATAAGGCGGTATTAAAGTCATAGCCTGTGTCTCTTAAGCCCTCGATCAACCTTGCAGGATTGGGGGGCAGAACTATCTTTTCCATATTATACTCCTATGTTATATTATTTGATGTTTACTACTTTCCATGTATTTCCCAGCCTGAGAGGGCTGCCTGCGTCTCGTTTTGCTTTATTTGCGGGATAATGTTCAAACCAGTAAATCCCATTTTCGTCTCTGAGCAACTTGATAGTATCTCCGGCTGTTGCATTGACGTATCTCAGGCATTTGGTCATTCCTGTAAGGCGATATTCGTTTCTTGTACCACCGAAGAGTCGATTGTTGTAATGAATGAATGAAAATATCCACCTATTGCCCGTATGATCATGAAATGTAATCATTTTTCTAGGGTTAAGCTCTTGCTCCTTCAGAGAAGGGAAAAACGATAAAATTTCCGGCTTCTTGGGAATCAAAATACCTCCCTGATGTCCTCCGGTTTCTGAAGTATCATTTCTGCTCAGTATTTTGGTAATTGCTTCTGTTCGGTCACTCAAAGTGCCTCCTGTTGATTGGCGATATAGTAATAGCTTTCAATATCTCCGTTTTACTCCAGCTCATGCCATCCGTCCCCTTAACCGCTGCTTGGAAAAGATCTCGTTTATTTTCGATTTTATCATTGATTACTTCATCTATCGTATCTGGGTAAAATAGTCTGTACACAAAAACAGGGACCTTCTGTCCTATTCGGTGAACTCTGGCAGTAGCTTGGTCTTCAATGGCTGGATTCCATTCGAGGTTGTAATGGATAACATAATTTGCTGCAGTAATGTTCAATCCAACTCCTGCGGCACGAGGGTTGAGTATAAGTATTGCACAGCCTGCTATACCTGAAAATGTGTCAATAATGGATTGTCTTTCGATAATCGGGGTTCTTCCATCAATCAGCATGACAGGCACCATAAACCTTTCATGCAAGTCGTTAACCATTATATCAGCCATCTTTTGAAACGATACGAATACAACTAACTTATTATTCCTTGAGCAAACATCTTCGATTATCTCAGTGAGCCTTCTATATTTGTTGCTCATCTTGACAGGGTCGCCAATTGATGAAGTTTCGCACAACAGAGGATGAGTGCAATACTGCCTCAACTTTACTAATATATGCAAAGCTCTGTCCTCTCCATATATTCTCAACAATCCGGCCCTGAATGATTCATAATTTGCAGCTTCTATATCGGACATGTCTATAGGATGAGATATAATAATCTTTGGAGGAAGATCTTTAGCAACATCTGAAGTTAATCTTCTCAACATTAAAGGTGATATAATGGCTTCCAGCAAGGAAGCGTCTTCCACATTATCCGAAAATAGAGACTTAAAAGTTTGCTCAGAGCCCAGTAACCCGGGATTGACGAAATCCATAAGAGACCAGATATCGAGAAGTTTGTTCTCTAGTGGTGTACCAGTAATAGCCAATGCAAGTCGTCTTTTATACTGTTTCAGTATTTGTGCTCTCCGGGTCTGGGGATTTTTTATAGCCTGAGCTTCATCCAGGATCAGCATATCCCAAGTTATGCCTGTCAACATAGATTGGTCCCGAACAGCCAGATCATAAGATGTTATGACAATATCATATTTGATTATTGTAGATGGGAAACCTGTTCTGGCTGGTCCTGAGTGAATCAGAACGCTTAATGATGGTGAGAATTTGCTTAGCTCTCTGCGCCAATTCTCCATTATAGTCGCAGGCACGACGATCAGAACCTGACGACCGGGCTTGCGGTTCAAAAGAATCACAGAGATTATCTGTACTGTTTTCCCGAGCCCCATTTCATCAGCAAGCAAGAATCCAATTCCTTGCTCAGCAATGTTTAACATCCAAGAGACTCCAGTCAATTGGTAGGGGTATAGTTTATATTTGAATCCAGATTGAGCCAGCCTCTGCTCACACTGATCTAATATGCTGTTCTCAACGAACTTGTGAACTGCATCAACCGGTTCTGATATGATTTTTAATATAGGTGATTTCTCTTTGATCAGATCAAAGGTTTGCTTTATGGTCAACCGAATATAATCGGTTATGTTGTGTTTTGCAAGTAACTCATATCCCTCCTGAACTTCTTCTGGAACCAATGGAATCCAATCAGATTTCACAATCAATTGGTCTCTTTGGGGGAGGTGGTCGATTACATACCGGCTTTCCCCTAAAACAAGTACGATGTCTATATGCGGGTAATCATCCAATGCTTTGGGCATCATCAATTCCAATTGAAGTCTTGCAGGAAATCGATTGAACTTTATATGAGGAAAGTGCTTTGAAGGAGGTTCAGCCACTTGACGACCGGAAATACTCAGTATTCCCTTATATTCTGCTCTAATTACATCAGACGCCGATACTTCCACTATCATTCCGGATTCTTGCAAGTAAAATCCGGAAGATGTAATCATCCAATCAGCAATCATATCACTTCTCCAGCACGGCTTTTGATGCCAAGACATCAGCAATGTTTTGTGCAGTAGATCTTATAGCTGGGATAACAACACTATTACCAATTTGCTTGTAGGCTTGATTTCTGGATACGGGGAATTTAAACCTTTCTGGGTCAAATCCCTGTAATTGCATAGCTTCTTCAACAGTTAATTTTCTGGGGTAATTTCCAGGTTGTTCTATCAGGATTTCTGCACCGTCTTTATAATATCTTGCAGAGATGGTCCTAGTTACTTCATCGTCTGCAATTGGAGTCTTAATTAGCGCAAAGCCGAAGCCGTTACCTTTTTTATTGTGCCTGTCTCTATGGCGTAGCAATGCATTCCAAGTCCCTTCGCTCAATGTATATCCTTGAACATCAGACTGGATGATATCTGAAAGTTTTGGTTTTTGATATCCATTTTCAGGATGTAATGGAATTAAAATGTCTTCTTTCTTGATGTTGATTTGGTGAGGATCGAATCCCACGATATATATACGCTCCCTGTGTTGAGGTACCCAGTTAGCACCATCAACTATTGACCAATTTACTACATATCCAAGTTGCTCTTCAAGCGTTTTCATAATTATCGAAAAGGTCTTTCCTTTGTTATGTGATATCAAGTTCTTGACATTTTCCAATAGAAATGCCTTAGGTTTCTTTTCTCTTAAAATCTCTTTTATCTCAAAGAACAGAGTGCCTTGCGTTAAATCTTCAAAACCGTGTTTCCTGCCCAATGAGTTTCTCTTTGATACGCCAGCCAGAGAAAACGGCTGACAAGGAAAACCAGCACATAAAACATCGTGATCAGGTATCTCATTCTTTGGAATGTTCCTGATATCTCCATACGGAATTACACCGAAGTTCTCAAAATATGTCTTTTGTGCACTTCCATCCAATTCACTCGAAAATACACATTTTCCCCCACAGGCTTGCATTGCGATCCTGATACCACCAATCCCAGCAAACAGGTCTATAAATGTAAAAAAATAATCATTCGGGGGCGGATAGGATATTTCGCTCCAATCAATCCAGTTCTCAGGTACATTTCGTTTAAGCCCTTGATTATTAATAATTTTTGGGATAGGTAGTCGAATATCATTTTTTGATAAAAATTCCAATATCAGGTTCATAAACATTTCACTCATCAAAGGAGATCGTTCTGTAGGGTTAGCTGCCCAATGTGTGATGATTGCCGAACCTTCCCCAATAGGAGCGTTTGAATCCACTACTGGACCCAATATATCCATTAGTCTTTTGATTTTTACCAACGGTTTTACTCCTTTTTTCATATCACCCTTTAGGAAAACAATCTCCCTTTCTTTAACAATATAAATCCGAGATTTTTTTTGTCAATCCAAAAATTCTGTCTCATCCTTGCTCATCCTTATTTGTGAGAATACAGGGCAGTGCTTCCCTGGCTCCGGATCAATGATCCAATGAGTACAATAAGCATAAATGGAAGCAAAACTGATGAATAGAATAAAGGTACAGCTTGTCAAATATGAAGGTCTGCGAATGAAACCTTATCACTGTTGACAACTACTACAAATAAATTATCTCTTAGCTCTTCCTTAGCTCTTTCCTATTACTTCAGCTAAGTAATCCACAAGGGATAGACAAGTAAGAGTAATAAACAAAATATTTGCCAAATATTTGATAGCACTACATTCTTATTATACCCTATATCCTTAATTTTAAAAACTTTAAAGAACAATTTATCTTTAATATGGTTGATAAAATTCTTGACTTTAAAACATTGCATTAAAAAGGGTATAAAGTATCCTTTGGTAATGAGGTAGAAAATGCAATATGATGTAATTATAATAGGTAGTGGTCCGGCGGGTTTGAGTGCTGGAATCTATGCTGCACGTGGAGGATTAAAGACAGTTATCCTGGAAAGAGCTATAATTGGAGGTCAGATAACTTCTGCTCATCAGGTGGAAAACTATCCTGGATTTCCTGAGTCTATTGAAGGATTTGAACTTACAGAAAGAATGAGGCAACAGGCAGAAAGATTTCAAGCACAGTTTTTAGATGAAGAAGTGACGGCTATAGGAATGGAAGGTTTATGCAAAATAGTGGAAACTCGCGAAAACAAATACCGGACTAAAGCTTTAATAGTATGCACCGGTGCCTACCCCAGAAGGTTAAATGTTCCTGGTGAAGAACGCTTTACGGGGAGAGGAGTTTCCTATTGTGCCACCTGTGATGGTGCCCTATATCGTGATAAAGTTGTAGCGGTTATAGGAGGAGGTGATTCTGCAGTGGAAGAAGGAATTTATTTAACTCACTTTGCTCGTAAGGTCTATATCATACATAGAAGAGATGAATTAAGAGCACAAAAGATATTGCAAGAACGTGCTTTTCAGAATCCCAAGATTGAATTTATCTGGAATTCAGTGGTTCAAGAAATTCAGGGGAGCGATAAAATTGAAAAACTGGAGATATTTAATCGCCAAACTCAACAAATAAGCTATCTACCGGTAGATGGGGTCTTTATTTATGTAGGGATTTTACCCAACAATAAACTGCTGGAATCAAGGATAAATCTTGATGAAGCAGGTTTCGTTCACACGGATGAATTTATGCATACTAATATTCCTGGAGTTTATGCTGCTGGAGATATTCGTCATAAAATTTTAAGACAAGTAGTCACAGCAACAAGTGATGGTGCAATAGCAGCATTCAGTGCAGAAAAATGGATAAGAGATAATTACGAAGCCTTAGAAGAAGATGGAGCAAAATTAAGTGTGGAGCAGTAAGGATATTCGTCGGACCTTTATTGATTTCTTCAGGGAAAGAGGTCATATCTTTATCCCATCTTCTCCAGTAATTCCCCGGGATGACCCGACTTTACTTTTTGCCAATGCTGGAATGAATCAGTTTAAAAATATTTTTTTAGGATTAAAAGAACCAGAAGTCAAAAGAGCAGTAAATAGTCAGAAATGTATTCGTGCCGGTGGAAAACATAACGATTTAGAAGCTGTAGGTAAAGATGGTTATCATCATACCTTTTTTGAAATGCTGGGCAATTGGTCCTTCGGTGATTACTACAAAAAAGAAGCTATAGAATGGGCTTGGGAACTCTTAACCGCTGTATATCAGCTTCCTAAAGAAAAACTTTTTGCTACCGTGCATAATTCTGATGAGGAAAGCTACAATTTATGGAAAAATAATACCGATATAGACCCATCCCATATATTCTATTTTGGAGATAAGGATAATTTTTGGGAAATGGGGGAAACAGGTCCCTGTGGACCCTGCACAGAAATTCATTATGACTGCGGTATAGAACATTGCACCAAAAAGAATATTCCAGAGCATAAATGTCAATTGAATGGTAATTGCAATCGTTTTATTGAGCTCTGGAATCTGGTCTTTATTCAGTATAACAGGGAAGAAGATGGTTCTCTTTCTCCTTTGAAATCTCGGTATGTTGATACTGGTGCTGGTTTTGAAAGGATGGCGCGTATACTTCAAAACGCTTATAGCAATTATGAGACGGATTTATTTGCGCCTATCATAAATAAAATTGTCCAGATGAGCGGAGTTCCCTATAATCCTGAAACTGGTATGTCTCATAGAGTTATAGCTGACCATATCAGGTGTCTTTGTTTTGCTCTTGCTGATGGAGGTTTTCCTTCCAATGAAGGAAGAGGTTATGTTCTGAGAAGGATTTTACGAAGAGCCGCTCGTCACGGAAGATTGCTTGGGTTTTCTGAACCCTTTATGTTTCATCTTGTTGATCCAGTGATAGAAATAATGAGCGACCCTTTTAGTGAATTGGAAGGGAAAGAAGCTTATATCAAAACGGTAATTAAAGCAGAAGAAGAACGATTCAATGCTACACTGGATAAAGGTCTGGAGAAATTTGACCAGATTTGTGCCAATGTTTCCGGAAAAATTATCTCTGGTCAAGATGCATTCCAGCTCTATGATACTTATGGTTTCCCACTTGATTTGACTATCAATCTGGCAGAAGAACGCGGTTTTAAAGTTGATACTACCGGTTTTGAAGAAGCGATGAAAAAACAAAGAGAACGAGCTCGGAAAAGCTCAAAATTTTTCTCTAAATGGGAAGATGTTGATTGGATTGAATTAATGCCCTCTACTCCAACAGAATTTGTTGGTTATGATACTTTTGCTACCGATGCTCAGATTCAGCGTTATCGGATTGATGATGAGGGGAAGTTACATCTTCAGTTGGATAGAACTCCTTTTTATGCAGAATCAGGTGGACAAATTGCAGACACGGGAAGGATCTATAATGAAGATTTTGAGATGCAAGTAACTGATGTTAAACGAATAGAGGAACAATTCATTCATATTGGACATCTGGTGAAAGGTGCCATTTCTTCACCTATAGTAAAAGCAGAAATTGACCTTAAAAGAAGAAAAGATATAGCACGGAATCATACTGCCACTCATATTCTGCATAGAGCTTTAAGAATGATTTTAGGCGAATATGTTCAGCAAAAAGGTTCCTATGTTGCTCCAGATTATTTTCGTTTTGACTTTACTCACCTGAAAGCACTTTCGCAAGAAGAGATAAATATGGTGGAAGACATTGTTAATGAAATAGTTAAAGAAAATAGGTCGGTCTCCATTGAGATAAAAGATATTAATGAAGCACGCTCTGATGGTGCGATAGCTCTTTTCGGTGAAAAATACGGTCAGAAAGTTAGAGTTGTTAGTGTAGAAGATTTTTCCAAAGAGTTATGTGGAGGTACTCATATTTCTGCCACTGGTGAGATAGGACTTTTTAAAATACTTGCAGAAAGCTCTTCCTCTGCGGGAATTAGGAGAATAGAAGCTGTAACCGGAAGAGGTGCAGAGAAATTTGTTCGTTCACTTCAAGAAAGGATAGTAAATCTTGCCTCTATGCTTAATGTACCAGAAAAGATGATAGAGACAAGATTGGAAAATTTGCAAAATCGGATTAAAGAATTGGAAGAAGAGCTTAAAAAGAAAGAACAGAGAAAGAGTTTTTCCGAAGTTAATAGCTTGCTGGATAGTGTAATTGAATATCCTGATTTTCGTTTTCTTTGTGCAACTGTAGAAACTGAATCTGAAAGATTAAGAGAACTTGGAGATTTGCTTAAAGACAGAGCTAAAGACGCCATATCTCTACTTTTTACAATAGAAGGGGATAAAATTACTATTCTTTGTGTAGTAGGAAGAGATATAATGGATAAATTTAATGCCGGGAAAATTGTTAAAGCTGTATCTCAAGAACTCAATGGTAAAGGTGGAGGAAGAGCTGATTCTGCTATGGGAGGAGGAAAAAATCCAGAAAAGCTTT
>Ga0208198_1002358_pt1 | contig 14284 bp, 8 predicted proteins | sample AD_JPNTR2_MetaG_FD_184446 | JGI IMG/M metagenome (GOLD analysis project Ga0208198, IMG submission 184446) | Active sludge microbial communities of municipal wastewater-treating anaerobic digesters from Japan - AD_JPNTR2_MetaG (SPAdes) (version 2) | ecosystem: Engineered > Bioreactor > Anaerobic >... | reverse complement strand
ATATCTGCTAGCATTATCATGGCTGCAGTAGTGTACATGGCTGATCCTATGCCTTGTATAAATCTAAATAATAATAAAATCCAATATTGATTTGCTAGTCCACAACCTAATGAACCTATGGCTACTACTAAGGGCCCTGAAATTAATATAGGGCGACGTCCTATTTTATCTGAAAGTTTACCTGCAGGTATATCGACTATTATCCTAGCTATACCAAAAACAGTGATTAGCATACCTATCATTGTTATATTCACACCAAATGTGCTAGCATATTGCGGTAGTATTGGACTCACTAATCCTATTCCCATCATCATTATTACAACCTCTATACACAAGATTATCAATGTTTTATCTTTTCTCAATTGTATCAAAAATTTAATAAATTCTTTTCTCATTAATCGTTTCATAATTAAATCTGTTTCTAAATCTTTTAAAATTTATAACTAACTGTAAATGATATATTTATATAATATTATATGACTATATGTACGTTTATAGATGTTGTATATATTAAATATATAATCTAAATCTGCATAAATTATTGAAAAAACGTACATAATTATTTGCAAAATTAAATATAAATTTTCATGTTGTGTATAATTTTTTATAAATTTTAAATTGAAAATAAATCAATAGTTTTAGAAATGTATAATTTAATTATTAATTTATTTCATTTGATTGAAATTTTATTTTTTAGTAATTTTGTGAGAATAATATAATAAATTATGAAAAAATTATTTTTATTTTTGTTAATAAATAGTTATTTTTATTTGAGCTTAAGCTCTCAAGAAATTAAATTAGCTACTCCAGAACAGTTTAAAAAATTCCTCTCTACTACTACATATGTCGTAAAGACTGATAATCCTTTCAGTAATTTCAATAATGTAATAGAGGAGTCTATAAATAAAGTATGGACATTAACCAAATTTAAAATTATCAGTACAGAAGAATTTGAAAATCTAAAAACAAATCCAGCAAACTCTTTTATCTTTTTATCTGAGGCTGCTTTCACTCAAAATAAAGAGACTATCTCATTAGATATATTAAACATTACACTAGGCACCAAATCAGGCAATCTAAATCTTATGCCAGATTTAGGTTCAGCCCCATTAGCTTATCTACCAATAGATGCTGAAAGCGAAGAAATAGAAGAACAATATTTATATTTCATCCCTGGCATTCTTAGATTTTTTCAATATAACATTAAATATCAGGCTAATCAGTCTCAGGTGGTAGATTTGGATAAATTAGCTAATATAAATAAAAACTTACTAGCAGATAAAATACTTTATATTACTTCAGATAATTTAGTAATGGATGTAAATAGTATAGAAAAAATTGCTAAGATTTATTCTGGTAGAGTAAAAATAGCTAGCAAAGAAGATATATATAATACTCTATTAAATGGTGATAGTAAAGCAGCTGTAGCTTTCGCTATAAAAACTAATGGCCAAATTGGTCTTAATTGTTTCAAATTTATCATTGATACAAATAGCGGAGCTCTGATATATTATGCTATCCAGGAGGTAAAAAGCAAAGAAGAGGATGGTTTCACAGCAAGCGATTTTAAAAAATTACTTTAAGAGTGAATGTATTTAATTCGTAATATCAATTTTACAGTTTTTAAAAAAGGTCATAATTTACTTTTTAACAAAAAAAATCTCCGCTGGGAAAATTATTTGACATTAATCGTCAAATTTGTTATTTGCAATATTCCAATAAAATTTGAAAAATTTATTAAATTTTTCGAGCACTATTTCTCTTTTTTTTGTACGTTCTTCTGTAGGATTAAAGCGTGATATAGGAGGTAATATATCATTAAGTACAGTGCCTATAGTAGGTAAGTAGCCATCGCGAAAAGCATTATTGAAATATGTAAAAGTTGCTTCTTTATTCAGATTCTCTTCTTGAATAATATTATTTAATTCTTCTATCTTTTTAGCATTAACAAATACATTCCAATCGTCTAGTACATTAGATGTGGGTGTCAAGGTATTCATGAAGTCTTCTATTAAGTCTGTTTTGTCTCTTAAATCAAAAGAAGAGCTAAGAGCTTTTTTAATTTTTATTTTAATTTCTTTATCAGCGCAATTGTTTTCGTGATATTCCTCTACTAATGCCAGGATATAATCGATATTTATTTCTACTTGTTTGATCAGCTCTATTTCAAAAATCAGATCATCATTGATAATCACAGCTTGCCCTTTATCTTTTTCTCTATATTGACTGTAAAGGTCTAAGTATGTACTTTGATAATCTTGAAAATCTCTCTCTGATAGTATTTCTTTACCATTAAATTCATCAAAAGTAGAAAGTATGTTTTTAGTTTTTAGGATTTGACCAAATAGTTTGATAAAATCCTTTTGATTTTCTTCGCCAACAATATTTTCGCCGGGACGGAATTGCTTTTGCAAATTATCTACCATCTCGGCATATCCTTTTATCTGCTTATCTTCATCTTTGTAGCCATTGTAGTAATCTTTAAAAGTTTTTAGTAATACAATTCCACCTGCTTCTTTGTCTCCAAAAAGTGCAATACTTTCATTGGTTGCGTTTTCTAAATTGCGAAAACATATAATATTGCCAAAGGTTTTTATAGAATTGAGAATGCGATTGGTACGAGAAAAAGCTTGTAAAAGACCATGTAATCTTAAATTTTTATCTACCCACAATGTATTTAGAGTAGTAGCATCAAAACCAGTGAGAAACATGTTGACGACGATGAGTATATCTACTTCGCGATTTTTCACACGCTGAGAGATATCTTTATAATAGTTTTGAAATTTAGCTGCTGATGTATCAAAATTAGTCGAAAACATCTCGTTGTAATCCTGAATAGCACTATCTAGGAAATCTCTTGAGCTTTGATCTAGAGAGTTAGTATTATCTATTGATTCATCCTCTATTAGCCCATTTAGCTCATTTACATCTTCATTAACTCCAAAACTGTATATCATAGCTATTTTTAGTTTTTTATCACTAGGTAAAAGGTCTAATTGCTTTTTAAATTCAGCATAGTATTTCATAGCTAATGGTATAGAAGCTACAGCTAAGATAGAATTGAATCCAGCTAATCGACGCTCTTTTAGTTGATAATAGCTATTTCTTTTGGTTTGTTGGTCAAAATGTTCTATGATGTATTGTACAATTCTACTAATGCGTTCTGGTGCTGCTAGAGCTTTTTCTCTATCAATATCCCATATTTTTTCATTAGCGATATATTCTTTTTCTTTTATTGTACTGAGATATTCTACGCGAAAAGGCAAAACATTTTTGTCTCTAATAGCATCTACGATATTATATGAGTGTAGTTTTTTGCCAAAAGCTTGTTCTGTTGTTTGTAGATTAACTTTATTATTTTGATTGGAATTAATTGTGAAAATGGGTGTACCTGTGAAGCCAAAGAGATGATATTTTTTGAATGTTTTAGTAATAGCTGTGTGCATCTCGCCAAACTGCGAACGGTGGCACTCGTCGAAAATGATAACTACGTGTTTATCAAAAATACTATTGAGAGATGAGTCTTTTTGAGTAAGTCTATTCGATTTGTATTGCTTTATGAGGATAGAAAGTTTTTGAATAGTGGTGATAATGATGCGAGAGTTTGGATCTTCGAGTTGTTTTTTTAGAATAGCAGTACTAGAGTTACTATTGGCAGCACCTTTTTGGAATTTATCATATTCTTTCATAGTTTGATAGTCTAGATCTTTTCTATCTACTACAAAAAGTACTTTCTCGATGAATGGCAGTTTGCTAGCCAACTGTGCAGCTTTGAATGATGTAAGGGTTTTACCACTTCCTGTGGTGTGCCATATATATCCTCCGGCATCTGCTGTACCGTAGGTTTTATAATTATTCGAAATGATGATTTTGTTTATAATATTTTCTGTAGCTGCGATCTGGTAAGGTCGCATAACTAATAATAGTTCATCTGTTGTGAAAATGCAATATTTAGTCAGCAAATTTAGCAGAGTATGTTTGATGAAAAAAGTACTACAAAAATCCATCAAATCTGTTATAGGCTTATTATTAGCATCTGCCCACCATGATGTAAATTCAAAGCTGTTACTTGTTTCTTGTACTTTAGAAGTGTATTGGTTATATGCTTGTGCATTTTTTATATGCTGATAGCGTGTGGTATTGCTATAATATTTCGTGAATGTGCCATTAGATATCACAAAAATCTGTACATATTCGAATAATCCAGTGCCAGCCCAGAATGATTCACGACTGTAACGATTAATCTGGTTGAATGCCTCCCTTAGTTCTACCCCACGCCTTTTGAGCTCTACATGTACTAGCGGCAATCCATTTACTAAAATTGTAACATCATAACGATTAGCACGCTGTCCTTTATCTTCCTCATATTGATTAATTACCTGCAGACAATTATTGTGAATATTTTCTTTATCTAGCAAATAAATATTTTTAATAGTGCCATTATCACATTTTAGCAATTGTATGTGGTCTTCCTGTATTAATTTAGTTTTTTCTACTATAGAAAATTTTTCATTAGCAATTATTTTTTTGAAAAAATCGTCCCATTCATTATCTGAAAAACTATAATTATTCAATTTTTCTAATTGTTTTCTGAGGTTTATAATCAAATCGTTTTCATTTTTAATGGGTAAATATTCATATGCCTGCTCTTGGAGCTGCTTGATAAAGGCTCGCTCGAGCTCTGCCTCGCTCTGATAGTTATTTTCTTTGCTATACTCTGGCTTATATTCAGCTACCACTGTGTTTTCACCATTTTCTGAAATTATATTGTATTGCATATGAATATTTTTTATTGTTAAATTAATAATAATTCATTAATCATTGTTTTTTGGGTTTGAAACTAAGTAATTTATTGCGATAGTACTCGTATTGTTTTTTACGTGCTGCTATCTCGGCAGGCAACCCTTCTGATAGGTCATTTACTAATGCATCGAATTTATCTAATATCGCTACGATACGCTCCTGCTCAGAAAGTGGGGGAATAGGGATTTTAAAATGATTAAAAATAGAAGAATTTAAATTATTAATTGTTGTTGTATTTAAAGCATTATTTAAATATTTTGAGAAATCTTGACCAACCAATAAATGGAATAAAAACCTGCTAAGTAATCCATCTCTAGTCCTGATAACAGCCATGAATCCTCCAAAATAAAAATCCAAATCTTCGTAAATAAAAGCAACTTTACCTATATGCTCTTTGCTTCCGCTTGCAATACAAATAAGAATGTCTCCTTTTTTTAATTTTTGATTATCTTTTATTTTTACATTTTCTGAAATTATTTTAATATCATTAAAATTTAAACTGTTGGTGGATAATGTAATATTGTTTGCTCTTAATATTTTATATCCTTTATTTGTAGAACTTTCTTCTTTTTTTGAATAAGTAACTCCTCTTACAAATTCGCATACTTCGCCCAATTTTTTCCATTCTACTTCGACGCCATTCATGAGCCTCAGATACGGTGTCTTCGAGAGCCTCAGATACGGTGTCTTCGAGAGCCTCAGACACCGTATCTGATGACTCACGGTGTTTTTGACGGTGGTTGAGGTTTTGACGGTGGTTGAGGTTCTCGAAACCACCGTCATTTTGTCTCTCGAGGTGGTTGAGGCTCTCGAGGTGGTTGAGGCTCTCGAAACCACCTCGATTGGTGTCAAAAGTCTATTTCTATAGTACTCATATTGTTTTTTACGTGCTTCCAATTCTGCTTCCAATTGTATTTCCAATTCTGTGAATTTATCTAGAATATTTACAATCTCTTGCTGCACAGGAAGGGGTGGGAGCGGAATGAGAAGCTTTGCGAAATCTTTTCCTGATAATCCATATCGAGTTAACCCTTTACTTGCTTTATAAATCTGATTCCTGAGGTTTTCTTCTTCAAAAAGATAACTAATAAAATAGGGAGTTACATCATTTTTTTCAAAAAGTCTATACCTCATAATATGATAACTATAAACAGCATCTGGTATATCTTCATCAACAACAGCAGCAAACGCAATTTCATCTCTTGTTTCAGAAGTTGGAGTTATAAAAATATCGTATTTTTTTATATCACATTTTTCAATTTTACTGTCTGAGGCGGTTACCTTCATTGAAAGCAAATCCTTTGTAATATGCTTGTTTCGCATAATGTCCATAAAGTTCAGAAGCATTACGAACTTTTGACCATCTACTATTTTCTTATCTACTCCAGTATTTTCAAATATACCTAATTCACCCAATTTCTTAAATTCCACCCCATCGGGACAATACTGCTGTATGAGTTGTTCTATTTTATTCATTGCTGCATTGTTTTGATGTGGTGTCTTCGAGAGCCTCAGACACCACATCTTTACCCTCTTCACGGTGGTTGAGGTTCTGACGGTGGTTGAGGTTCTGACGGTGGTTGAGGTTCTGACGGTGGTTGAGGTTCTGACGGTGGTTGAGGTTCTGACGGTGGTTGAGGTTCTCGAAACCACCGTCATTGTTATCTTCACGGTGGTTGAGGCACTCGAAACCACCGTCATTATCATCTTCACGGTGGTTGAGGCACTCGAAACCACCGTCATTATCATCTTCACGGTGGTTGAGGCACTCGAAACCACCGTCTCTATCCCTATATGCCACTGCCAATTGTGGTAGCAGCTCAGGACAGCCATTGATGAGAGCTTCTTTTTTCTTTCTGCACCAGCCTTGCACTTGTTTTTCGCGATAGAAGGCTTGGTCTATTCTAGGAAATTTTTCATAATAAATCAATTTCACTGGGAGACGATTTTTCGTATGGTTGGCACCTTCACCACATTGGTGCTGTGCCAACCTACGTTCTAGATCTGTAGTACTGCCAGTGTAGTAGCTACCATCAGCACATTCCAATATATACATGTAGCCTATCATTCATCACCTCCTTCCAGGTCTGCCACTATTTCGTCTATGGCAGTGCGTAATTTATTTTGGCGAATGACGATTTCTGCTATTTGAGCATTTAGTTTTTCTATGTCCACAGCCTCGGTAGTGTTTTCCTGTTCCACAAAGCTGCTCACGGCAATATTGTAATCGTTTTCTTCGATGTCTTTCTTTAGTACTAGTCGGGCAAAATGTGGTATATCCTTCCTCTCGATGAAAGCTTGGAGGATTCTATTACGATTTTCTTCGGAAAGTTTATTTTTATTGCCACCACGCACAAATTCTGCTGAAGCATCTATAAATAGGATGGCATTGTCATTTTTACTCCTTTTTAGCACGATAATGCAAGTGGCAATAGATGTACCAAAGAACAGATCTGGGGGTAGTTGGATTACAGTGTCGATGTAATTATTGTCGATGAGATATTTGCGTATTTTTTGCTCAGCACCGCCTCTGTAGAGCACTCCAGGAAATTCGACAATGGCTGCTGTGCCTCTAGGTGAGAGCCACGAAAGCATGTGCATAGTAAAAGCTAGGTCTGCTTTACTTTTGGGAGCCAGTACTCCGGCGGGAGAAAACCGCGGATCATTAATCAAAAGTGGATTTGCATCGCCTTCCCAATGTATGGAGTAGGGCGGATTAGAAACAATAGCGTCAAAAGGCTCGTCGTTCCAGTGTTTGGGATCTGTAAGCGTGTCGCCGTGAGCGATATCAAATTTCTCGTAGTTGATATCGTGCAGAAACATGTTTATGCGGCAAAGGTTGTAGGTAGTGAGGTTAATTTCCTGTCCGAAGAAACCCTTTCTTACGTTCTCTTTACCCAATACTTTCGCAAATTTGAGTAAGAGCGAACCAGAACCACAACAGGGGTCGTACACCTTGTTTACTTCTTTTTTGCCTACAACTGTGATTTTAGCGAGTAATTCAGAGACTTCCTGCGGCGTGAAAAATTCACCACCAGATTTGCCAGCATTACTAGCATACATGGTCATCAAATATTCGTAAGCGTCACCAAATGTATCAATGGTATTGTCCTGATAATCGCCCAATTTCAAATCGCCAATAGCATCCATAATTTTTCTCAAAAGTTCGTTGCGTTTTGCAACAGTGGCTCCCAGCTTATTGCTATTGACATCAATATCGTCAAACAATCCTTTCAAATCATCTTCGCTGTCGGTTCCCTTTGCTGAATTTTCAATATTTTTAAATACACGTCCAAGAGTTTCATTGAGATCGGGGTCTTCTTTGGCCTTTTTCCGCACATTGACAAATAGATCAGAGGGCAGGATAAAAAATCCCTTTTCCTTCACTGTGACATCTCTGCCATATTCAGCCTCTTCGTCGGAAATTTCAGCATAATTGAAATTAATATTGCCTGAGCGTTGCTCCTCTTTATTGAGATATAAAGTGAGATTCTCTGAGATAAACCGATAGAATAACATACCCAGCACGTACGATTTGAAATCCCACCCGTCAACACTGCCTCGCAAATCGTTGGCAATCTGCCAAATAGTGCGGTGGAGTTCTTCGCGTTCTTGTTCTTTTGTCATATTTTATTATATTAGTTTCTAAATTCTTTATTTAAAATATTAATTATTCTATAAATCACAATTTAATTGTTAAGTTATGTAATATGATAAGGTACAAATAAAAAATTATTTTATGCAAATTTAAAATATTTAAAATTATATAACAAAATTTCAAAAAAGTTACCGAATTTAAATAGGAAATTAATTGATAATTAATTATGGTAAATGCACAAGAAGTGAATTTTTTTTGAAGAGTATAATTGAGAAATGATTTGATAAAACTACAAAATAATATTTAGGAGCTTATAATTATTATACTCTACAATGTATTTCATTAGTTGATTATTCTCAAACAGGCTTATTTACTATATCTGAGAATTAATTTATTAGTTATTATTTTCAAGGTTAAAAGTCTATGAAATTTTTATTTTCATAATGTTTATTGCAATAAAAAAAATCACTATTAAAGATTTTTTATAATAATTTTTTTGCTTAATTTTATATAATAAATTCTATTTTTGCAAAATGATGAAAGATTTCAACTATAAAGAAATATTGATAGAAGGTGCTAGATCCAATAATCTCAAAAATATCACTTTGAGCATCCCTAAACGTAAGATCACCGTTGTAACTGGTTTATCAGGCTCTGGCAAAACTTCATTAGCCTTCGATACAATATATGCAGAGGGACAAAGGAAATATGTAGAGAGCCTCAGTGCATATGCTAGACAGTTCTTAGGCAAAATAATGAAACCAGATGTAGATAAGATCACTGGTCTCTCACCAGCTATAGCTATTAGACAATTCTCTGCTAATGTGAATCCACGCTCCACTGTGGGTACTATTACAGAGATATATGATTATCTCAAAATCTTGTACACTAGAATCGGCAAAACATATAGTCCTATCTCTGGCAGAGAAGTGAAACATTACAAAGTAGAAGATGTAGTATCATATGTAATGTCTTTTCCAGATAAAAGTAGATTTTTTATAGTAGCTCCATATATAGAGATAGATGGCAGAGATGTGAATGAGCAGCTGGAGCTATGGCATATAAATGGATATAGTAGAATATTATCAGACAATAATATTTATCTCATCAGAGATGTACTTGATGATAATAAGAAATTGTCTAAAATAAATCCTTATAATTTATTTTTATTAGTTGATAGACTCACTAAAACTGATGATGAAGATTTCTCATTTAGACTAAAGGATAGCATACAATCAGCTTTTTTTGAGGGTGATGGCAAAATATATATTGTTATTTTGAGCGGTGAAGAGAGAAAATGGGTAGAGTTTTCTAATAAATTCGAATTAGATGGCATGCGTTTCACTATTCCAGATGTTAATTTTTTCAGTTATACATCACCATATGGTGCTTGCCCTGTATGTGAGGGCTATGGTACAGTAGTAGATGTAGCAGAGCATTTAGTAATACCAGATCCTAATTTATCTGTTTATGAAGGGGTAGTGGCTCCATGGCGTGGCGAAAAGATGAGTGAGTGGCAGAAATATTTTATCGCATATTCTAAAAAATATAATTTCCCTATTCATAAGCCATATAAAGACCTCACAGAAGAAGAAAAAGATCTTTTATGGAATGGACGCGATGATTTAGAAGGTATCAACAGGTTTTTTAAAATGCTAGAAGAGAATACATACAAAATACAATATCGTGTGATGCTTTCTAGATATAGAGACAAAACAATTTGTAGATCTTGCAAAGGAACTAGATTAAGAAAAGAAACTCAATATGTAAAAGTTTATGGATATTCTTTACCAGATTTATTAATGATGCAAATCGATCAAATGCAAAACATCATAGAATCATGGCAATTTACTGATATAGAGCTAGAGCAAGTAAAATATATTTTGAAAGAATTAAATACTAGAATAGATTATCTGATAGAAGTGGGATTGCCATATGTGACGCTAAATAGAGGGATGAATACATTATCTGGTGGAGAAATACAAAGAGTATATTTGAGTAGAGCACTTGGCTCTACGATGACAGATACTTTATATGTACTCGATGAGCCTACTGTAGGACTGCATCCACGTGATACACATAAATTGATTGAAATATTAAAAAAACTTAGAGATGAGGGTAATACTATCATAGTGGTAGAGCATGATGCAGATATAATAAGAGCTTGTGATTGGATAGTGGATCTAGGTCCTAAAGCTGGTAGCGAAGGTGGCGAAATAGTTTTCTCTGGCCCACTAGAGCAATTGTACAATAATTCTAATAGTTACACTGCTAAATATTTGAATAATCCTTCACAAGAGATAGCTCCTAAAAATAAATTTTCTTTTTTAGGACCCAACAATCATTTCATAGAATTCATAGGTGCTAATAAAAATAATTTGAAAGGCATCAGTATCAAAATACCAATAAATGAAATAACTGCTGTCGTAGGTGTCAGTGGATCAGGTAAATCTACCTTGATTGTAGATGAATTATATGAAGAGTTTAATAATTTTTTAAAGCATCCAGATAATGAAACCACAAAATTAAGTGGCGAATTTAGCTCAATTAAAAATGTAGTGCTGATAGATCAATCTCCAATCTCCCGTTCTACCAGGTCAAATCCAATAACTTATTTAAAGATATTTGATTATATTAGAGAGTTATACAGCCTAATGCCTTTAGCCATTCAAAGAGGTTACAAGCCAAGCACTTTTTCTTTTAATACTGAAGGTGGGCGTTGTGAAACCTGCAAAGGCGATGGATACATAATTATAGAAATGCAATTTATGGCTGATGTCAAAATTCCTTGCGAAGATTGTCATGGTAAAAGATTTAAAGACGATGTGCTGGAGGTAACATTTGGTCAAAAAAATATTTATGATATTTTAGATATGACTATAGATGATGCTTATAATTTTTTCAAAAATCAGTATAGTTTTGCTAAAAATAAAAAAATAGAATCTTTGATTAATCAGACCATGAACGGGTTAGAACTCCTTAGAAAAGTAGGACTGGGATATCTGAAAATGGGGCAATCTACTGATACTTTGTCTGGCGGCGAAGCACAAAGGCTGAAACTAGCAAGTTACATAGGTGCTGGTAATAAAATGGATAAAACCTTATTTATCTTTGATGAACCTACTACTGGCTTGCATTACTATGATGTAGACATGCTATTCAATAGTTTAAAAGAGCTAATACTCAAAGGCCATACTATATGCTATATTGAGCATAATATAGAATTAATCAAGCGAGCAGATTGGATCATAGAGCTTGGGCCAGAAGGAGGCGACCAAGGTGGCTACCTAATTTTCCAAGGTAATATAGAAAATTTTTTAAAATCAGATACAATTACTACTAAATATTTGAATAAAGCAAATTAAACAATAGATTAATAAAAAATCTTTCGAATTAGATGTTAAAATAATAAATAAAAATATTGCCGTAAATGTATCAGTAAAAGATATATTTCTAATGAATATGATTTGATTCGTTTTAAAATATTTCTACAATTTACATTATTAAAATTATTAAACCACTGAAGCACTACTCCAATATTCTATTATTAAATTATATTATTTATCAAAATATTTTTTATAATTTTGATTTTGTTTTTATTATTTTATGTTTTTTAATATTTATTACCTCTATCTTATTCTATTTATTTGTTCATTATTATTTAGTATAATATTAAATTTTTTGCTAATAAACTTAGCAAAAAAATTAAAAAAAGGCAAGTTAGAAGTCAACCAAGAAAGATGGACTAATGAACATATTCCTACATTCGGAGGTACAGCTTTTTTTATTATTTTTTTACTTGCAATTATTTTTTTTAATTTTTACAGTATATATAAAGGTGTTCCAATAAATTCGATAGGAATAATATTCATAATATTAGGTGCATCGCTATCGTATTTACTTGGATTATTCGATGATGTATTTTATCTAAACCCAATAATTAAATTCCTCACTCAAATAATTATTAGTGTAATAATTATCATCGGTGGAATAAGTATTAATGTTTTTGACAGTATATGGCTAAATTATTTATTAACTGCATTATGGATAGTAGGCATAATGAATGCTACCAATTTATTAGATAATATGGATGGCACAGCTGCGATTAGTGTTCTTGGAATAGCCGGGACTATCTTATCTATCTGTTTACTAAATAATACAAATAATATAAATGTGGCTTCATTATTAATAATAATTGGTATATTAATAGGATTTCTTGTATTTAATTGGCCAAAAGCTAAAATTTATATGGGAGATAGTGGTAGTATGTTTTTGGGATTTATCATAGCTATGTGGGGTATCAAATATATTTGGAATCTCGACTCTCTATTACCTAATGTTACTTATCATTGGATAGTACCCTTTATTTTAATTGCAGTCATATATTGTTTGCCTATTCTTGACACCTCTATTACCTTTCTAAAAAGAATAGTGCATCATAGATCACCATTATTAGGAGGCAAAGATCATACTACGCATCATCTGATATATTTAGGCCTTACTAATACTCAAGTTTTATTGTTAATGATATTTATATCTATATTAAATTTTTTGGTTAGTTATTTCTTTATAATTAACATTAATCAATTAAATAGTTTCTTTTATTTAGGAATATTTACATATTTAATTATTATCTTTGCTTTTCTTTTATATGCGTCTTTTACTCATATAGAAAAATCATATCCTAATGAAAAAAATAAAAAAATTACAGAAATCTAGATTTATAATAATATTGTTAATTGCTTGTTTTACTTCATTATTTATTTTCTCAAATAAATCAAATAAAGATAAGTATGATTATAAATATTTACAAGATAAATACAAAATTGTTACTTTCACTCTACCAGACACTGTATACTTTGCTGATCAATTAGTAGATTTAACAAACCCATATATCAGAGAAAGAGTAGAAACAGAGCTATATAGCATTACTTATTTTCATTCATTACTAATTAAAACCATTAAGCAGGCAGATAGATATTTACCTTATATAGAAAAAGAGTTAAAAAATAATAAACTACCAATAGATTTGAAATACATCGCAATAATAGAAAGTAATTTAGTACCGACTACATCTCCTGCTGGAGCTAAAGGGATATGGCAATTTATGAAAGGTACTGCTGTTAAATATGGGTTAGAAGTGTCTGATGATGTAGATGAAAGATTAAACTTCGAGAAATCTACTATAGCTGCATTGTCTTATCTAAAAGATTTATACAATATGTTTGGAGATTGGTTCTTGGCAATAGCTGCATATAATGCTGGTGAAAATTATCTAAAAACAAAAATAAGTGAACAATATACTAATAATTTCTGGGATCTAGTTATTAACTCCGAAACAGCCAGATATATTTCTAGAGCTATAGCTACTAAAATTATTTATCAATCTTTAAAAAATTTTGGTTTTTACATACCTACATTCGAGATTTATCCACAATACAAGTATAAAGAGATTGTGATAGACTCTACTATAAATAATTTACCTTTATTTTGTAATAAAATGAATATCTCTTATTATAATTTTAAAAAAATAAATCCATGGTTAATTAGCGATAAATTAATGAATAAAGAGAATAAAAAATATACTATGCGTATACCGATATTAGAAGGATATAAGATATCAACATCATCAAAAAATGATTCAATAGAATTAATAGAAAGTATATAAGATATTAAAAATAGTATAAAAATTATTGTACTATTTTTATTTCGTTTAATATTCTCTGTGCATTTGCATACTTATCAATGATAAACAACATATATCTAATATCGAGTACAATGTTTCGGCATCTGCTGTCATCAAAATTAAAATCGCTCATCGTACCTTCCCATACTCTATCGTAATTTAGCCCAATTAGTTCTCCTTTTCCGTTAAATACAGGG